>OFHG01000153.1_pt1 | contig 29473 bp, 32 predicted proteins | sample 1521931 | NCBI WGS metagenome assembly OFHG01 (sample SAMEA2468438, study PRJEB22500) | soil metagenome | biome: Glassland; feature: Farmland; material: Clay | place: Australia | collected 2013-01-31 | depth 0.55 m
TTGTGCGCACAGGGCAGGCGATCATGGCGAACAGAAGGGCGGCACTAGTCATTGAGCCAGACCTCCAGGGTGTTGCCGGACGCCAGACCACCGAGATTAGCCGGGGCTTGGCGGATGACCCAGCCGTCACCGTGTACGCGCAGCTGCAGGGCGTTGCTGGCCGCATAGGCCCTGACCTGGCGCAGCGACATGCCCTGCAGTGAGCCGTTGTGCGGCGTCGGTGTGGCAGCGGTGGTGGCGGCCTGCAGCACCTTCCACGGTGTGGCCTGGCCGTGGTCCGGGGCGATGCCGAGATAGGGCAGGGCGGCGGCGGCGATCTGGCGGAAAATCGGGGCGGCGACCTGGCCGCCGTAGATGCTCCTGGAAGGCTCGTCGACCATGACGACGATGACCAGTGCCGGATGGTCGGCTGGCACCGCACCGGCGAACACGGCGTTGAAGCGTCGGTCCGAATAGCGGCCGTCGGCGCTGATTTTCTGGGCGGTGCCGGTCTTGCCGGACACGACGTAGCCGGCGGGCACGGCCAGGGCGCCGGTACCGTCGGAGCTGGCTGCCTGTTCCAGCATGGTCATGATCTGGTGGGTGATGTCCTCGGGCAGGATGCGCTGCGGCGGGGCGACCGGATCACCCTCGACCAGTCTTGGGGAGACGCGCATGCCGCCGTTGGCCAGAACGCAAAAGGCCGTTGCGAGCTGCAACGGCGTGACGGCAATGCCCTGCCCGAAGGCGATATTGGCCGTTTCCACCGGCCCCCATCTGTCGATGGGTAGCAGGATGCCTGGGGATTCCCCCTCGAGATCGATGCCCGTTCGCTCCCCGAAGCCCAGCTTGGTCAGCATCCGGTCCAGCCGCTGTGGACCGACGTCCAGGGCGATCTTGGCGGCGCCGATATTGCTGGACTTGGCGAGGATCTGCGTCATGTCCAGCCAGCCCTCCGGATGGTCGTCGTGGATGACGTAGTTGGCGATGCGCATGCTGCCGTTCTCGCAGAAAACCCGGGAATCGGGATGCCAGTGTCCGGTCAGCATGGCGGCGGCCATGGTGAAAGGCTTCATCGTGGAGCCGGGCTCGAACACGTCGGTGATGGCGCGGTTGCGCCACTGCTGCGGCTTGAACTTGCGGAAGTTGTTCGGGTTGAAGCTCGGCCAGCTGGCCATGGCCAGGATGGCGCCGTCGTCCGGTCGCATGACGACGACCGAGCCGCTCTTGGCCTTATTCTTATTGATGCCCTCGACGAGGGCGGCATAGGCCATGCTCTGGATGGCCGCGTCCAGGTACAGCTGCACGTTCTGTCCCATCTTCGGTTTGTGCAGCCAGACGCCACCGGGCAGGGAGCGGCCGCGGGCATCGCGCTGCACCTGCATCAGCCCGGGCGCGCCGGAGAGCTGCTTGTCCATCGACAGCTCCAGCCCCTCCAGCCCATGGCCGTCCACGCCGACGAAGCCGAGCAGATGGCCGGTCTCCGGCCCCTGGGGCTGGTAGCGCCGCCACTCCTTCTCCTGGCGCACCCCGGGGATCTTCAGGGCCATGACGCGGGCGGCCTCGCTCGGAGGCACCTGGCGCGATAGCCAGACGAAGCCGGTATGGGCATGCAGACGCTTGTTCAGCGTCTGGGCGGGCATGGCCAGTGCCTTGGCCAGTTGGGGGATGCGGCCTGCAGGCACCTCATCGGCGATGGCGGAGATCGACGGTACCTCGATGCTGTTGGCGAGGATGCGCCCGTGGCGATCGGTGATCAGCCCGCGCGGCGCCACGGACTCGAAGGTGCGGTAGCGCTGCTTGTCGGCGAGGGCATCGAGGTGGCCGGCTTGCATCCATTGCAGGTCGACGGCGCGAATGACGAGCAGGGCCATGCCGAGCACCACGAGGCCGGCGACGGCCTCGATGCGGCGGCGGAAATAGACGTGATCCCTGGCGTTCATGGGCGGATGACCTGCATCGGCGACGGTGGGGCCATGTCCAGGGTCTTGGCCGCACTCCTGAGCCGGTCCGGGCGGGTGATGCTGGCCAGCTCGAGATTCAGCTGACTGAGCTTGGCCTGCAGGTCCTGACGGAGATTCAGGTCGCGCTGGGTCAGCTGGGAGACCTCGTAGCGGGCATGGGAAAGCCACACGTCGGCGGCGGCGAGCACCAGGATGCAGCCGACGAGTATCAGGCCATAGGCCGGGCGCAGCCGCATCAGCATGCCTCGGCCCCGAGCCTTTCTGCGACGCGCATCATGGCCGAGCGGCTGCGCGGATTGGCCTGGGTCTCGTCCGCATCCGGGCGCACCGGCTTCTTGTGCACCCAGCGCATGGTCGGGGTTTTGCCGCAGACGCAGACCGGCAGCTCGGGCGGGCAGGTGCAGGGATGCACCTCGGCCTCGATCAGGTCGCGCACCAGGCGATCCTCGCCGGAATGGAAGGCGATGACGGCCAGGCGGCCGCCGGGTGCCAGGTGCTGCATGGCGGCGCGCAGTCCCGACGTGATCTGGCCGAACTCGTCGTTGACCCAGATGCGCAGGGCCTGGAAGGTGCGCGTGGCCGGATGCTTGCCGCCGTAGCGCGCCTGGGGAGGTACGGCGTGGAAGCAGACATGCTCGAGATCGCCGGTCGTGGTGAGCTTGCCCTGCCTGCGGGCGGCCAGGATGGCGCGCGCGATGCGCCCGGCATAGCGCTCGTCCCCGTAGCTGCGGATGATCTCGGCGAGCTCCTTCTCCGAGACCCTATCCAGTCGTTCGCCCAGCATGCGTCCCTCGGTGGTGTCCATGCGCATGTCCAGCGGGCCGTTCAGGCTGAACGAGAAACCACGGCCGGCCTCGTCCACCTGGGGCGAGGAGATGCCGAGATCGAAGCCGATGCCGTTCACCTGATCCCATCCGTGGCGGGCCAGCACATCGGACAGCGACGCAAAGCCGGCATGGGCAATGGCGAAACGCGCATCCGCCGCGGCCAGGCGCTTGCCCTCGTGCACGGCCGCCGGGTCGCGGTCCAGCGCCAGCAGCCTGCCCTGCGGCGACAGCCTGGCGAGCAGCGCCCGCGCATGGCCGCCGCGCCCGAAGGTGCAGTCGACATACCGTCCATCCGCGTCGCGGCACAGGGCCTCGACATAGGTATGGAGGAGTACGGGGATATGCGCGGGCTCGCCATCAGGCACCCCCGCGCCCCTTCCTGAGGATGGCGAGATCCTGTTCGAGCTGCTGTTGCCGGGCCTCGGCGTCCCAGATCTCGAAGTGATTGGCGCCGCCGGCGAACACTACCTTCTTCTTCAGCCCGGCATGCTCGCGCAGCACCGCGGAGATCAGCACACGCCCCTGGCGGTCGGGCTGGCAGGTGATGGCAGGGCTGATGACGAAGCGCTCGAAGGCGCGGACCCAGGGGTCGTCGATGGGTTTGTCGCGCACCTCGGCCAGCACGACGCGTTCCCATTCCTTCGGCGGGTAGACGCGCACGCAGCCGTCATAGTCGCGGGTGACGACGACGCTTTCGTCGTCGTAGCGGCGTTTCAGGGCATCACGGAACGACGCAGGGATGCTGATGCGCCCCTTGCTGTCCATAGTGTTTTCGAACTCGCCTTGAAACATCTCGGGCCGCTTCCTCCCAGCCAAGTGGTTAATTTACCCACATTTCCCCACTTGATGCCAATATTGGCCATTGATCAACCCTTGTCAATGGGTTCCGGGGCGGGATGTGGCCAATGGCGCCGGGGCCCGATGGCTGATCCTGGGTGGAGAAATGCACGCAGGGGCCGGTTTTTTGCCGGTCCTGCCTATGGTGGGGAAATGTGGTGGCTGTTGCGGCCGGGTCAGTCGGAGGTGAGCAGGCGCTCGACGCGGGCGAGATCCTCGGGGGTATCGACGCCGATGGTGGCAAAACGGCCGATGGTGACGGCGATGGCATGGCCGTGGTGCAGCGCCCTGAGCTGCTCGAGCTGCTCGGCCTGTTCCGCCTGGCTCGGGGAAAGCGTCGGGTAGGTGAGCAGGAAGTCCCGCCGGTAGGCATACAGGCCGATGTGCTTCAGATGCGTGGCGTGGCCTTCCTGCCTGGGATAGGGGATGAGCGCCCGGCTGAAGTACAGCGCATGCCCGCGCGCGTCCACGACGAGCTTGACCGCGTTCGGATCCCCGGCCATGCCTGCCTCCAGCGGTTCGGCCAGCGTCGCCATCTGCAGCCCCGGATCCTGCAGCAGTGGCTGCACGGCGGCGCGGATCGCCTCCGGCCGGATCAGTGGCTCGTCCCCCTGCACATTGACGACGATGTCGCAGTCGACGGCGGCGAAGGCCTCGGCCAGGCGGTCCGTGCCGCTGGCATGCGCAGAGGATGTCATGCGCACCGCGGCGCCATGTTGGGTGGCGGCCTCGGCGATGCGCGCATCGTCGGTGGCGACGATGACCGGGCCGAGTTCGGCGGCAAGGGCCCGCTCGATGACATGGGCGATCAGCGGACGCCCGGCGAGCGTCACCAGGGGCTTGCCCGGGAAGCGCGTGGAGGCAAAGCGGGCGGGGATGCCGATGGCGATGCGCAAGCTAGTGCCCGAGAATCTCGTCCCAGGTGGCGGTGGCGGTGCCGACCTTGCCCACGACGACGCCGGCGGCGCGGTTGGCATGCTGGGCGGCGGTCAGCGGATCGTCGCCGCGCGCCAGGCAGCTGGTGAATACGGCGATGACGGTGTCTCCGGCGCCGGTGACATCGAAGACGTCGCGGGCGGCGGTGGCGATATGGTGGCAGGCCTTGCCGTCAAACAGCGACATGCCTTTCTCCGAGCGTGTGATCAGCGCCAGCTTCAGCTCCAGCATATCGTGCAGGCGGCGGGCGATGGCCTCGACATGGGCATCGTCGTTGATCGCCGGCATGCCGGCCATGGCCGAGGCCTCGTGCAGGTTCGGGGTGATGAGGGTGGCATGGGCATAGGCCCTGGTGTTCTCCGGCTTCGGATCGATGGCGATAATCTTGCCCTGAAGCCGCTGGACCAGCGCCGCCACGAGATCGGCCGACAGCACGCCCTTGCCGTAATCGGAGAGGATGACCGCATCGATGTCCGGCAGCATGGCCTCCACGGCCTGCTCAAGCCTGGCCCGGGTCTCGGGGAGTATCGGCTGCTTCCACTCGTGGTCGAAGCGGACGACCTGCTGGTGGCGGGCGATGACACGGGTCTTGATGCCGGTCGGCCGGCCGTTGTCCTTGGTGATGATGCCGCGGATGTCCGTACCGATGTCTTGCAGGCTGCGGCAGGCCCAGGCGCCGGGCTCGTCGTCGCCGACGACGCCGATGATGGCGGAGTCCTCGTCCAGGGCGTGCAGGTTGCGCACGACGTTGGCCGCGCCACCGAGGCGGCGGTCAATCTGCTCGACCTCGACGACGGGAACGGGGGCCTCCGGGGAGATGCGCGATACATCGCCCCATACGAATTCATCCACGATGATGTCGCCGATAACCAGGATCATGGGCGGATGCTAGCAAGCCGCCGGCGCTGGGGCCATCCGGGATTGCGGGACGGGATCGTCAGGCCGGCAGGCGCATGACGGCATAGATGCCCTTGCGCCAGCGCGGCAGCAGGTCGCGCATGCGCGCCACTCCGATCGCCAACTGCCCCCGCCTGCGGTTGTACGGCGAGTAGTAGCGGCATTCCGGCATCTCCAGGCCGAAGAAGGCGGCGATGTCCTGCATGTCCTCCAGGCTCAGCTCATGGTTGTGCCGGTCGTAATACGGCACGCCATGCGTGATCAGCGGCTGTTGCTCCAGGTAGTGCCGGCGCATGTTCCACATGATGGTCTTGCCGCGCAGCAGGCGCGATACATTGTGGAAGCAGGCGATGTTGGGGGCATCGATGAGGATGATGCCGCCGGGGCGGGTGATGCGGATCATCTCCTCCAAGGGATGGCGCGGCGAGTAGGTGAAATGCTCGATGGTCTGGGCCAGCACCACGGCGTCGAAGCTGGCGTCGGCATAGGGAGCCGGGTCCGCCTCCAAATGCCAGCGCCGGTAATGGATGCCGAGCGGTTCGTAGATCGGCAGCGATTCGTAGATATCCGAGGCATGGGCCTCGAAACCCGCCGCCTTGATGGCGGCCGGCTGCATGCCGTAGCCGGCCCCTGCGTCCAGTACCCTCGCCCCCGGCAGGCAATGCCTGGCGACGGCGGCGAGCAGCAGCGCGAAGCGGTCCGCACTGCCGTCAAAATAGTTGTCGATATCCGCCACACTCGGCATGTACTGGCTGACCCATGCCTCGTCGTGGGCGATGGCATCGGTCAGTAGCGGGCGCAGTCCGGCCCAGGCATCGGCGACCGACTTGTGGGCGTCCGTTGTGCCCGTGTTCATGGCAGCTCCTGCGGTGGATGCGTCCAGTTGGCGTCGGCCGTGGCCCTTTTCGCATAGCGGTAGAAGGTGCCCTCGAAGTTGCCGAGGGCGATGACGAAGCCTGCCCGGCCGTCTAGGAAGCCGAGCTTGAGCACATAGATGCGCACGAAGGCCCACAGGCCGTGCGCGAGCGCCCGCCCGATACCCCCGGCCGGCTTTCCCTTGCGCGCGAGCTTGGCCGCACCGAGTGTGGAATAGCGTTGCATCTTGTCGATCACCTGCTCCAGGTTCTGGAACGGCACCTGCACGATGTCCGATCGCAGGTGCCCGATGCTGCCGCTCACCCGGAAGGACTCGTGCACCTCGTCCCGCTCGTCGAAGATCAGGGCGCCCTTGCGAAACAGTTGCGGCTGGCGGTAGTCGGGATACCAGCCGCCATGCCGGATCCAGCGGCCCATGAACCAGTTGCGGCGCGGCACGTAATAGGCGTCGGCGGCGGGGGCAGCGAGCAGGGTGCGGATCTCGGCCGCCGCCGCCGGCGTGCAGCGCTCATCCGCATCGAGGCTGAACACCCATTCATGTTGGCATGCGGCGATGGCATCGTTGCGCAGGCGGCCGAAGCCGCTGAAGTCCAGCTGCCTGACCTCAGCGCCATGCTCGGCGGCGATTTTCGCCGTGTCATCCGAGCTGTGGGAGTCGAGCACCAGCACCTCGTCCGCCCAGGCCACGCTATCGACGGCCTCGGCGATCTTCTCGGCCTCATTAAAGGCGATGATGTAGGCGGAAACCTTGGTCACGCGGCGCTCTCCTCCAGCTCCCCGATGCCCTGGAGCGCACGCACGCGGCGCTGGTCCAGGCAATCCTGCAGCAGCCGGTCGTTTTCCGGTACCCGCTGCCGGTCCTCCTCAGGGTGCCACAGGTGCAGCACCGGGCTTCCCCTGAGATTGCAGCGGCGTACGCCGGCATGGAACAGGCGGGCCACCAGGTCGGAGTCCTCCCGTCCCCAGCCCTCGAAGGCCTCGTCGAAGCCGTTGACCGTGATGAGGTCCTGCAGCCAGCAGGACATATGGCAGCCATGGATGCCATGCAGCCTCTGGTCGGATGCGGCGAGGTGGGGGGGAAGCCATAGCGGCAGCGTGCGGTTGATGCGGCGGTGCAGGCGGTGGCCGACCAGGTTGTACCAATGCAGGTCCGGCAGCTCGCCGCGCTGCAGCAGTCCGGCGGAATACGGGCGGGAAAGCAGGATGCGACTGCCGGTGAGCAGGCATCCCGCCCTGGCCAGGCGCAGGTGCGTCGACACCAGCGCCTTGGGGGGAATACAGTCGCCGTCGGTCAGGATTACATAGGGCTCGGCCACCGCCTTCAGGGCAAGGTTGTGCACGCGGGCCTTGCGGAAGCCGCGATCCTCATGCCAGACGTGGTGGATGGGTACCGGGAAATCCGCCTGCATGTCCCGGATCATCGCGGCTGTGGCCTCGGTGGAACCGTCGTCGGCGATGTAGATGCGGAAATCGTGGCTGTCCTGCCGCCGGTAGCCCTCGAGCACCAGGCGCAGGAATTCCGGGCGGTTGTACGTGGAGATGATGACGGCAGCAGTCTGGGCCGCCGTGTCCATGCCGGCGGGTAAGGGTGGCGCCTCGTTCATCCCACGAGCTCCCGCCAGCATCGCCATACCTGATCGACGGGTTGTGTGTCCATGCAGGCGCTGCGGCTATGGCGGCTGCGGTCACAGCCCTCGAGCTGGCAGGGCACGCAGCCGAATTCGCGTTGCAGCAGCATGACATTGCCCTGGTGCTGTATGCCGCCGGGGGCGAACGGCCGGTAGGGTGCGCGGCCGTCGAAGCCGTTCGGCCATGGGCCCCATAGGCGCGGATCGGTGGGGCCGAATAGCGCCAGCGTCGGTGTGCCGGTGCTGGCGGCCAGATGCGTGTTCGCGGTGTCCAGGCCGATATAGCCGGCGGCCTGGCGGCTGAGGGACGCCAGTTGCGGCCAGCTCAGCTCCCCGGCCAGGATGCGGATCCGTGCGTGCGGGAGGTCCTTGACCAGCGCCTCGGCGGCGGCCCGCTCCGACGGCCCCGCCGTCAGCGCCACATGCAGTCCGGACTCCAGCAGGCGGGCGATCAGTGCCTGCCATTGCGCGCTGGGCCAGTGCTTGTAGCCCCAGCGGGCGAACGGGTGGACATGCGCAAAGCGCACGCCGGTCTCCCAGCCGAGCAGTTCCCGCACATGGGCGTCGTCCGTTTCCGTCCAGTCGATGCCGAGCTCACGGCTCACGGATACGCCGGCCATGCGCGCCAGGTCGAAGGCGTAGCTGGCCATATGGCTCAGGCCGTCGTGCCGGCAATAGGCCTTGGCCAGCCTGCGCTTCCATGCATCCTGGGGGCGGGCGTAATCGAGGGCGAACACCTTCTTTGCCGCCGTCAGGGCGAGCAGCATCGGCCGGTCCGAGGGGGTGGTGACGCAGGCGATGTCATAGCGGCGGCGCAGCCGGCGCAGCATGCCCCAGGTGGTCGAGGCCTTCGGTTCCAGCACATGCACGTTGTGGGCAAAGGCCTGGCCCATGATGATGGCCTCGGTGCCGGGGGCCACCAGCCAGTCGACCTCGTGGCCGGCGGCGGCCATGGAGCGTGCCAGCGGCGTGGCCATCAGCGTATCGCCGAGATAACGGCAGACGACGACCAGCGCGCGCATGCCTACAGGCCGCCCCGCCACCATCCGATCAGCGTGAACAGGGCTATGCCGGCGAGCATGGCGAGCGCGTTCTTGTGTTCACGGTGCTTCCACACCAGCGCCCAGGCATAGCTGCCGCGGCCGGGGTGGCCGGTCGGGCGCGGGAAGAACAACGGCACGGCTGCGGCCCATTGCCGGAACTCGTCGCCGAACAGCGTCTCCATGTACTGGGCCTCGTGGCGCAGCACCGGGCGGTAGATGATGGTGAACAGCACGATCCCGAGCACCGCCGCCCAGGGATTGGCGGCCATGACGCAGAAGCCGGCAAAGATGATGGTGTTGGCGAAATACAGGGGATTGCGCGTGAAGCGGTAGGGCCCGGCCGTCGCCAGCCGCGCATTCTTGTCGATATAGCCGGAGGCCCAGGCGCGGCCGGCCTCTCCGAGCAGCACGATGGCAGCGCCCAGCCACAGCGAAGCCGGCGTCGGGCGGGCGAATACCAGCAGCAGCACGATGACCGGCGCCGTGGCCCAGATGCGATGGGTGGAGCACCATTGCTCGATGGCGGCGTACCAGCCTTGTTCGGTCATGTCTGCTTCCAGGTGGGGGTCGGGATGGCTCATGGCGCCGGCTGGTAGCCGATGAGCTTGGCGATGATGCGGCCGAACTTGATCTTGGCGGTCATCATCAGCGGGATGTGGCGGGCATCGTTGCTCAGCCAGATGCGCATGGTGCCGACGCTGCTGAAGATGCCCTCGGTCTTCAGGCGCGGCTCGATCACCAGGCATTGGGTTCGCTTGCCGGTGCCCGGCATGTACTGGTACTCGGTTTTGAGCACGTGGACCTCGACATCGTACTTCTTGCCGGAGTCGAACACGGGAAGGCGGAGGACATCCCCGACCTTCAGCGGCAGGCGGCGAACCGTATAGAAGGCATCCATGACATTCAAATAGCCGGCGGGCACGTCGAAGCTCTCGGCCTTGCCGTCATGGGTATAGGTCACCTTGCCCTCTTGCCACAGAAAGCGGGTTTGTTTGACGGCATGGTAGTGGCCCTCGTGCTGCTGCAGGTCGAAGACGGTGCTCTGCGCCTTGCCGGCGCGGCACAGCCCCTCCGAGGTGATGGTGTCGCGCACCTTCTTGAACATGTCGAAGAACTTGTTCGTCTTCGCGTCGGTGTCGATGCGATAGGCGTCCGCTCCCTGGCGACCGACGCTCATGGCGGCGGTGCCGGCATCGACGAATTCCCAGCCGACCTGGAACTCCATACGTTCGCCGATGTACGGCATGCAGCCCAGCGCCTCGGCGGCGCAGGCCGGCAGCGGCGAGAACAGGGCCGCGAGCAGCATGGCGAGGCTAGCGCGCGACAATTTCATGATCGATGGCATCGACGGCCGCGAGCACCGCATCGGCACGGATGCTCGGCATGCAGACGAATTGGTCGCAGCGCCGTCTGAAGCAGGGTCCGCATGCCGGGTTGGATTCGATATGCCAATGTCCCTCTCCTATCGGGGCGGATCGCCACGATGCCGATGGCCCCCAGCATGTGATGGTGCGGGTGCCGAGTGCTGCGGCCAGGTGCAGCACGCCGGTGTCCGCGCCCACCACGGCCTGGGCCTTAGCCAGTAATGTAGCCAATGCTGACATGTTCAGGCGTTCGGACAAGGCCAGGCCGCGACCGGCCGCAGCCAACCCCGCCGCGACCCGCCGCTCTGATTCGTTTCCCCAGGAGAATACCGGCGTCAGCCCGCGCGCCACCGTACCGCGGGCGATGGCGATCCAGGTGGTGTCCGGCAGGCGCTTGGTGGCCCAGCCGCCGGCGCTGTGCAGCACGATATAGCGCCGTCCGTCCAGGCCCAGGCCGGCCAAGCTCGCGGGATCGACCAACCTTTCGCTGACCTCGGGACGCACCCGGGGGAGGCTGTAGGCAAGCGGGGTATCCGGCAGATGGCCGGGATCGGGCGCGAAGGGGGCGGCAGCCACTCGGCGGTACTGCTGCACGACATGCCGGTCATCGGCATGGAAGCGTACAGGCCGTTGCAGCCAGCCGGCCGGCCGTTCGCGCAGCTGGGAGGCGTCGATGCCATACACCGGGCTGCCGCTGGCGCGCGCCAGCAGTGCCGACTTGATCAGCCCCTGCAGATCGAGCACGGCATCGAAGCGGTGGCGGCGCAGGCCCTTCACGGCCTGCCAGGCGGCGCGCAGTGGCCGCTCCCCCTTCATGGCCACCGCATGCACGCTGACCGATGGGGGGAAGACCTCGGTGACGAAGCGGTAGCGGGCATCGACGAGCCAGTGCACGCCGTCTACCCCGGGGCGCGCCAGCAGATCGTCCAGCGCCGGCAGGGCATGGACGATGTCGCCGAAGGCGGAAAGCTTGACCACGAGCAGTTTCATGGACAGAGCATGGCCAGGCAGGCGTCGCGCACGGCCTCGGGCAGGACGTTGGCCATGCAGGGCTGGCCCGTGACGGTGCATTCGCGTTGAAGGCAGGGGCTGCAGGCGGCCGGTTCGTAGAGCAGGCGCACATGCGTGCCGGAGGGCGAGGTGCGCGCGGGATCGGTGGCGCCGAACATGGCGACCGTGGGGATACCGAGCCCGGCCGCCACGTGCATGAAGCCCGAATCGTTGCACAGCATCAGCCGGCTGGCAGCGGCCAGCTGCAGGGCCTGGCGCAGCCGGGTCTGCCCGGCGGCGTTCCATGCCGGTCCCTCGACCCTGGCCAGCACCTGCTCGCCGATGGCCCGCTCGGCCTCAACCCCCAGTACGATGGGCTGCCAGCCTTCCTTCGCCAGCCAGGCCAGGATATGGGCATAGGCCTCGGCCGGATAGCGCTTGGCGCCGCCGAACTGGGCGCCCGGGGCGACGCAGATCGATCTGCCAGGATCCAGGCCCTGGGCGGCCATCAGCGCCATGCCCTCCTCCCGGTCCCCGGGCGGGCGGACCAGTACGACCTCCTTCTCGGCCACCTCCATGCCCAGTTGCGCCGGGATGTCCAGGTAATACAGGCGATGGTGCTGATGCCCAAGATCCAGCCGCCTCGGCAGGGAGCGGCTCAGAAGCGGGCGACGCCATTGCCCGCGGTAGCCGATGCGCTGTCGGCAGCCGGCCTTCAGCGCGCGCCAGGCCGAGCCGATGCTGTTCGGGAACAGATAGGCGCGATCGGCGGCCGGCAGCCTCTCCTCGAAGGCGCATGCGCCGAGGTCCAGGTAGGGCAGCAGGTCGCGCAGCCAGGGGCGGCCATGGATCGACAGGCGATCATGCCGGTGGTGGGCGGCGATGGCCCGCATCGCCGGCTGTGCCATGACCGCATCGCCCAGCCAGTTCGGGGGCAGGATCAGGGTATGGGCAGCACTCACGGGCGGATCAACGGCGCGTGCAGATGAACATCCATTCGCTTTCGGGACGCCTGAGTCCCGGGGTTCGCTGCAGCAGGTGTTCCTCGACGATGTGGAAGTGGCGGGACAGGGTGTTGCGGATGCCGCGGTGGGAGTAGTGGTAGGGCTGCGATTCGTCACGCAGCGAAGGGATATAGCGCTCGGCCAGATAATGCAGGCGGGCGTGCAGCAGCGGCACCGTGACGATGGTGACGACCAGGAATCCCTCGGGCTTCAGCACGCGCTCGATCTCGTTGATGACGAGCTCGGGATTCAGGGTATAGCTCAGGGCATTGAAGCTCAGCACCAGATCGCAGCTTTGCGAAGCCAGCGGGATGTTTTCGGCCATGCAGTTCAGGTAGCGGCCACTGGGCAGCGCCCCCGGATAGGCACGCTGGTAGTCGTCCAGCAACGGGTCGATGAAGATGCGGTTGGCGTGGTCGACCAGGTGGCTGAGGCAGACCGGGCCGCTGCCGATGTCCAGTACGGTCGGTTTCGGCGGCAGCTTCCCGATGATCGATTGCAGGTGGGGCAGGTAGTGGGCCTCGGCATGCGCCATACGCTGGGCGAGCACGTCCTTGCCGTGCCACTTCAGCTCGGTGACCTTCTGCGCCTTGAGCCAGCGGCTCTTGGCGATCGGTTTATGGTGTGCCATAGACAACATCGGCCAGCATCTTCTCCTGCTCCAGGATCAGCCACCGGCGGTGGCTCCATAGCCAGAGTTCAGGACGCTGATGAATCGCGGATGAAAAGCTGTCTGCCATGGCCGCCATGGCATGGTAGGCATCGGCGTCCTTGGCGCCGGTCGGTGCCGGCAGTTCGATGGGCCATAACTGCAGGCGGAAGCGGAAGCCGCGGCCGATGCGGTGCAGGATCACCCCGAATACCGGGGTGTCGTACTTGTGGGCGTAGACGGCCGGGAACAGGGTCGTTGAGGCCAGATGCCCGAAAAAGGGCACCGGTGTACCCGTACTCAGGTGCTGGTCGATCATGATTGCCGCCAGGCCGCCTTCTTTCAGGAATTTGGGTATCCAGCGCAGACCGTCGTTGCGATCGATCATACGTGCGCCGAAGCGCCCGCGGCAGGCCTTCAGGAAGCGGTCCAGCACCGGGTTGTTCAGGCGCCGGTAGATGATGCCGGTCGGGTATCCGAGCAGGGAGAACATCAGGGCCCCGAGCTCCCAATTGCTGTGGTGGCAGGCCACCAGGATGGCGCCGCGTCCCTGATCCAGGGCGGCGCGCAACCGTGTCTCCCCCTCCACCGTCACGCGCGAGCGCAGGAATGCATGCGAGCGCAGGTAGACATGGGGAAGCTCGAAGACCGTGCGCCCGAGCTCGGCGAAGGACTCGCGCATCATGCGCCGGCGCCAGGCGCGCGAATGGTCCGGATAGATGCGGGTCAGGTTGCGCATGGCGATCTGCCGGTGCCGGCGGTCCAGCAGTGACAGCATGCGGCCGATGCCGGCGCCGATGGCGCCGACGAGGCGGACGGGCAGCAGGCGCATGATCCAAAATAGCAGGCGAACGGCCAGTTCCGGCGGATTGTGAGTCCCGGCTGGGGGTCAGTCCTTCAGGGGGGTGGCCTCATCGATGAGCATGACCGGGATGTCGTCGCGTATCGGGTATTCGAGCTTGCAGGCCTTGCAGATCAGCCCGGTTTTCGAGGCATTGTAGTCCACCTTTCCCTTGCACTGGGGGCAGGCGAGAATGTCGAGCAGTTCCTGGTCCAGCATGAGCGCTCCCTGCAGTCGTTCTGGCAAGGCTAGCATCAGCCTTGCACCCCCCACAAGGATTCATGGCCCCGGCAGGCGTTGCAGGATGGCGGCCAGGAGCCCGTCCTCCGCCTCGGCCTGTTGGCGGGCGATCCACAGCGGCCGGCTGGCCGGCCACAGCGGCGCGAGCTTGACCGCATCCTTGGCCGTGGTGACGACGGGTGCTGCCAGTGCCAGCAGCATCGCCACGTCGCGGCCGGTATAGCGGTGATGATCGGGGAATGCGCGCGCCGCATCGACGGTGCAGCCGTAGCGGGCCAGATCGTCGTGGAAGCGTGTCGGGCGGGCGATGGCGCTGACGGCGGACACATGCCGTGGCGCAGGTGCACCGGTGCCCATGGCATCCTGCAGCCGAATGATGCGGGCCTGCCATCGCCATTGCCGCTGGTCCGTGGCCAGCGTGGCCAGCGGATCGGGGCCGGTGCGCACGACGAGATCGGCCCGCGCCAGGGCTGCGGCCGGCTCGCGCATGGGACCTGCCGGGATCAAGGCCCTGTTGCCCAGGCCCGCGGTCGGCACCAGCACGATGTCGCAGGCACGGCCGAGCTGTCGGTACTGGAAGCCGTCGTCCAGCAGGATGACATCGCCATGCTGCGCGGCCATGGTCGCGGCCGCCACCCGGTCACGGCCGGCGATGACGGGGCACCCGGCCTCGTCAGCCAAGAGCCGGGCCTCGTCGCCGACCATGGCCGCCGGCATGTCCGGTGCGATGAGGGTCGGCGATGAAAGGGACCCGCCGTCGCCACGGCACAGGATCACCGGCCGGTAGCCTCCGGCCCTCAGCGCCCCGGCGAGCCAGATCACGAACGGGGTCTTGCCGCTGCCACCGGCGGTGATGTTGCCGACGGAGATCAGCGGTAGCGGTGGCATCTGCTGGCGCGCCAGGCGCCGGCGCTGGTCACGGGCAGCCAGCCCGGCATAGATGCGGCTGGCCAACCGCAGCACCAGCGGGGCTCTGGATTTTCCCCACCACATGCCCTCGATGCGGCGGGCCAGCTGCCGGTAAGGGGTGCCCATGCCCCCTATACCCCTGTCCTCGGCAGGTAAGGTTCCAGGGCGGCGAGCATGCGTTCCAGCACGGCGGACTTGTCGGCCATGAACGCCGATGCCCGCGCATGCAGTTGTTTGAGCTCCGGGGGATGGGCCAGAAAGCGGCGAACGATGGCATCGAGTGCGGCCGTATCCTTAGCGATGACGGCGCCGCCGGTGGTCTGCATCTGCAGCATGACGTCCCGGAAGTTTTCGACATGCGGGCCGGTGATCACGCCTCGCCCGCAGATGGCCGCTTCCAGCGGGTTATGTCCGCCGACCGGTACCAGGCTGCCGCCGATGATGACGAGGTCGGCGACGGTGTATAGCGACGAGAGCACGCCCATGGCGTCGATCAGCACCGCGTCGGCGGCCTGGGACCCGGGCTGCGACCAGCGTGCGATGGGAAGGCCCGCATCGGCAATCATGGCGGCGACGGATGCGAAGCGCTCCGGGTGGCGGGGGACGAAGACGGCCAGCAGCTCGGGCACGAGCTGGCGCCAACCGGGAAGCAGCGACAGCAGCTGCGCCTCCTCCCCCTCATGCGTACTCGCCATCAGCAGGATCGGACGCCTTCCCGTGGCGTCGAGGCGACGGCGCAGCCCGTCGGCATCGGCCTCGGGGGGGGGGATGGCGAACTTCAGATTGCCGACGGTGCGGATGCGCGAGGCGGGGATGCCGAGCTCCGCCAGGCGCGCGGCATCGAGCTCGCTCTGGGCCAGGAACAGCCGCACCGGTTCCAGCCACCGGCGCCACAGGCCGCGTGTGGCCCGGTAGCGCGGGAACGAGCGGTCCGAGATGCGCGTGTTGATGCCGATGACCGGGATGCCGCGCCGCTTGCAGGCCGCCAGCATGCCCGGCCAGAATTCGGTCTCGGTCAAGAGCAGCAGGCTGGGTGAAAGCCGATGTACCAGCCGGCACATGGTGCCCGGAAGGTCCCAGGGCAGATAGGACAGGGTGATGGCATCGGCAAACAGCCGCCGGGCCTGCTGGTGGCCGGTGCGCGTGACGACGGTCAGGTGCACGGCATGCCCATTGGCGAGCAGGCTCTCGATCAGGGGGGCGACGGAGTTGACCTCCCCCATCGAACAGGCATGCACCCACAGGCAGCCGGGGCGCCGGCCCGGCAGTGCCAGTGCCAGCTGCTGGCGCCATTTGGGCGGGTGCATGGCGGTGGATTCCATGCGCGCATTGCAGCAGGAAACGGGCGTGGCATCCACAACCGGCGCATCGGGCTTGCAGGGGCGGTTGCATTGCGCTTGCATGAGCAGGTTGGCTATCATAGCCGATCGATGAGCAGGAGGGGTTCCGTGGAGATTGATTATCGCTGGCTGGAAGAGCGGGTATTGCTGCGCAAGCTGGGGGCGGAAGAACGGGAGCTCCTGGGCCGCGTGATCCAGCCCCAGAGCTATGCCGCCGGCGAGGTCATGCTCAAGCAGGGCCAGACGGGCGGTGTGTTGTACCTGTTGCGCAGCGGCGATGCTGTCATCGAGCGCGAGGAGGGCGATGCGCGTACGCCCGTGGCCACCATCGGCGAAGCGGCGACGTTCGGTGAGATGACCTTCCTGACCGGTGAGGAGGCAAGCGCCACGGTCACCGCCAAGGATGCCTGCACGGTGTACAAGCTGAGCCGTACGGCCTATTCCGAGCTGATGCAGCGCCAGCAGGATCTGGTGTATGCGCTGTTCGCCCACATCCTGATCCATGCTGCGCGCGTGATCCGCCATATGAACGAAGAGCATGTGAACCTGCTCCAGTATATTGCCGGCCGGCGCGTTTAATCCTGCGTTCGATCTTCCGTTTGCCGGCTAGAAGACGGTGAGCGCATCCATCCTGCTATTGCTGGCCGCCCTGGTGGCGGTGTTTCTCGCGGCCCAGGCCTTCACCAACGCCATCGAGCATCTCGGCGAGCGCCTCGGCGTTTCCGAGGGCGTGACCGGCTCGGTATTCGCGGCCATCGCCACGGCCATGCCCGAAACAATCGTGCCCATCGTGGCCATCGTGGCCGGCGGACGCGATGTGGCGTTGAATCACGCCGTCGGTGTGGGGGCCATCCTGGGCGCGCCGTTCATGCTCAGCACCCTCAGCATCGGCCTGATGGCCTGGTTCGCGGGCCGCAGACGGGGATGGCGCACGGCTTTCACGCCCGAGGTCGGGGGCATGCGCCGGGACATGCATGTGTTCGGCATCGCCTTCCTGCTGGTGGCGGGCACGGCCGTGATGCCCGCCGCATGGCATCCGGCCCAGGCCCTGGTCGCCGCAGCCCTGTTTATCCTCTATTTCTTCTATCTGCTGCAGACGATCCGTCGCAGCCAGTCGCTGGTCGATGACGGCCATGCGACGGAGGCCGGAGAGGCGCTTTACCTGGGGCGATTGTTCGGCGATGCCCGTTGGCTGACTATCGTGCAGTTGGTCGCGGCACTGCTGCTGCTGGTATGGGGGGCCAAGCTGTTCGTTTCCGGCGTGGAACGGCTCAGCACGCTGATCGGCGTGCCGGCGCTACTGGTGTCACTGCTGGTGGTGCCGGTGGCCACCGAGCTGCCGGAGAAGGTGAACTCCATCCTGTGGATTCGCCGTTCCAAGGACACGCTGGCTTTCGGCAACATCACGGGCGCCATGGTATTCCAGAGCACGGTCATCCCGGGGCTGGCGATGCTGTTGATCCCCTGGCATATCGATGACCTGTATGCGCTGGCGGCCATGCTGATGACCATGCTGGGGGTAGCCTGGCTGTACTGGCTGCATGGGAGCCGACGGCTGCGGCCCGCGTATGTGATGGTGAATATGATGCTTTACGGCATCTTCGTGTTGTTTGCCATCGTCCATTCGGCAGCGGGTCCCGGATAACCCTGCATGCGTCCCGGATTCCGGCCGGGGATGGGAACATAAAAAGCCCCGGCGTTGCCGGGGCTTTTTATGTTTTTGTCTGGCGCCTCTTGGGGAGGGAGGGGAGGAGGGATCGGCACCAGACAATACGGACTGTAGAGGGCTCCCGTGATGCGGAGGTGAAAGTCAAATTAAAAAAAATTCATGTTGAGGAAGATGGGCCTCGCGGGGCCGGGAACTGGCTGCAGTCTAGCGCCCATGCCTGCCGTGCACCAGCTCATTGAGCAATTCGATCTGAAGCTGCTGGATCTCGACCAGTCGCTGCCACTGGTTTTGCAACAGATGATCGACCTTTTCGTTCAGGTGCTGGATCTCGAGTTCGGCCTTCAGGTTGACCTTGTAATCGTTCTCGGCGCGCAGGCGATCGCGCGTTTCCTGTCGGTTCTGGCTCATCATGATGATGGGGGCCTGTACGGCGGCCAGGCATGACAGCACCAGATTGAGCAGGATGAAGGGGTAGGGATCGGCGGGCTTCCAGATCAGGGCGGTAGAATTGATGATGATCCAGATGAGGATGAACAACGCAAAGATGATCAGGAATGTCCAGCTGCCGCCGAATTCGGCCATGCGGTCGGCCAGGTGCTGCCCGAAGCTCCGCTCCCGTTCAAATTCCGATTCGATATTGGCGCTCAGCAGTTCATGCTGCTCCAGGCTTGCAACGACCTCCTGTTCCAGCGTGGACAATTCCCCCTTTTCGGCCTCCAGCACGGATTCCACATATGCGGCGCGGTAGTGCGCCAGGTCCTTGTGGCAGATGAAGGCATTTTCCGACCATGCCGGATGGGTCTTGCGGATGATGTCGCTGATGGGCGGGCGGACCGATGCGGCGGGGATGACCTGGGCCTTGGAGAAGGGCTTGCCGCAGACGGCACAGATATGGGGGCTTGCGTTGCCGTTTTTCATGGCACCTCCGTCAGCATGGCCGACCAAGATGAGACATCAGTGCGAAAACCGGGGCAGAGGCTGCCTGGTTCGGAGGGCGCTGGCCATCCCCAGCCGCGCCCGATGGCTATGGCAGAGGGATCAGGCGCGCTCGACGTATTCGCCGGTTTCGGTGTTGATCTTGATCCGGGTTCCGGCCTCGAGATAGGGCGGCACCATCACGGATGCCCCTGTCTCCAGCTTGCCGGGCTTGTAGGAGCCGGTGGCGGTTTGCCCCTTCATGGCGGCGTCGCACTCGACCACGGTCAGCACCACGGTCTGCGGCAGCCGCACGTTCAGCGGCCGATCCTCGTGGAATTCGATCTCGACCTGCATCTCCGGCAGCAGGTAGGCCAGCGCCTCCTCGAGCATATCGCGTCCGAGCGTGATCTGCTCGTAGGACTCCGTATCCATGAAATGGAACAGGTCCCCGTCCTCGTACAGGTACTGCATCGGCCGCTGGGACAGCGTCGCGCGCTCGACGCGCTCGGTGGAGTTGAATCGCTTGTTGGTCTTGGTGCCGGTCTCGACGTTGCGCATCTCCACCTGCATGCAGGCCACGCCCTTGCCCGGGGTCACATGCATGCTCTTGGTCACGCGCCACAACGCGTTGTCCAGTTCGAGGATATTGCCGGTACGGATGGCCGTGGCATTGATTTGCATTGCGCGTCTCCTGAGGCAAACTTGCAAGTTTAGACGGTGGGTTCCGCCCATGTTTCGGGGAACGCAACATAGCCAGAATGCGCCGCCTCAGCAAGTCGCCGGCGGGCGGCTGGGACGAGCGAGTACACGAGGATTGGGGCCAGCATGAACCTTTCGACCATGATGACCGTCCAGGATGCGATCGATCAATTCGATACCGCCAGCATGGCCGGCGGCGACAAGGCCCATGGGCAGGAGGTCGAGCGCTGCCTGGATGCATTCGCGGCCTATCTGCTGCACTTCTCCGACCTGTTCCACGACGAGGAGGACATGGACGAGGAGCGCATGGAGGAGTGGGAGGAGTCGCTCGGTGCCTATATGGAGCAGCTGTTCGAGGGCGATGTGGAGCCGCCGCAGGACCTCGGGGGCCTGACCCTGGACCAGCTGGATCCGGAACATGTGCACGATTTCCTGGCCTGGTTCATCCTCAGGGAAACGGATGGGGACCAGGAGGCGGTGCAGATCTGCGGTGGGGTCATGCGTGAATGGATCGGCTATCTCGCCGGCCGCGGCTGGATCGACACCGCCGGCAAGGCGGCATTCCTGGAGAGCATCGCGGAGGCGGTCGAGGCCGGCCAGCGTGTGGCCAAGGCCGCCCGCCTGCTGCTGCGCTTCGTGCGCATGGGCAGTGGTATGTCCGAGCAGGTGCGTCGCCTGCCGTTCTCCGATTTCGTCGAGGGACATGCCCGCCTGCACGGCATCGAGGGACATGCCATCACGCTGCGCTTTGCGGAGGACGGGCCGCTGATCGGACCCATCGACCTGCCGCAGGAGATCGTTGCCCTGCTCCGGGAGGGGGATGTCATGGATGTGGAGGTCGGCCGGCGTGGCGAGATCTGGCAGATGGTCGACATCGGTCCGGTATACCCGGCCAGCGTGCATGTCGAGCCGGAGGTGTTCGGCATCGGCGATGCCGATCTGGACTGAGGGTCTACAATCCCGTCATGTCTGCATCTCGAATCCGCCTTTCCATCGACGGCATGCACTGCGCCGGTTGCGTCAGTTCGGTGGAGAAGGCGCTCATCAACGTACCCGGGGTCCTGCATGCGAGCGTGAACCTGGCCGAGCGCAGTGCCGTCGTTGAGGGCGAGGCCGATGCGGCGGCGCTGATCGCGGCGGTGCAGGCCACCGGCCGCCAGGCGGCCGAGATGCGCGACCCGGCCGATGAGGCGGCGCGGGAGGCGCGCGAGCAGGCGCATTACCGCATGCTGCTGGGAAAATTCGCGGTTGCCGCCATCGTCGGCCTGCCGCTTTTCCTCGACCTGTTCCTGCATTTCATGCCGCCGCTGGCTACGGGGCGGGGCACCTGGATCGGCACCGGCATCGTCACGCTGATCGTCATGCTCTATGCCGGCCGGCATTTCTATGTCGGCGCCTGGAACACCTTCCGCCACCATCAGGCCAGCATGGATACCCTGATCGCCACCGGCACGGGCACGGCCTGGGTCTACTCGATGCTGATCGCCATCAAGCCGGACATCGTGCCCGCGCTCGGCCGCCACGCCTATTTCGATGCGGCGTTGATCATCATTGCCCTGATCAATCTCGGCCAGGCCCTGGAGATGCGCGCGCGCAGCCGCACCAACGAGGCAATCCAGCGTCTGATGGGCCTGCAGGCGAGGACGGCACGCGTCATCCGTGACGGCGTCGAGACCGATATCCCCATCGGTGAGGTGGGCTTGGGCGAGAGTATCCGCGTGCGCCCGGGGGAGCGGGTGCCGGTCGACGGCATCATCCTCGATGGCGCCTCCCGCCTAGACGAGTCGATGCTGACCGGCGAGCCGATGCCGGTGAACAAAAAGGCCGGCGACGAGATCGTCGGCGGCACCATGAACACCAGTGGCAGCTTCGTCTACAAGGCGACGCGCATTGGCGCCGATACCGTGCTGGCACGCATCATCGATATGGTGCGCAGCGCCCAGGCGGCCAAGCCGCGCATTGGCCGCCTGGCCGACAAGGTCGCCGGCATCTTCGTGCCCTCGGTGCTGATCATCGCCGTGCTGACGGCACTGGCCTGGCTGAACTTCGGGCCGGAGCCCAGGCTTTCCTTCGCGCTGGTGACGACGATGACGGTGCTGATCATCGCCTGCCCCTGCGCCCTGGGCCTGGCCACGCCGATCGCCATCATCGCCGGCGTCGGCAAGGCCGCCGAATACGGCATCCTGATCCGCAACGGCGAGGCGCTGGAGCGTGCGGGGCATCTGAGCACCATCGTGCTGGACAAGACTGGCACCGTCACCGAGGGACATCCGGCGCTCACCGACGTGCTGGCCGGGGACGGCGATGCGGCGCTCAGGCTGGCCGCCGCCGTGGAGGCCGGCAGCGAGCATCCGCTGGCGAAAGCCGTGCTCGATGCGGCGGCGGCGCGCGATCTGGCCTGGCCGCAGGCGGAGGACTTCAAGGCGATCGCCGGGCGCGGGGTTGCGGCCACGGTCGAGGGGGCATCGGTGCTGCTCGGCAATGCGGCGCTGATGCAGGAGCAGGGGGTGGCCTTGTCGGATGAGACCGGCGCGCAGCTCGATGCCCTGGCTGGTTCCGCCAAGACGCCGATGCTGCTGGCCGTGGGCGGCCGCCTGCTCGGCGTGCTGGCCGTGGCCGATCCGATCAAGCCCGAATCGGCGCGTGCGGTGGCGCGCATGAAGGCCATGGGGCTGAAGGTGGTGATGATCACCGGCGATAACCGGCATGCGGCCCTTGCGGTGGCGCGCGCGGTCGGCATCGACGACGTCATCGCCGAGGTGCGGCCCCAGGACAAGGATGCGAAGGTGGCGGCGCTGCAGGCGGAGGGCGAAGTCGTGGGCATGGTCGGCGACGGCATCAACGATGCCCCGGCGTTGTCGCGGGCCGATGTCGGCTTCGCCATCGGCGCCGGCACCGATGTCGCCATCGAGGCGGCGGACGTGACGCTGATGCGCTCGGATCTCACCGGCATCGTTACGGCCATCGCCATCTCCCGGGCCACGCTGCGCAATATCCGCCAGAACCTGTTCGGTGCCTTCGTCTACAACATCCTGGGCATCCCCATCGCCGCCGGTGTGCTGTATCCGCTGATGGGGCTGCTGCTGAATCCGATCATCGCCGGTGCGGCCATGGCCGCCTCCTCGGTCACCGTGGTGAGCAATGCCAACCGCCTGCGCCTGTTCCGCCCGGAGGATGGGGCATGATGCTGCTCATCGACCTGGCGGGCCTGCTGCTCATCGGTTTCATCGTCTGGTGGTTCTGGCTGTACCGGCCGGCTGTGCTGCCGGCGTTCGGCGGCACCGTCGAGGTGCGTGTCAAGGACGGGTCCTACGACCCCGCCTTTATCTCAGCACAGGTCGGCCGGCCGCTGAGGTTGCGCTTCGTGCGCGAGGATGCCACGCCCTGCGCCGAATACGTGCTGTTCGAGGACTTCGGCATCCAGCAGCGGCTGCCGCTCGGCGAGCCGGTCGAGTTCACCATCGTTCCCGACCGTGCCGGTCGGTTCGACTTCACCTGCCAGATGCAGATGTACCGCGGCGTGCTGACCGTTCGCGCATAACCGCCCAGGCCCCTTTCCGTGACTTCGGGGGCGGCGTAGAATGGCAGAAACTGGGCTGATCGCGGGGTAGGCGATGGACGTCGGTTTCTTCGTGCAGGTCGTGATCGGGCTGGTTGCCGTCGTCGACCCATTCGGTGGGGCGGCTCTGTTCGCGGCGATGACCACCACCAACAGCGCCGAGGAGCGCCGGCACATGGCCCGTCGCGCCGCCGCCGTCACCTTCGTGGTGCTGGTCGCCTTCCTGCTGGCCGGCCAGGCCATCCTGCATTTCTTCTCGATCTCGCTGGCCGCCTTCCAGATCGCAGGCGGCCTGGTGCTCGGGCTGATGTCCATGGACTCCCTGAAGGCCTTCCATCTCGGCGTGCGCACCACCCCGGGGGAGAAGGACGAGGGCATTGCCAAGCCGGACGTGTCGGTCACCCCTGTTGCCGTGCCGCTGCTCGCCGGCCCCGGTGCCATCTCGCTGGTGGTGCTGTATGCGGCGCAGCATCCAGCCCCCTTGGATCGGGTCACGTTGGTGGCCGCCGTGGCCGTGGTGTCGGGCTTGGCCTGGCTGCTCTTGCGCGGGGCGGCCCGCATGGTCCGTTTCGTGGGGCAAACCGGCGTCAATGTGATCAGCCGCCTGATCGGGTTGTTGGTGCTGGCCATCGCCGTGCAGTACGTGGTCGAGGGGGTGGCCCGAATCTGGGGCGAGTTGCCTAGCTAGCGCTTGCGCCCAGGCGCTCGGCGATCCAGCGGCCGATGGTGCGGATCTCCTCCGTACAGACATGGTGGCCCATGGGGTAGCTGTGCCATTGCACGTCATAACCCCAGGCCGTCAGCGTGCGCTGGGCCTGTTCGCCGAGGGTGAAGGGCACGACCTCGTCGTTGACGCCGTGGGCCATGAGGATGGGGGTGTCCCGGTTCGCGGTATTGCGCGTGGCTTCCAGTTCCTGGTGCTGCAGCAGGTAGCCGGACAGGGCAATGATGCCGGCCAGCTTCTCGCGGTGGGTCAGGCCCACATGCAGGGCCATGGCCGCACCCTGGGAGAAGCCGGCGATGATGATGCGCGCCGCTGCGATGCCGCGCATCTGCTCCTGCTCGATGAGCAGGCGGATCTGGCGTGCCGAGCGGGCGATGCCGGGGCCGTCGTGTTCGATGCCGAGATCCGTGTGCCGGACGTCGTACCAGGCCGGCATGATGTAGCCGCCGTTGAGCGATACCGGCATGCTCGGGGCGTGCGGGAACACGAAGCGCACGGCCAATCGTCCGGGAAGCCCCAGCTCGGGCACGACGGGTTCGAAGTCGTGTCCATCGGCGCCCAGGCCGTGCAGCCAGATGATGCTGGCATCCGGGGCCTGGCCGGTCTCGATCTCCACGGTGGGCAGCATGTGCTCGCTCATGTCTGTTCGCTCATTGGGCCATGGTGCATCACTTCCGTTCTTGTGTCTCGCCGCCGTTATGGTGGAATCACGCCGATGATCAAACATGTACATATCCTCGGCATCTGCGGCACCGCCATGGCCGCCATCGCCAAGCTCGCGAAGGACAGCGGCTATATCGTCACCGGCTCCGACGCCGGGGTGTATCCGCCGATGTCGGATTTCCTGCATGCCGAGGGCATCGCCGCCTTCGAGGGCTATGAGGCTGCGCATCTCGATCCGGCGCCGGACCTGGTGGTGATCGGCAACGCCATGAGCCGCGGCAATGCCGAGGTCGAGGCAGTTCTCGATCAGGGGCTGGAATACTGCTCCGGCCCGGAATTCGTCGGCCGCTATATCCTGCCCGGGCGCCATGCCGTGGTGGTGGCCGGCACCCATGGCAAGACCACGACCGCCAGCCTGATGGCGCACATGCTGGAGGTGAGCGGGCAGATGCCGGGCTTCATGATCGGCGGCATTCCCGAGGATTTCGGCACCGGTGCCAGGCTCGGCACCGGCACGTACTTCGTCATCGAGGGCGATGAATACGATACGGCCTTCTTCGACAAGCGCTCCAAATTCCTGCATTACCGGGCGCGCACGCTGATCCTGAACAATCTCGAATACGACCACGCCGACATCTTCCCGGACCTGGCCGCCATCAAGCGCCAGTTCGCGCACCTGCTGCGCACGGTGCCGGCCAGCGGCAGCATCATCGTCAACGCCGAGGACGACAATCTGGCCGAAGTCCTGGCCCAGGGCTGCTGGAGTGCCGTGGTAGGCTTTGCCCGCTTTGGCAGCGGCGTGGCCGCCGACTGGTTCTGGGAGCCGCTGGCGGAAGACGGCTCGTGCTTCCGGCTGTGGCACGGCGAGGCTCCGCTGGGCGAGTTCACCTGGGACATGATCGGCCTCCATCATGTCGCCAATGCCTGCGCCGTGGCCGCCGCCGCCGAATCGCTGGGTCTGGACGTGCGCACCATCCGTGCGGGGCTGGAGGGCTTTTCCGGCGTGCGCCGGCGCATGACGCTGGTGGGGGAGCGCCGGGGTGTGCGCGTCTACGACGACTTCGCCCACCACCCGACCGCCATCGCCGGCGTCGTGTCCGCCATGAAGGCGCGGATCGGCAAGCATGAGCGGCTGTGGGTCATCGTCGAGCCGCGTTCGAACACCATGCGTACCCGCGTGCACCAGCAACGGCTGCCGGGGGCACTGGCCGGTGCCGACCGGGTGATCCTGGTGTCGCCGTCCACGCGCCACCTGGCACCCGGCGAGGTGCTGGACGTGGCGGCGGTGTGCCGCGCCATCGGCCCGCATGCGCAGGTTTTGGCGGATGCGGATGCCATCATCGCCGAGCTGGCGGCCGGTGCGCGGGAGGGGGATCATGTGCTGATCCTGTCCAACGGCGGTTTCGACGGCATCCATCGGCGCCTGCTGGAGGCCTTGTGAGCGACGAATTCGAGACCGTCTTCGAGCACAGTACCTACAACCGGGCCGATGGCCCGAGCAAGAGCCAGAAAAAGCGCGATGCCAAGGCGCTGCAGGATCTTGGTGTGGATATCATGGCGCAAAAGGTGGATTTCATCCGCGATCTCGATCTGCCGGCCGAACTGGCGCAGGCGCTGTTGGACGGGCAGACCATGGAGCGGGGCGCGCGCAAGCGCCAGATCAAGTACATCGGCCGCCTGTTGCGCGACATCGATGTGGCGCCGGTGCAGACGGCACTGGCCAGCCTGCATGAGGAGTCGGCCGAGGACGTGCGGGCCTTCCACCGCGTCGAAGGGTGGCGCGACCGCCTGCTGGACGAGGGCGAGGATGCCGTGGCGGCGCTCGCCGCCGAGGTGCCGGGCCTGGACATGGCCGGGCTGCGCAAGATCCTGCGCTCGGCTGCGGGGGCTACGGGCGAGGGACGCAAGAAGGCGTCCCGTGCCCTGTTCCGCTTCCTGCGCGGCCAGTTGAGCGACTAGGTCCTGTTTGCCCTGATAATTTCCCCCTGTTCGCCATTTCCATGCCCCGATAGGATTGCATCATGAGATTTTCCGCATGTTTCGCCCCCACCCTGCGCGATGACCCCTCCGAGGCGGAGGTCGTGTCGCACCGGCTGCTGCTGCGTGCCGGCTTCATCCGCCGCGTCACCAGCGGCGTCTACGATTTCCTGCCGCTGGGCCTCAGGGTGCTGCGCCGCATCGAGGCCGTGGTGCGCGAGGAGATGGATCGCGCCGGTGCCCAGGAGCTGTTGATGCCGCTGGTGCAGCCGGCCGAGCTCTGGCAGGCCTCCGGCCGCTGGAGCAAGTACGGCCCGGAGCTGCTGCGCTTTCACGACCGCCACGGGCATGAGTCCTGCCTCGGGCCGACGCATGAGGAGGTGGTGTGCGAGCTGGTGGCGCGTGAGCTCAAATCCTACCGCCAGCTGCCGATCAATCTGTACCAGATCCAGACCAAGTTCCGCGACGAGGTGCGCCCGCGCTTCGGCCTGATGCGCGGCCGCGAGTTCATCATGAAGGATGCCTATTCCTTCCATGTCGACGAGGCGGACCTCGAGCGCGAATACGCCAATATGTTCGAGGCCTATACGCGCATTTTCACGCGCCTGGGCCTCAAGTTCCGCGCCGTGGAGGCCGATACCGGCTCCATCGGCGGCAACGCCTCGCACGAGTTCCACGTGCTGGCCGATTCCGGCGAGGACGTCATCGCCCATTGCGATGCCTGCCGCTATGCCGCCAACGTGGAGAAGGCCGAGGGACGCCGCTCGCTGCCGCTGGATGTGGCTGGTGGGCTGGCCGAGGTGGCTACCCCCGGCGCCAGCGCCATCGGCGACGTGGCGGCGAAGCTGGATGTGCCGGCCGACCGCCTGGTGAAGACGCTGGTGTATACGGTGGCCGGCGGCCCGCTGGATGGGGCCACCATCGCCGCCTGCGTGCGCGGCGATGACGAGGTGCAGGAGATCAAGCTGGCGCACGCGCTGGGCGCCGACGGCGTGGCGCTCGCCGAGGCTGCCGCCATTACGGCCGCGGGCGGCGTGGTCGGCTATGTGGGGCCGCAGGTCCTGCGTGCGAAGGTGGTTGCGGATGCGACGCTGAAAGGGGCCATGGGGCTCGTGGCCGGGGCCAACAAGGTGGACACGCATGTCACGAATCTCGACATGGGCCGCGACGTGCCGGATGCGATCTATACGGATCTGCGCAATGTGCGTGCCGGCGACGGTTGCCCGCAGTGCGAGGGAAGGCTGGAGCTTTCGCGCGGCATCGAGGTCGGGCATGTGTTCGCGCTCGGGCGCCGCTATGCTGAGCCTATGAAGGTCGAGTTCCAGGATGCGGCAGGCCAGCGCTCGGTGGCAACGATGGGTTGCTACGGGATTGGTGTATCGAGATTGGTGGCGGCCATCGTCGAGCAGTGCCATGACGATGCGGGCATCTGCTGGCCGGCGCACCTGGCGCCGTTTCAGGTTTCCCTGGTGTCGCTGGGCGAGGGCGAGGCGGTGATGCAGGCCGCCGAGAGCCTGTACGCGGAGCTGACCGGGGCCGGGCTGACGGTGCTGTGGGACGAGCGGGGCGAGCGCCCCGGCGTCAAGTTCAAGGACGCCGAGCTGATGGGCATCCCGACCAAGGTCGTGGTGGGTGAGCGCGGCCTGGCCGAGGGCAAGGTCGAGGTCGGCCGGCGCGGCGAGAGGCCGGTGGCGGTGGTCCCGGACGCGGTGCCTGCATGGCTGGCCGAGGCGCTGGCCGGAGCGGCGGGCTGAAGCCCATGGATCTGGGGCTAAGGCTGAAGGCGGTGCCGCCGAAGGCCTGGCTGGCGCTGGTGCTGACGCTGGGATTCATCCTGGCCATCCCCATCTGGATGCACAGCACGCCGGAGGAGCGCCAGCAGTTCAGCCAGACGACGACGGCGATGCAGGTGATGGAGCAGAACACCGGGCCGCTGAACCTGAGCGCGGCGGACCGCGAGCGCCTGAAGGCGATGCTGAAGCCGGTGCCGGAAAAGAAGTCGAGCGACTTCGAACGCACGGTGTGGATGAAGGACATGGTCCGCCTGATCCGGCCCTGGGTGGAGACGGACAGCGAGTGCGAGGATATCGCCCAGTGGGTCTATACCTATTCCGTGCGCTACCAGCTTTCGCCGGACCTGATCCTCGGCGTCATCGCGGTGGAGTCGCGCTTCGACCACTTTGCCGTCAGCAATGTCGGCGCCCGCGGCCTGATGCAGGTCATGCCATTCTGGAAGGATCAGATCGGCTCCCCGAGCGATAATCTGTTCTCGATCGAGACCAATATCCGCTACGGCTGTGCCATCATTCGCCATTACCTCGATCGCTACGGCAAGCTGTCGAAGGCGCTGGCGGCCTACAACGGCTCGCCGAACGACCGCTGGTATCCGGCCAAGGTGTTCGCGCAGATGAAGCGCTTCAAGTCTGCGGGCGTGGACGCGCCAAATACGCCGTCCCGGATTGCCGGCAATGGGCCAACATAGGAGATTCGTCGCTTGGAAAAGGAGTGGAAGATGCGTGTGATTCCCGTTCTGATGCTGTGTCTGTTGTCGTTCTCGCTGCCGGCCATGGCCGGCGAGTTCTCGCTGTCCAGCCCCCAGGTCTCCAACGGCACCTATGTGCCCAAGCAGCAGGTGTATAACGGCTTTGGTTGCAGCGGCGACGACGTATCGCCGGCGCTGTCCTGGGCCAACCCGCCCGAGGGCACGCAGAGCTTCGCCGTTACCGTCTATGACCCGGATGCGCCGACCGGAAGCGGCTGGTGGCACTGGGTGATCTTCAATATCCCGGCTACAGTCAGCGCCCTGCCGGTCGGGGCGGGCGCGGGCGCCGGGCATCTGGCCCCCGAGGGCAGTATCCCGAGCCGCACCGATTTCGGGACGGATCGCCACCGCGGGCCATGCCCGCCCGCCTGGGGCACCCCCCCTCGCGTCCCGCTCCC
>OFHG01000154.1_pt1 | contig 29354 bp, 35 predicted proteins | sample 1521931 | NCBI WGS metagenome assembly OFHG01 (sample SAMEA2468438, study PRJEB22500) | soil metagenome | biome: Glassland; feature: Farmland; material: Clay | place: Australia | collected 2013-01-31 | depth 0.55 m
CGCCGCTGCCCCCGCTTGCCGCCGCCCAGCGCTATGTCGAGACCGGACATGAAACCGAGGCCAGGCGGGCGCTCACGCACGAACTCGTGCTGCACCCGGACAACCTGACCGCGCGCTACAACCTGGCCGTACTGCTCACGCGCATCGGCCATGGGGACGAGGCGCGCGATCTGTATGAGGAGAACATGCGGCGCGGCTGGCATCTGCCCACCGTCGTCAACCTCAGCGCCCTGGACGTCGCGGCCGGGAGAGACGCACAGGCCCGCCAACTGCTGGAAGCGGCGACCCGGCATTTCCCCCATGAGGCCGTGCCCTGGTACCTGCTGGCCAACCTGGCGGAAATCCACAAGCAGATGGATGTGGCGCGCCGGGACTTCGCGCAGGCGATCAAGGCCGATGCCAAGAACGGCTATGCGCAGATCCGCTATGCCCGCTTCCTGGCCGGGCAGGGGGATCTCACCGCCGCCCTGGCGCACAGCAAGCGCGCCGTGGCGCTGCTGCCGGATGTCGGGCCCTGCTGGAGTATCCGCGGGGATATCCTGAGCCGGGCGGGGCGATATGACGCCGCCCTGGCCGCCTACCAGCACAGCGCCGCCCTGGACCCGGATCCCGCCATCCGCAAGCGCATCATTGCGACGCTGCGCAAACTGGGCAAAAATGCCCGCGCAGAACGCATGCAGCAGGCCCTGAAGCACGAGCCGGCCATGCGAGAGGGAGGGAAATAGCATGCCTTATATCAATGTGCGCGTCGCCGGTAGCCTGAGCCGCGAGCAGAAAGAGAAGATCGTCGACGGCATCACCCGCGTCATGCAGGAAGTGGCCGGCAAGCCGCCGGAGGCGACCTATATCACCATCGACGAGGTCGATCGCGGCAACTGGGCCAAGGCCGGGCGCCTGCTCGACTGATCCCTCCCCCCCAAGGGAGCGATGCCGGGGCTTGTATTTTCGGCCCTCTGCCCCCATAAAGGGACCATGCGCCTGATGCTGCTCCTGCTCATCTCCCTGCCGCTGATTGAACTGTACGTGCTGATCGAGGTCGGCAGCCGCATCGGCGGAGCCGTCACCATTCTGCTTTGCCTGGCCACGGCAGCCCTCGGCGGCTGGCTGGTGCGCGCGCAGGGTCTGCGCATGCTGTTCGATGCCCGCCGCCATTTAGAGGCAGGCCAGCTGCCCACCACGGATATCGCGCACGGGCTGATGATCTCCCTGGCCGGCGTGCTGCTGCTCATACCCGGCTTCGTCACCGACATCATCGGCTTTTTGCTGCTCATCCCCGCCCTGCGCCGGGCCCTGATCCGCCGCTGGTTGCCCCAATCGCTGGCCGCCGCCGGGCAGGCGAACTGGATCGAGGCCGAGATCGTCGAGACACCGCACGATCATCGGCGCATTCATTGAGGCTTAAGGTTCGTTCCCTAGCCTGTGTTCACCAATGATGATACGGAGGGTTTTATGAATACCGGCACCCTGACCTCGACCCAGTTGGCCGATGCGCGCATCAGTTTCCTCGGCAAGACCTATGGCATGCTGGCCCTGTGCATCGGTGCCGGCAGCCTCGGTGCCTACACCTCGCTGGGCCTGGGCTTCCCGCTGATGCATCCCTGGCTGACGCTGTTCATGATGATGGGCAGCATCTTCCTCGTGCAGGCCGTGCGCCACATGCCGGGGATCAACATCATCGCCCTGCTCGGTTTCGGCGCCCTGACCGGTTTCTCGATCTCGCCCCTGGTCGGCCTGGTGGCCGCCAAGTCCGGCATGCTGGTGGCCCAGGCATTCATGAGCACCGCCGTCGCCTTCGTCGGCCTGACCGCCTACGCCTTCGTCTCCCGCCGCGATTTCTCCTTCCTGCGCGGCTTCGTGTGGATGGGCCTGGTCGCCGTCATCATCCTCGGCCTGAGCAACCTGTTCTTCCATTCCGGCACCATGGCCCTGGCGCTCAGCGGCATCAGCGTGCTGCTGTTCTCGGCCTTCATCCTCTACGACACCTCCACCATCCTGCGCACCTACCCCAACGACGAATACATCGCCGCGGCACTGACGCTGTACCTGGACGTGTTCCTGCTGTTCGAGAACCTGCTGGCGATGTTCGGGATGCTGAACGACGATTGACCGAGGACCGGCCTCAGCCGTATGAGGCCCTCAAGCGTATGAGGCGATCAGGCGCGTAATGTCGTCGGGCCGCACATACTCGGCGATGAACGCATCGCCGATGGCGCGCAGCAGGATATAGCGGATGCGGCTGCCGATATTCTTCTTGTCGTGCCCCATGGCATCCAGCCAGGCCGCAGCATCGAAATGCGGCACTTGGGTCGGCAGGCCCGCCACCCGATAGATATCGGCGACCTCGCGCTCAAGCCCCGCCCCGGCGTCCCCGCGCTGCTCGGACAGGCGCGCGGCCATACAGGTACCGATCGCCACCGCCTCCCCGTGCAGGTATTGCCGGTAACCGGTCATCGACTCGATGGCATGGCCGAAGGTATGGCCGAGGTTCAGCAGGGCCCGCTGCCCCTGCTCGGTCTCGTCGGCCATGACCACCTCCGCCTTGTGACGGCAGGAGCTCAGGATGGACTCGGCCACCAGCGCCTCATTCAGGGCCAGGATGCCGTCGACATGGGCGGCGATATGCGCGAAGAAGGAGGCATCGCGGATCAGGCCGTACTTGATGACCTCGGCCAGGCCCGCACGCAACTGGCGGATATCCAGCGTGGAGAGTACCTGCGGATCGATCCACACCAGCTTCGGCTGATAGAAGGCGCCGATCATGTTCTTGCCATGCGGATGGTTGATGGCGGTCTTGCCGCCGACACTGGAATCGACCTGCGCCAACAGCGTCGTCGGCACCTGCACGAAGGGGATGCCGCGCCGGTAGCAGGCAGCGGCGAAGCCGACCATATCGCCGATCACCCCCCCACCCAGGGCCACGACCGGCTCGTTGCGCGCAAGCTTGGCCTGCATCAGGGCATCGATGATATGCCCCCACTCGGTCATGTTCTTCTCGCTCTCGCCGTCCGGAAGGATGCAGTCGGAGACCTGCCATCCCGCCGCAGCTAGGCTCGCCCTGACCCGTTCCAGGTACAATGGCGCCACCACCGTATTGCTGACGACAAGGCAGCGCGACTCGGCACCGAACAGCCGGCACATGGCCGCACCGATGTGGTCCAGGCAGCCCGGCTCGATGTGGATGTCGTAGCTGCGCAGGCCGAGGTCGATGCGGTATCGGTGGGTGGGTGTAGGCTCAGGCATGGCCCGATTCTGACAGAAAGGCATCGATGGCATCCACTGCTTCCTGCGCGGAGCACCGACCGGTGTCGATCTTCAGGTCGCAGATCGCGGCATACAACGGCGTGCGCGCCTCCGCCAGCTGCCTGGCCTTGGCCAGCGGATCGACCCCTGCAAGCAAGGGACGATTCGCATCCCCCTTGATGCGGGTGGCGGTGATCTCCGGATCCGCATGCAGCCAGACCACGGGTCCGGCGCGGCGCATGGTTCGCCGGTTCGCCGCCAACAGCACCGCCCCGCCGCCGGTGGACAGCACGCCGTCGCCGGGTGCCGGCGTACACAGCCTGGCCAGCAGTTCACTCTCCAGGGCCCGGAACAGGCATTCCCCCTGCTCGGCGAAGATATCCGGGATCGAACGGCCGCTTTTTTGCACGATCACCGCATCGAGATCGGTGAAGAACCATGCGCGTCGGGCGGCCAGTAGCCGCCCGATCGTCGTCTTTCCGGCCCCCATCGGGCCGACGAGTACCAGCTTCAGGTGCTCGGGCCTTGCGAAGCGACGGGCTGGATGATCGTCGGCGTCAGGAAGATCAACAGTTCGCTGCGGTTGTCGTTGACCGATTTGTTCTTGAACAGCCAGCCCAGGATGGGGATATCGCCCAGTCCCGGCACCTTGTTGACGGTATTGCCGGTCTGCTTCGTATAGATGCCGCCGATGACCACCGTCTCCCCGTTGGCCAGGAAGGCGGTAGTCTGGATCGTCTTGGTGTCGATGCCCGGGTTGCCGTTGACCGGGAGAAGGGTCGTGGACGGCGCGTTCTTCGTCACCGTGATGTCCATGATGACCTTGTCGTCGGCAGTGATCTGCGGCGTCACCGTCAGCGACAGATCAGCCTGCTTGTATTGCACCGTCGCCGGCGACACGTTCGTAGCCGGTGTCGTCACCGGGATCGATACGCCCTGGGAGATGGTGGCGGCCTTCAGGTTGGAGGTGATCAGGCGTGGATTGGAGATCACCTTGGCATCGCCATTGTTCTCGGCCGCCGACAGCTCCAGCGACAGATTGAAGGCCTTGCTCAGGCCGCCGAGCACCATGCCGATCGCCCCACCCGAACCGGCAGCATAGGTGGCGGAAGGCATGTCGACGACGAAACCACTGTTGCCCGTCGCCGTGACCTTGGTCGTCGAGGTCGTGCCGCTGACACCCTGCGCGCCGCCGATGGTGATCGGCATGCCGCGGTTGGTTCCCGTGCTCTGGCCGCCCCAGCGGATACCGAAGCTGCGGCTGAAATTCTCCGTGGCCTCGACGATGCGTGATTCGATCAGCACCTGCTGCACCGGCTTGTCGATGGCGGCGATCAGGCGCTTGACGTTGTTGATCGACTCGGCCGTGTCCTTGATGATCAGCGTGTTGGTGCGCTCGTCGATCAGGAAGCTGCCGCGCGGCGACAGGATGCCGATGCTGCTGGAGGACTGACCGGAGCCCGAGGCCGTGCCCGTGGTGGCCTGTGCCGTGCTGGCGGTGCTGCTGGAGGTCGTGCCGCTGGCCGTGGCATTGCGCGTGGCATTGGCCGAGGCGTTGTCCAGCATCTTCTTGACGTCCGCCACCTTGGTATAGCTCAGGGTGATGAACTCCGTGACCAGTGGCTCCAGCTGGTCGGAACCCTGCTGCGCCTCCAGCTTGGCCTGGTATTCGGCCCTGAGCACATCGATCGGGGCGATGCGGATGACGTTGCCCATCTGTTCCTTGCCCAGGCCTTCCGCGGCCAGGATCAGGTCCAGCGCCTGATCCCACGGCACATCGACCAGGCGCATGGTCAGCTTACCCTTGACGTCATCGGACATGATGATGTTCAGCTTGCTCATCTCCGCGATCAGGCGCAGGGCATTGCGAATATCGATGCCCTGGAAGTCGAAGGTCACCTTCTGGCCGCTGTAGGCGAACTTCTCGCCCTGGGATGCCCCGCCCTCCCGGGCCTGGGCGATATCCTCCGGCATCAGGGTCACGGTCAGCACATTGCCCTGCTGGAAGGAGCTGACCTCCACCTTCTCCCTGAGGCGGGCCACGATGCGCACATTATCGCCCACCCGATAGCTGTCGATCTGCTTCACCGGGCCGGGGAAGGCGCGCACATCCTGCGTGCGCTCCTGGCCGGCGGCCAGCGTCGCCTTGCGCACGTCGATGAGCACATCGCCGTTCTTCTGCACCAGGTTGATCACGGGGTTCACCTGGTCGGTACGCACGACGATATGGGAAATACGGTCCTCGGGCTGGAAGTCCACGCTGTCGACAACGAGGTTCACCGCCTTCTTCTTGGGGATGACGTTGCCGAAGCGCACCACCATCTCATCCTTCGTGGCCTGCACCTGGTACTTGCTCTGCTGGGAGGGCAGCAGGGAGACGACGAGGCGGACCCGTCCCGGCGCCTGGCCGACGGTGACGCTGTTGACGCGCTGCGTCGCATAGGCGTAATGATCCTTCGGCAGCAAGGAGCTCGCCCCCCAGTAGTCGAGGATCATCGTCTGCCCCTTATTGGTCAGGAAGGCATCGTGGCTGGCATTCATATGCTCGCCGTGCAGCACCAGCTCGGTGACCGAACCGCTGTCATAGACTTCGATATCCTTGATCTTCGCCTGCACGGCCTTGGCCTTGGGCTTGGCCTGGGCTGCGGCCGCAAAACGCACGAGAAGGTTGTTGCCCCGTTCGACGACCTTGTAGGGCTGCTTCGAACCCAGACCGATCTCGACCTTCACGCCCTCGGCCGTCTGCACCGGGAACACGGCGTTGACGGTGCCGGAGGCCGCCTTCACCGGCTCTACCCCGGCCGCGAGCTTGGCCCCGGGGAAATTCAGCACCACGCGCGTGGGATCGGCGAGGTCGAACACCTCGTAGCTCATCTTCTGATCCGCAGAGATCAGTACGGACGGACCCTGGCCGGACTGCTGCAGCGTCACGCCGCTGACCGTGGCCGCCGCCGCACTGCCCGCCGACAGTACGAACAGTACTGCGCCGCACAGCGCCATCCAGGCTGCGGATCCGGGCCTGCTTGCCAATATGCATTCCTTTCGCATCACACCACTCCCGGGCCCGGCGCTTCGCGGCTCACCGCGGCGCCCGCCCTTTCCGGATCATTCCTTTCTCGGGCTGCTCGATAAACCGGTAGGTCACCACCTTGCCCTGGATCGACAGCTGGCCGCCGGCCACGCTCTGGCTCAGGGTCAGGTTGTGCACATCGACGATGCGGGGCATCTCCCCGACCCTCTTCAGGAAGGTCAGCATCTGGTTGTAGTTGCCCGAAACGTCGATATCCACCGGGACCTCGGCATAGAACTGCTTAGAGGCCTCGCCCATCGGCTTGAACGCCTTGAACTCCAGGCCGCTGTCCTTGCCGGCCCAGGACACATTCTCCAGCAGGTCAGGGATCTCCGATTCCTTGGGCAACATGTTCAGGGCGATCGTCAGCTGCTTCTCGAGCCTCGCATACTCCTTGCGCTTGCGCGGCAGGTCCTTGGCCAGCATCTGGTTGCGCCTGAGGATGATCTGCTGCTGCGCCACCTGCTGCTTCTGCCCGGCGATGGCGTCCTGCACCGGCATCCATCCCAAATAGATATAGGCGGCGAGGATCAGCACGAAGCCGGCGGTCACCGCCGCCGCCTTCTGCCACAGCGGCAGTGGCAACAGCGGCCGCAGCGCCTCGAGGAAGGACAGATCGATGGCGCTCAGCTTCATGAGTGCCCCCCATGCGCCACGGCCGCAGGGCTGGCGTCGACGCGGTTGATGACCAGGTCGAACTGGCGCACCGCCATGCCGCTGGCCTCCGTGCGGGTGATCACCTGCAGGCGGATATTGGTGAACAGCGGCGAGGCATCCAGGGCGCGCATAAAATCGGCCACGGCATTATTGCTCTCGCCGATGCCGGACAGCCGGATCTCCGCGCCCGTATCCTTGATCGAGGTCAGCCACACGTTGGCGGGGATGACCTTGGCCAGCGCCACGAAGGTGTTCAGCGAGCGGAAGCGCCCCCGTTGCAGCTGGTCGACGAGCCCCAGCTTGCGCTCCACATCCGCACGCAGCTTGTCCAGATCCTTGATCCGCCCGATCTCCTTCATCAGCGCCAGGTTCTGGCCCCTGAGGCTCTGGTACTCCTGCTTCAGGCTGGAGAGCTGGGAGGTGGAAATCCATTGCGCGCCCAGGCTGATCAGCGCCACCAGCGTCACCGCGCCCAGCGCCACGCCCAGGTGCTGCAGGATCTGCCGCTGGCGCCTGGCCGGCCGGTACGGGAGCAGGTTGATGCGGATCATTTGTCGAAGCCCCGCAGGGCCAGGCCGATGGGCACGGCCATCATCGGCCCGATGCGCTCGAGATAGTCGGCATCGAAGCGGCTGTCCTTGACCTTGATGTTGCGGAACGGGCGAAGCACCGCCGTCTCGATGCCCAGGCGCTGCTCGATCTCGCCGGCGATGCCCGGCACCAGCGCCGTGCCGCCGCTGAGCAGGATGCGTTGTACCGGGAACTCCGCATGGTTCGCGGCATAGAAGTCCAGCGACCGGATCAGCTCGGCGGTCAGCCCGACATAGAAGCGCTCCAGCGCATCCGGACCGATGCCCGAGAAATTCTCCAGCTTCATCTGTTCGGCGGCCTGGTAGCTGATGCGATGCTCCTTCTGGATATCCTCGGTCAGATGGTGGCCGCCGTAGAACTGGTCGCGCACGAACGACATCTGGCCATTGATCTGCACATTGATATTCATCAGCTGCGCACCGATGTTCACCAGCGCGTGCACCTGCGCATCCTCAGGCAAGGGCTCCTCCGCCTCACTGTACAGGCCGTGTTCGTCGGTCAGCTCGGCGGCATTCTCGAGTGCGAACACGGCACAATCCACGCACACGCTCTGCAGCCCGGCCTCGTTGAACACGAGCTGGAAGTCCTCGACGACCTCGCGCTTGCAGGCCACGAGCACGACATCCATCTCATCCGCGCTGTCCCTGGATTTGCCGAGGATCTGGAAATCCAGGTAGACGTCGTCGATGTCGTAGGGCACATGCTGGTCGGCCTCGAACTGGATCTGGGACTCCAGCTCGAACTCGGTCATCGTCTGCATGGCGATCGTCTTGATGATGACGGCATTGCCGGAAACGGCGAAGGCCACGTTCCGGGTCGAGGGACGCGCCGCCTCGACGGCATCGAGCAGCGCCTGCGACACTGCCATGGAATCGATGATCGTGTTCTCGACGATCACATCCCGCGGCAATGGCACGATGGCCATCGACTTCAGCTCAAAGCCCGTACGGGAGCGCGCCAGCTCCACCAGCTTGATGCCGGTAGCGCTGATATCCACGCCCATCAGGCCTTCATCCTTCCCAGAGAACAGGGACACTTCCCACTCCTACCCTCAAGTGATACTGACGCTCATACATCCAAATTATCTCTGTATAAAGAAAAGTCAACGCAGGCCAGGGCCGGACACATGCCGGCTCAGGGCCTGGAAACCTGCCTTATGAGAAACTGGACGAGCGCTTTCATCTCCTTATCGCTGATATCGATGGCCGGCATACCCTCGCCCGTACCCCTGGCCCCCTTTCTCAACGCATCCATGATCCTTGCCTCGGGATACGGGAACTTGGTCTGTGGGTTCAGGATATACGAACGGATCCCCATGTGCCCATTCTGCGTGCCGTCGCTGTCATAGACATGACAGGCCTGGCATTTGGTTTCCCATATCCTGCGCCCAAGGCCCTCGCTAGCACTATCGATGCCAGCCGCCGGCCCTATCCCTGCCAGGGGCTCGAGATCCCTCTGACCCTGACCCCTGTATTGAACCGGCACAGCACCCGGATCATCTGTGAAGTGCATCACGCCGGCAGCATCCCGCCATTGATAAATCCGCTGCGCCCATACACTGGCCGGGGACAGCGCCAGCATCATGAACACCAGAGCGGCGGTATGGACGGACGGATGCATCACTGGGCCGTGATGTCCGTGACGTTCTGCGCCTTCTTGATCTCGACGATCGGCACGGCCGCCCTGAGCCGGTCGAAGGCGTTATAGTTATAGGACAGGGCGATCATCGAGTGGTCGCTGGTATCCTGGTCCTGCAGCCAGATGCCGTTGCCGGCCAGGATGGCACCGCTGACATACTGGAACGGCCCGGCGCTGGAGCTACCCCCCGGCACCTCGTAGCCCGGGTGCGCCTCGATCTCGCAGGAGTCCGGCGTGTACAGCATGCCCGAGGCGTTCATGAAGCCGTGCACGTCCAGAAGCCCGCCGGCGAAGGCCAGGGCCGGCAGGTCCTCCCAGTCCGAACTGAAGAAATTCGGCATCTTCGTGGCCGTACCGTCGCCGTCGGCATCCACGGTGATGGCCTGGGTGTCCGCCGGCACCCCGAACTCCGGGTAGGGCACGCCATTGCGCCCGGTATGCATGGAGCCGCCGTCCACACCGGAAACGTCGTCCGGCAGGTGCATCCACCAGCTGCCCGCCGTCTTCTCCGCCGTCGTCGCATCCAGATCGCCCATGCGCAGCGCATCGAAGGCGATCATCCAGCCGCGCTCGTAGCCATTCGGGAAGAAGGCGTGGAACTTGTCCTGCTCCGCCATGCTCGCCCATTCCGTGTTGTCGAAATCCGTACGCCGCGTGGCGCCGGAGGCGAAGGTCTGCGTGCTGATATTGTACTGCGGCGAACTGCCGGTCAGGTCGTTCAGGATGGCCGTACGCGTGGCATCCGTCGCCGGCAGCGCCGCCGCCTTGCGCATCCAGTACTCCCAGACATAGGCGTCGGACACGTCGCTGGACACATAGGCCACACTGTTCGCCATCATGTACTTGCGCCTGGCGATATCCAGCGTATCCATGCGCCCGTCCGGGCCCGCCGTGTGCGTGTCCGTGTACTGCACGAAGCCCTGCAGATCATCCACGGGGTTGATATTCAGCGTGTCCCAATCCATCAGCACGATATTGCGCCCGGACGAACGCGGCAGGATGACATTCTTGCGCAGCGAGCTGATCGGGGCGCTGTCGTGCGCCGTGATGCTCGTATAGCGGTCGATGTAGTCCTGGCTGGCGTCGAAGAAGTCGTTCGGGTCGTACGTCGACTTGTCGACATAGTCGATCAGGATCATGCCGTACACCGTCATCGTCCCCGACTGCGCCGGGCTCGTCACCGTGCTGTCGTACATCGCCTCATAGTTGTACAGGCTGGGCGAGCCGCTGCCCGTACCCGCGCCCGACCAGGTGTGCGTCGCTGTGAACTCCGCCCCGGCGATCGGCTGGGTCTTGTCCAGGTACATGTCCCCGGAGGAGTCCGTCGGGATCACCACGCGTATCACCCCGAACATCGGGTGCTTGTGCACGATATTCCAGACGAAATTCTCAAACGACATCGTGCCCGTCGGCTGGTAGCTGAAGCGCGTGGCCCAGCCGGTATTCTGCGTCTTGTCCTGCTTCCACTGGTACCACAGCCGGTTGGCCACGTAGCGCAGCCGGTCCATGTCGAAGGCCTGGTCGTTGAGCGTGAACATATTGTTCAGCGACTCGGCTCCGCCGACGAGCTTGGGGTTCGTCAGCGCCGTCACCGCCCCGCTGGAGCCGCTGTAGGTGCCAAGCCGGTGCACGAAGGTCGTCGGCACCGGCGGGCTGGCGTTCGGGCACTTCGCCGGATCGCCCTGGTCGCAGGTGTAGTTGTCCGCGGCCGTCAACGAGCCGCTCTTGATCGAGCTGTTGTTCAGCAGCACCTGCACGTACAGGTCCGGATTCGGCTTGGCGTAGCCCGCCGGGTAAAGGTTCGGGTTGATCGCCGCGTACGGGTTCGTGTCCGATCCCGTGTACGGGAAGCTGCGCGCGCTCGTCGTCGATTGCGTGTTCGTGACGATGGCGTTGATGTGGTTGGCCTGCGTATGGTCGATGATCGTATGGTAGGCCGCGTCGCCCGACAGGCTGCTGCCACCGCTATCATGATTTCCTGCACGGGCGGAAATCGGGGCGACGGCCAGGCCGATGCCCAGGCAAAGGGAAAGGATTCTCTTCATGGCATGCCTCCTCATTGGAGCTGATATCCGTTGGTCATGGAGCCGAGGCTACTGGGGAAGCCGCTCGTCACCTTGCCGATCTTGGCGCGTAGCAGGCGCAGCGGCTTGCCGTTCACATAGCCGATGGCATAGGCGTAGACGGCATAGTTGCTGCTGGTGTCCGCGGTATCGGCCTCGTTCGTGGCGTTCGTCTCGTCGAGCTTGGCCGGCACCAGCCAGACCACCGCCCCGTTGCCGCTCGGCAGCTCCGTGCCGTTGACCCAGGCGACCGGCGACACGCTGGGCACGTGGTTCGCCAGCGTGATGTCCAGCGCCACGTGCGGGGGCAGGGCCAGCGAGGAAAGGCTCAGCGTCGGCGGGGAGGCCGGGTTGTAGTTGATCGTGTTATGGATGTCGAAATAGCCGAGCGTGTGGTTGGACACCTGGTCCGGCACGGACTGGATCTCGAGGTTGTCGGCCACGCTGTCCCCGTCCAGGCTCTTGTCGTTGTCCGAGCCGGTATTGTTCGGATCCATGTACAGCGCCCAGGTCACATAGTTCAGCCCGGCCTCGGCGAGGTAGAACGCCTGCGTCGCATGCGCCTCGGCCAGACCGGTGTCCTGGTTGGCCTTGCCCCGGTAGTACAGGCCGATCAGCATCACCGTCAGGATCATCAGCACCACCAGGCTCGTCACCAGCACAAAGCCGCGTTCGTCACGATTGTCCGCCATCGTTTCCTCCTAGTGGTTCCTCGGCAGCACGTCGAAGCTGATGCTCAGGTCCTTGTCCTGCCGGTCCGCATTCTGGTAGCGGCTGATCAAGGTGATGGTGCGCAACGCCCCCAGGTCGGTATTGGCGGTCGTGACCTGGAAGCCGTTGGTCGGATCCAGGCCGCGCAGCACCTCCTGCCTGGCCGAAGGTGCTGAGGCGCCCGGGTTGGGCCGCCGCCACCACAGCCTACCCCCCGTCGACGCCGAGCTGTCGAAGGAAAAGGCGCCCCAGGAGGGGTCGATGGTGGCGCAACCCGTCATGACGACGGCGCCCAGCGGCTGGTAGACGAGGCCGTTCGTGGCGTCCCAGCAGATGCTGGCGGCCATGCGCAGCTGCGTGCCCATGATCTGGGCGGCCAGCCTCAGGTCCTCGATGGCCTCGACCGTAGAGGACTGGCTGGCCTGCACGCGCGACTGCATGATGAAATTGCTGTACAGCCCGGCCAGAATGACCATGGCGACGACGAGCGACACCATCAGCTCGATCAGCGTGAAGCCCGCCTGGGAGGCGGGTCTGGGCGTACTCACTGCATCCTCTGCATATTCGTCACCGTCACCTGGTGCACGCCCGAGGCGTCCTTCCAGTACACGGTGACGGCGCGCACGTCGGCCGCGGGCCCGGCACCGGCCAGGTTCGAGCTGGCGATACCGCTGACCGGTGGCGTATCGAAGCTCTCGAACCGATAGGTGGTGTTGTTGACGCTCACCGTCGCCGTCGCCGACGGCGCCACGTTGTTGCTGTACCACTGCTCCAGCGCCTGCTCGGCGACATGCATGCCGACGCTGCGCTGCTTGGCCGTGTTATCCGAGCGCATCACCGCCAGCGTGAACGCCCCCATGGCCAGCAGCGACACGGAGATGATCACCGTCGCCACCAGCGCCTCGATGAGCGTGAATCCACCCTCCTTGTCGCCATGCGCCATGGGCCTCATGGGTTGGAATACGCCCGGCCCACATAATTGACCGTGATGGCCCGGGTATCGCCGTCGGCGTCGGTCAGGGTCACGGTGCCTGCGCTCGCGGTACCGTTGCTGTTGAAGTTCAGCGTCGTTGAGGTGGAGCTCAGGGAGAGGCCGCCGCTATACGCGCTCAGCGCGTATGGCTGCGGCTGGGCACCTGTCGAATCCACCGTATAGCCCGTGGCGGTGAAGGCGATATAGACGTCCCGGTTGCCGGTCACCGCCATGATGCGCGCCTGCTTGATATGCGCCATCAGCGTCTCCGTCGCGCTCTGCAGGGCATTGGCGGCACGCCAGGCATTGTAACGGGGAACGGCGATGGCCAGCAGGATGGCCAGGATGCCGATGACGACCAGCATCTCCACCAGCGAGAACCCCTGCTGCCGCTCTTGCCGACCGCGACCGTGCCAACGTAGGGTTGGAGTCATGCGCATACTTTCTGTCATGCTGAAATTCATCGCCTCTATGACCATTCTCGCCGTGACAGCAATCACAATAGGGTATGTGTATTTTTCCCGCAACCTGCCGCAGCTGAGCTCGCTTTCCGATTACCAACCGCCGCTGGTGACCCGCGTATTCGACGACAAGGGCGCGCTGATCGCCGAATACGCCGACGAACACCGCATCCTGACACCGTTCTCCGAGATCCCGGTGATGGTGCGCAATGCCTTCCTCGCCGCCGAGGACCAGCAGTTCTACGAGCATCCGGGCATCAACCCCGCCCGCATCATCTCCGCCGCCATCGCCAACCTCCGCGCCGGGCACACCGTGCAGGGCGGCTCCACCATCACCCAGCAGGTGGCGAAGAATTTCCTGCTGACGCCGGAGCGGACCTACAGCCGCAAGATCCGTGAGATCATCCTCGCCTACAGGATCGAGCACCAGTTCACCAAGGACGAGATCCTCTACCTGTACCTGAACCAGATCTACCTCGGCCGCGGCGCCTACGGGGTGGCCTCGGCCGCCTGGCGCTACTTCGGCAAACGGCTGGACCAGCTGACCCTCGGCGAGGCGGCCATGCTCGCCGGCCTGCCCAAGGCCCCCGGCTCCTATGCCCCCCACCTGCATCCCAAGCGGGCCCTGGAGCGCCGCAACACGGTGCTGTCCCTGATGGCCAGCAGCGGCCTGGCCAGCAAGGCGGACGTGGCCAAGGCCATGCAGGAATCCCTGAAAGTGGCGCCGCTGTATCAGAACACCCTGACTGGCGCCTATGAAAACACCGTCTACCAGCAACTTGCCGAGAAGTTCGGGAGCACCACGCTGCGCCGCCAGGGCCTGACCGTGCTGGTGCCCTACGATGCGGCGGCCGAACAGGCGGCCCTGAGTGCCGTGCGCACCGGCGACCTGAACCTCGAACAGAGCCAGGACTACCGGTTCCCGACCCATCATGCGCAGTCCGACTGGCCCAAGCTACTGGCCGCCTGGAAGGCCGCGCGCGAGGCGGATACAGGACCGCTCGGCACCGACGAGACGGAACCGGCGCTGGTCGAGTCGGTGCTCCCCGACGGGAGCCTGCAGGTCGACGACGGGCTGCACCGGTGGCGGCTTTCGAAGCCGCGCTGGCATTGGGAGGATACCCCGAAGGACAAGCCGGATCTTGCCCAGCGTCCGCGCACCTGGATTCCCGGCGACGAGGTGCTGCTGCAGGGCGACGGCAAGGGTGGCGTGCGCCTGAGCCAGGCCCCGTCCATCGAGTCGGCCCTGTATAGCGTCGATCTGCATCGCGGCACCGTGCTGGCGCGCGTCGGCGGCTATGACTACCACTTCGGCGATTTCGACCGCGTGTCGCAGGCCGAGCGCCAGCCGGGCTCGTCCTTCAAGCCCTTCCTCTATGCCACCGCCCTGGACGAGGGCTACACGCCGGCCTCGATCCTGATGGACACGCCCATCGTCTTCGACAACCAGGAGCTGGACGAGTTCTGGCGCCCGGAGAATTACCGCAACAGCTTCGCCGGCCCCGTGACCCTGCGCAATGCCCTGGAGCATTCGCGCAACCTGGCCTCGATCAAGCTGCTGCAGAACATCGGTGTCAAAAGCTTCCTGCGGGCGCTGAAGAACTATCCCTTCCACCGTCAGTTCCCGGCCCAATTGGCCCTGGCCCTCGGCGCCACCGAGGTGACGCTGGAGGATTTGACAGACTCCTACATCGTGTTGGCCACCGGATCGCGCTGGAAGCCCGTGGCGGTGCAGCAGGTGCAGGACCGCACCGGCGCCACGCTGTACCGCTCCGTGGCTGGGCATCGCTGCCAGGTCTGCCATGCCGACCCGGTACTGGCCGTCAACGACGCCATGAAGCCGGCCACGCCGGTGCTGGACCCGACGACGAGCTTTCTGATCACCAACCTGATGCGCGGCGTCATCCAGTACGGCACCGGCCGCCGTGCCCGGGCGCTGGGCCGGCCGGCGGCCGGCAAGACGGGAACGACGGACAAGCAGGTCGACGCCTGGTTCATGGGCTATACGCCGCAGGTGCTGACCGGGGTCTGGTCGGGACGGGACACCCCCACGAGCATGGGGCACATCGAGACCGGCGCCCATGCCGCCCTGCCGATCTGGCTGCAGGCCATGAAGGCGTTCGAAAAGGGCCGGCCGGTGAAGAATTTCACGCCGCCGCCGGGCATCGAATGGGTGATGATCGACCCGCAAACGGGCAAGCCAGCGACGCTTACGACCAAGGATCCCTTCCTCGAGGCCTTCCGCCAGGGCACGGTACCGCAGGCGGGTACCAACGCGCAGACCCAGTCGCCGGCACCGGACCAGAAGAACGGCTTCTACGGGCTGGGGCTGTAGGCTCTAGCGGACCAGCAGCTGGTTGACCTTGGCCGCCATGATGAAATCGTTCTCATGCAGGCCGCCGATCTTGTGGGTGTAGAAAACGACGGTGCAGTAGCCCCAGCCGTAACAGATGTCCGGATGGTGGCCCTCTACCTCCGCCAGCTCCCCCACCTGCAGTGCCAGGGCCTGGGCCCGGACAAAGTTCGGGGCCGAAAGTGTCCGGCGCAGCCTCATGCCGCCGTCGATCAGCTCCCAGTCGGGCACCTGATCCATCATCGCCTGCGCCGCCTCGCCGGTCATCGGCGGCACCCCGCCCCGGCAGGGAACGCACTGTTTATCGCTCAATGTCATACGTCCTCCCTCTCGGCCGACTCGGGATACGGGGTGTGATCCAGCAGTAGTTTATACTCGATGGCGTCCACCAGGGCCCGATATCCGGCCTCGATGATATCCGTGGATACGCCCACCGTACCCCATTTGCGCACCCCATCGCTCGACTCGATGAGTACCCGCACCGCCGCCCTGGTGGCCTGTTTCGTGGTCAACACGCGTACCTTGAAGTCCGTCAGCCGCATCGACTTCAGCTCGGGGTAGAAATCGAGCAGTGCCGCGCGCAGGGCGTTGTCCATGGCGTTGATCGGGCCGTTGCCGAGAGCGGCAGCGTGCGCCGGCCGACCACCGACACTGACGCGCACCGTGGCCTCGGACACCGGACGACCCTCGTGCCCCTGCTTCTCGTCGAAGACACGGAAGCCCTCCAACTCGAAGTAATGCCGGAAGCGGTTCATGGCCTTGAGCAGCAGCAGCAGGAACGAGCCCTCGGCCCCCTCGTAGGCATAGCCCTGAGCCTCATGCGCCTTGACCTGGGCCACCGCCTCGGCCACCGTCGGGTCATTCGGGTCCAGTTCCAGGCCCAGATCCATCTCCGACAGCTTGACCAGCACATTGCTGCGCCCGGCCTGATCGGAGACCAGCACCCGCTGCACGTTGCCGACCAGGGCCGGATCGATGTGCTCGTACAGCGAGGCCTGTTTGCGGATGGCCGATACGTGCACGCCGCCCTTATGCGCGAAGGCGTTGAGCCCGACATAGGGCTGGTGCCGCCACGGCAGGCGGTTGGCCATCTCGTTGACGAAGCCGGACAGCGAGGCCAACTGCCGCATATGCTCGGGCGCCACCCCGCAGTCCAGGCCCATCTTCAGCTGCAGCCCCGGGATGATCGACACCAGGTTGGCGTTGCCGCAGCGCTCGCCGAAGCCGTTGATCGTGCCCTGCACGTGGCGGACGCCGACCCTGGCCGCGGCCAGGGAATTGGCCACCGCCAGCTCGCAGTCGTTGTGGGCGTGGATGCCGATGGTGGTATCCGGGTAGCGGCCGGTCACCCGCGTCACCAGCTCGGCCACGCGGTACGGGATGTTGCCGCCGTTGGTATCGCACAGCACCAGCACGTCCGCCCCGCCCTCGTACGCGGCATCGAGCACGGCCAGGGCATAGGCCTCATCGCCGTTGTAGCCGTCGAAGAAATGCTCCGCGTCAAAGAACACCGTCGGGAAATGCCGCTTCATGAAGCGCACGGAATCGCGCACCAGCTCCAGGTTCTGGTCCAGGTCGATGCCCAGCGCCTTGGTCACGTGCAGATCCCAGGCCTTGCCGAAGATGCAGACGGCATCGGCGCCGGAATCGACGATGCGGCCGAGCGCCGGATCCTCGTCGGCAGGCCGCCCGGGGCGGGCGGTGGAACAGAAGGCCACCAGCCGGCTCTTTGTCCACTGCCGGTCGCGCATCATGGCGAAGAAGTCGTCGTCCTTCGGGCTGGCACCGGGCCAGCCCCCTTCGATCCAGTCCATGCCGAACTCGGCCAGACGCTCGGCGATGCGCCGCTTGTCCTCGGCGGAGAAATGGATGCCGGCCGTCTGGCCGCCGTCACGCAGCGTCGTGTCGTAAATCTCAATGCGGGAAGCAAGCATGCGGGGTATCGCCTCTTGGCCGCCGGCTGCGGCCCGTATGACGATGATACGTCCTATGGGTGACAAATGTAAGCCACGCCACAGCCATCGATGGGCTATGATCGTTCCGTGCGAAAGGAGGGAACGATGCGCGCCATGCTGATGACCAGGCCGGGAGGCCCGGAGGTGATCGAGGCCGGAGAGCTGCCGAAGCCGGCCATCGCCGCCCCCACCGAGGTGCTGGTGCGGGTCAAGGCTGCGGGCGTCAACCCCGTGGACACGAAGATCCGCGCCAAGGGTCCCATGATCGACGAGGGCCTGCCCTGCGTGCTCGGCTGCGACGGCGCCGGCATCGTCGAGGCGGTCGGGGCCGATGTACGCCACCTCTCCGTCGGCGATGCCGTGTACTACTGCTACGGGGGCCTCGGCCGCCGGCGCACCGGCAACTATGCCGAATATGCCATCGCCGATGCCGCCTATGTGGCGCACAAGCCCGCCTCCCTGGACTTCGTGGCCGCCGCTGCCGCACCGCTGGTGCTGATCACCGCCTGGGAGGCGCTGTTCGATCGGGCGCACCTGCAGGCGGGCCAAAGGGTGTTGATCCATGCCGGCGCCGGCGGCGTCGGCCACGTGGCGGTGCAGCTGGCGAAGATCGCCGGCGCCCAGGTGGCGACGACGATCAGCACCGAAGACAAACGGCGCTTCGTGCGCGATCTCGGCGCGGATCTGGCCATCCGCTACCGGGACGAGGATCTGCACGGGGCCGTCATGGACTGGACCGGGGACCAGGGGGTGGATGTCGTCCTCGACACCGTCGGTGGCGAGACCTTCAATCTCAGCGTGCCGCTGGTGCGCTTCTACGGCGATCTGGTGACGATATTGCAGGCCCCGGCACAGGCGGACTGGGGCACGGCGCGAGCCCGCAATCTGCATGTCAGCCAGGAGTTGATGCTATCCCCGCAGCTGTTCGGCCTGGAGGCGGGCGCCCATCAGGCGGAGATCCTCCGCCATGGCGCCGAATACTTCGATGCCGACCGCCTGCGCATCCACATCGCCGACGTGCTGCCGCTGGCGCAGGCGGCCGAGGCCCACCGGCGCATCGCCGAAGGCTCCATGACCGGCAAGCTCGTGCTGCGCGTGGAGGACTGAGACTCAGTGCTGTGCAGGCATGCCGGCGCGCGAGGCCTGCATCAGGATCTCGGCCAACAGGCGCGTCGCCGGCCCGGCCAGGTCCGGCTCGGCGAACACCAGATCGAGCCCGACATTGCGCCGTGCCCCATGCGGCAGCGGCAGTGCCTTCAGCGATCCCTGCGCGATATAGGACTGGATCTGGTGGCAGGGAAGCCAGGCGAAACCCAGGCCGCTGGCCACCGCCTCCACGGCCGTATCGATGCTGGAGACCACCCAGCGCTGGCTGCTGCCGAGCCAGCCGACGTCGCGCCCGCGCACCCCGGAATCGCGCACCACGACCTGCAGCTCCTTGGCCATCTCGCGTTCGCTGAATGCCTCGCCCAGGGCATGCAGGCGGTGCTCGGGATGCGCCACGGCCACGAACTCGACGCGCAGCAGCTCCTCGCCCAGGAATCCACGGGGGACAAGCCCGCAAACGGCGAGATCGGCGCTGCGATCCAGCAAGGCATCGTCGACCCCCGACAGCACCTCCTCGTGCATCATCACGCGCGTGCCGCGGCTGACCGGCTCGAACGCCTTCAGCGCCTGCATCAGCACATGTGCCGGGAAGGCGGCATCGACGACGAGGCGCACCTCCGCCTCCCACCCCTGCTCCAGATGGGTGGCCAGCTCCTCCAGGCGCACGGCATCACCCAAAAGCTGGCGGGAGCGCTGCAGCAGCACCTCCCCCGCCTTCGTCAGCTGCGCCTTGCGCCCCTGCATCTGCAGCAGGCGCACCCCGAGCTGCGACTGCAGCCGGTTCACGGCATAGCTGATCGAGGACTGGCTGCGGTGCAGCGCCTTGGCTGCCTGTGAGAAGCCGCCGGCATCCACCACGGCCTGGAAGCATCGCCACTGATCGAGACTGGTTTTCGCTGCCGCCATAACCCCACCTATCGATAAAAACGATGATAAGCATCGTAAAATTGCGCTTTTATATCGGAAGATCAAGCGTATTCTGCCCGCATCACCGGGCGCCGCCGCCCCCAGGAGGACAATATGGCCGGATGGCAAAACGAACCGTTCGCGATCGAGGTCAGGAAGGGCGAAACCAAGGCCTTCTGCATGTGCGGGCAGTCGCAGAACGGCCCGTTCTGCGACGGCACCCACAAGCGCGTCGGCGGCCTGCCGCACATCGAGACCTTCCGCGAGGACAAGACGGTCTATGTCTGCGGCTGCCAGCAGTCCGGCAACCGCCCGTACTGCGACGGCACGCACAGCACGCTGGCGGGCTGAGATGGGCTCCATGCGCATCCAGCAGGCCCTGACGGTGCCCGAGGGCGACGGCGTCACGGTGAAGCGGCTGATGCCGGTGCACGGCATGCTGAACCATGATCCCTTCGTGCTATGGGATCATTTCGACCTCAGTGGCGGCGGCTTCCCCGATCACCCGCATCGCGGCTTCGAGGCCATCACCTACCTGTTCGCCGGCGGCATGAACCATGCCGACAACCTCGGCAACCGCGGCACCGTGCACGCCGGCGGCGCCCAGCGCTTCACCGCCGGGCGCGGCCTTGTGCACTCCGAATTCCCGGATGGGCACGCCGCCGGCATCCAGCTGTGGATCAACCTGCCGGCGCGCCTGAAGAAACTCGCCCCCGACTACCAGCAGCTGCAGGCCGGAGAGCTCCCGGAGCACGAGGAGCAAGGCGCGCACATCCGCACCATTGTCGGGGAGGCATCGCCTTTGCGGCTGCACACGCCCGTCGAGTATCTCGATATCCGCCTCGATGCCGGCTCGACGTTCACGCGCCCCATCCCCGGGGGCTACCGCGGCTTCATCTATGTCGTCGAGGGTGCCATCACCGCCGACGGTAGGCAGGCCGCCGCCGGCCAGGCCCTGCTGGTCGAGAATACGCCGACGCTGGCGCTTTCGGCTCCGGATGGGGCGCGGCTGATGTGGTGCTTCGGCAAACCGCACCACGAGCCGATCCGCCAGCACGGGCCCTACGTCGATTGAGGAAGGACACATGATTCGTATCCGAAAAGCCAAAGAGCGCGGGCGTGGCGAGCATGGCTGGCTGCACTCCCGGCACAGCTTCTCCTTCGCCGACTACGTTGATCCCAAGCACATGGGGTATTCGGTGCTGCGCGTCATCAACGACGATACCGTGGAGGCGGGGCGCGGCTTCGGCACACATCCGCACCGCGACATGGAGATCATCTCCTGGGTGCTGGCGGGGGAGCTCGAGCACCGCGACTCGATGGGGAACGGCTCGGTCATCCGTCCGGGCGAGATCCAGCGCATGAGCGCCGGCACCGGCGTCACGCACAGCGAGTTCAACCCCAGCGAGCGGGATCCCGTGCATTTCCTGCAGATCTGGATCCTGCCGGACCGTGCGGGGCACATCCCCGGCTATGACCAGACGGCCTTCGCCGACACGGAACTGGGCGGCCGGCTGCATCTTGCCGCCTCGCCCGACGGCCGGGACGGCAGTGTAGCCATCCACCAGGACGCCTGCCTGTACATCGGACGCCTGCATGCCGGCGACGCGGCCTCGCACAGCCTCGCCCCCGGGCGCCGGGGCTATGTGCACCTGGCGAAAGGCAGCCTGCACATCAACGGCCAGGCCATGCAGACGGGCGATGGCGCCTATATCGAGGACGAGGCCGCCCTCAGCCTGACCGAACCCGAGGGTGCCGAGGTACTGGTCTTCGACCTTCCATGAACCGACCAAGGAGCAAACCATGAGCCACGAGCGCGCCAACGCGCATACCGACATCCACGACATCATCGCCAAACGCTGGAGCCCGCGCGCCTTCGATGCGGCCAGGGCGGTAGAGCATCAGAAGCTGGCCGCCTGCCTGGAGGCCGCCCGCTGGGCACCGTCCTGCTTCGGCGAGGAGCCCTGGCGCTTCGTCGTCTGCGACCGCTTCGCCGATGCCGCATCCTGGCAGTGCCTGCACGACTGCCTGACGGAAAAGAACCAGTCGTGGGCCGGCAAGGCTCCGGTGCTGATCCTGGCCTGCGCCGGCTCGCTCTTCCGTGCCAATAACAATCCGAACCGCTGGGCGCAGTACGACACCGGTGCGGCTGCCGTATCGCTGTGCCTGCAGGCCACCGCCCTGGGGCTGGCCAGCCACCAGATGGGCGGCTTCGATGCCGAGAAGGCCCGCTCGGCCTTCGCCATCCCCGCCGAATACACGCCGATGGCCGTCATGGCGCTGGGCTACCAGACGCATATCGGCGAACTCGACGAGGGCTTCCACGCCCTGGAGCTGGGCGAACGCAAGCGCCGGGAGCTGGGCGAGCATTTCTACGCCGGTGCCTGGGACACCCCCTTCGCCTGAGCCGGCGGTGCGGCCGGATCTCGTCGACCTGGCCCGCTTCGATGCGCGGCTCGCCCTGGATATCCGCTATGCCGGTGCGAACAACTTCACCGGCCGACCCGTCTACCCTGAGGCGGCGGCCTGGCTGCAGCATCAGGCGGCGATGGCACTCGTCCGCGCCCACGACCGCATCCAGAGCCTTGGCTGCACCCTGCTCGTGCTGGATGCCTACCGCCCCTGGCATGTGACGCGCGATTTCTGGGAGGCCTATCCCGAATACCGCGAATTCATCGCCGACCCGGCGGCGGGCTCGGTGCACAACCGCGGTTGCGCCGTCGACGTGAGCCTGGCGGACGGGCTCGGCCGGGAATTGCCGATGCCCAGCGGCTACGATGAGTTCGGCGAGCGCGCCTACCCCGACTATGCGGGCGGGAATGCCGGGCGTCGGGCCAACCGCGATGTGCTGCGCGCCGCCATGGAGGCCGAGGGCTTCACCGTGCACCCGCGCGAATGGTGGCATTTCGACCATGAAAGCTGGCGGCAACACCCGGTGCTCGACATCGCTTTCGCGGATCTCGGCCACGATGCGGGGCCGGCCTTTACCGCAGGGGGAGGCGATGGCTCGCATGGGTGTAGCTAACACGGCGCTCGCCATGCCAGACAGGGCTGCAAGAATGGTCACGTCGCTGCCCTCGAAATTTATGTGAACAAGCCCTAGCATGTGCACTGCCGAGACAGGAGGAGACCATGCCCATCTACGAGTATGCGTGCGAACCATGTCAGCGCCGCTTCGAGGCCCTGGTCATGCGCAGCGATGAGACGGTGCAATGCCCCGACTGCCACGGCACCCAGCTGAAGAAGCTGATCTCCGCGCATGCCGTCGGCCATGCCCGCCAGGCTGCGCCCGCCCGCCCGGCGACCGCCTGCGGCACCGGCGCCTGTCCCGCCTGTCAGTAACGGCCGGTCCCCGTGCATACATCCCCTAGATCCGGTTCCCGCTGCCGCCGATTATGGCCGCTGCTGGCCCTACTGCTGCTGGCCGGCTGCGCCACGGCCAAGAACCACCATGACCCGCTGGAGCCGCTGAACCGCAGCTTCTATTCCATGAACGATGCCGCCGACCAGCTCGTGCTGAAGCCGGCCGCCCGCGCCTACCGCGCCGCCACCCCGCAGGGCTTCCAGATCCTGGTGTCGAACTTCTTCAGCAACCTCGGCTATATGGACACGGTGCTGAACGACTTCCTGCAGGGCAAGGGCCGGCAGGGCATGGCCGATTTCGGCCGCCTGCTGGTCAACTCGACGATCGGCTTCGGCGGCCTCGGCGATCCCGCCACCGGCCTCGGGCTGGTCAAGCACAATGAGGATTTCGGGCAGACGCTGGCCGTCTGGGGCGTGCCGCAGGGCGCCTACCTCGTCTACCCGTTCCTGGGGCCCAGCTCCGTGCGCGACAGCTTCGGCATCGCCTCGCGCTACGCTACGAACCCGCTGTTCTGGATATCGCTGAACGCCACGGCGCCGGAGGTGACCATCCCGCTGTCGATCCTGTCGGTGCTGAACACCCGCTCCAACCTGATGGAGGCCTCGAACATGGTCAGCGAGCTGGCGCTGGATCCCTATGTGTTCACGCGTGAAGCCTGGCGCCAGAATCGACAGTACGAGATCTACGACGGACATCCACCCCAGGCATCGACGGACGACTTCGGAAACGACCCCTTCGGCCCCTAGGGCAAGCCCTAGCCCTCCAGGCGGCTGGCCCGCTGCCGGAGCAGGTGGTCGGCCAGCACCAGTGCCAGCATGGCCTCGGCGATCGGTACGGCACGGATGCCGACGCAGGGGTCATGCCTTCCCTTGGTGACGATCTCGGTCTCGTTGCCGTGGATATCGACGGTCGGCCTGGGCTTCAGGATCGACGAGGTCGGCTTCAGCGCCAGCCTGGCACGAATCACATCCCCATTGGAAATCCCTCCGAGCACGCCGCCGGCATGGTTGCTGACAAACCCGCGCTTGCGCATGGCATCCCCGAACTCGGAGCCCTTCGCCTCGATGCAGGAAAAGCCGTCGCCGATCTCCACGCCCTTGACGGCCTGGATCGATACCATGGCCTTGGCGATGTCGGCGTCGAGCCTGTCGAACACCGGTTCGCCCAGCCCCGGCGGCACGCCCCGCGCCTCGACCGTCAGCCCGGCACCGATCGAATCGCCCTGCTTGCGCAGCTCGTCCATGAATGCGGCCATGGCGCCTGCCGCCTGGGCATCCGGACAGAAGAACGGATTACGCCCGATCTCATCGGCATCGAAGCGATCGGCATCGATGCGCACGGGGCCGATCTGGTCCACCCAGCCGGTGATGTGGATATTGGATGCCGCCAGCAGCTTCTTGGCGATGGCCCCGGCGGCCACGCGCATGGCCGTCTCTCTTGCTGAGGAACGGCCGCCGCCGCGGTAATCGCGCACGCCGTATTTCTCGAGATAGGTCAAATCGGCATGGCCGGGACGGAACTTGTCCCTGATCTCCGAATAATCCTTGCTGCGCTGGTCGGTGTTGCGGATCAACAGGCCGATCGGGCAGCCGGTCGTCCTGCCCTCGAACACCCCGGACAGGATCTCCACCGCATCCGCCTCGCGGCGCTGGGTGGTGTACTTGGACTGGCCGGGTTTGCGGCGGTCGAGGTCGGGCTGGATATCGGCCTCGGAAAGTTCCAGGCCCGCCGGGCAGCCCTCGACGATGGCCACCAGGGCCGGGCCGTGCGATTCCCCGGCCGTGGCCACGCGGAAGATCTGGCCGAGGCTGCTGCCGGACAAGGCTACTCCTCGATACCGGGGTCGCCGGCGCCGATGCTGAAGCCGCCGTCCACATAGTGGATCTCGCCGGTCACCCCGGAAGCCCAGTCGGAGACCAGGTAGACGGAGGCATTGCCGACCTCGTCCTGCGTCACATTGCGCCCGAGCATGGCGCCGCGGGCACTCTTGGCCATCAGGTTGCGGAAGTTGCCGACGCCGGAGGCGGCGAGCGTCTTGATCGGCCCGGCGGAGATGCCGTTGACGCGGATGCCGTCGGGGCCGAGATCCTGGGCCAGATAGCGCACCGAGGCCTCGAGCGCCGCCTTGGCCACGCCCATGACATTGTAATTCGGCACGGCGCGCACCGCCCCCAGATAGCTCATCGTCAGCAGCGCGCCGCCGGGATGCATCAGCTTGGCCGCCCGCTGCGCCACGGCGATGAAGGAATAGGCCGAGATATCCAGCGCCACGCGGAAATCGTCGCGCGCCGTGTTCATGAAGCGGCCCTTCAGCGTATCCTTGTTGGCATAGGCGATCGAATGCACGACGAAATCGAGCCGCCCCCAGCGCTGCTCGACCGTGGCGAAAAAATCATCGAGCTGCGCGTCGTCCCCGACGTCCAGCGACTCGATCAGGGTGGCGCCGACGGACTCGGCCAGCGGCCGCACGCGCTTCTCCAGCGCCTCCCCCATATAGTTGAAGCCAAGCTCAGCGCCCTCTCGGTGCGCGGCCTGCGTCACGCCCCAGGCGATCGACTTGTCGTTCGCCACGCCCAGGATCAAACCTTTCTTGCCCGTCAGAATGCCCAAGCCATCCCTCCTTGCCTGCAATTCGGCGAAATCTACCAGCGCCCCGGCCAAATCGCACGCAGATTGCACCCGCTCAGGGCTGCACCTCGATGCGTCCCATCTCGTCATCGCTGAAACCGAAATAATGGCCGATCTCATGCACCAGCACATGCCGGATGCAGTCATCCACGGGGAGGGCATGCCGTTCGGCATAATCCAGGATGGGGCCGCGGTACAGATAGATGACGTCCGGGGGATGCCCGCCGTAGCTGCTTCCACGCTCCGGCAGCGGCCAGCCGCTGTAGAGTCCGAGCAGGTCGTATGGGGAGCGAAGATGCATCTGCCCCATCGTCTCGGCATCCGGAAATTCCTCGACGATCACCACCACATTGTCGATGGCATCGCGGAACCTTGACGGCAGGGCGGCAAAAATCTCCGAGGCACGTCGCTGGAAGGCATCGGCATCCATGGTCAAATCCTAACAGTTCCGGACATTTCCGCGCATCCCTCAAGTTGGTGCCGAATATGCCGAAGAATAAAGGTATGGAAGCGGCGGGTGGTCCGCCCGCGCAGGGAGGCAAACATGAAGCGGATCATGCACGACGACCACGGCTACTTCATCGGACGCTGCGAGCTCGGACGCCCGCGGCGCCTGTCCAGGGAACACTACGGCAGCATCGAGGCCTGCCGGCTGGCCCTGGAAGACAAGAGCTGGACGCGCCGCACGACCGGCAGCATCAGCTAGACGAGGGCCGCGATGCCCTCGCGAAAGCTCGGGTATTTCAGGCTCGGCAGCAGTTCGCGGTGCAGCAGGGCGTTGCACACCCGCTTGTTGTCCCGGAAGAAGGCAAGTGCACCGGGCGACAGTTCGCGCGCAGCTGTCGCCGCATCGAGGATCACCGGCGGCGGGGCTCCCACCATCCGCGCCAGCTCCGACACATAGTCGGCATGCGGCAGCGGGCAGTCATCGGCCAGGTTGACGATACGGCCGGGTCTGGGGAGCCCCATCGCCACCAACAGCGCCGCCACGATGTCCTCGACATGGATGCGGCTGGACCAGTGCGGCGGCTGCCAGCTTGGCGCCCGGTATCCCCCCTCCATGAGCCGGCCGATAAGGTTGCGCCCCGGCCCGTAGATGCCAGCGATGCGGAACACCTCGGCGGGCAACCCCGAGCCCAGCCAGGCGGCCTCCGCCTGTAGTCGTCCGACCCCGCGCGCGCTTTCCGGATGGCAGGGCGTTGATTCGTCGACCCAGGCCCCTCCCGCATCGCCGTAGACACCGGTGGTCGAGAGATAACCCACCCAGCGCACATGCCGCGTCCTAGGCGCCAGCGCCGGCAGCCAATCCACCTGCGGGGCACGCAGGCCATCGCCCAGCTTCTCCAGCGGGATGGAGTCGACCACGGCGTCGCAATCGGCAAGCAGATCGTCGGCAAGATCGGTGGGGGAATCGGCAACGACCGCCTCCAGGCCCAGGTCGCGCAGGGCGAGGGCCCGTTCGGGCCGGCGGCTGGTACCGGTCACGCGCATGCCCTGCTCCCGCGCCGCCGTGGCCAGGTGCTCCCCGACATAGCCGCAGCCCAGGATCAACAGATGCCGGATATCTTGCATACGCCGAGCCTATCCGTTTCACCCCATCGCGGCATCACCGCGTCATATTGTTGCGATGGCACCGGCGGCCAACACCGTGGAACACAGGTGGGTTCATCCACGGGGGACAACCATGAGGCGAGTTCTATTCCAAGCGATCCGCACCCTGGCCGGCCTGCTGCTTGGCCCTGGCCCTGAGCCCATCTGCCCAGGCCGTGCCGGCGGGGCTAGCGAAGATCAGGCACATCGTCGTCATCTATGAGGAGAACTGGAGCTTCGACTCCCTGTATGGGCATTTCCCCGGCGCCAACGGCATCGCCAATGCCAAGGGCTTCGTGCAGCGCGACATCCGCGGCCGGCCGTACCGCTACATGCCACGCCCGTGGCGGGGCACGGTTTCGACATGCGCTTTCCCGCCCACATGCCGGTGGCACCATACAACCTGGCGAAATTCATCCGCCCGAACGAACGCACCGGCGATCTCGTGCACCGCTTCTACACCGAGCAGTAGCAGATCGACGGCGGCAAGATGGACGGCTTCATGGCCTGGAGCGACAACCCGGGGCTGGTGATGTCCTACTTCGACGCCACGAACATGCCGGAAGGGAAGCTGGCTCAGCAGTACGTGCTGGCCGACAACTTCTTCCATGCCGCCTTCGGCGGCTCGTTTCTGAACCATATGTTCATGATCTGCGCCTGTGCCCCGCGCTTCCCGCACGCGCCCAGGTCCATGGTGGCGAAGCTCGATGCGCACGGGGTACCGACCCCCGACGCCAGGCCCGGCCACTCCTCGTCCGGCGACGGCGTCGTCACCCCGGACGGCTACGTCGTCAACACCGCCTTCTCGGTCAACCATCCGCATCCGGCGCATGTACCGGCGAGCCATCTGGTGCCGGAGCAGACGATGCCGACGATCGGCGACCGGCTATCGGCCAAGGGCATCTCCTGGGCCTGATATTCGGGCGGCTGGGACGACGCGCTGGCCGGCCACCCGGATCCGCTGTTCCAGTACCATCACCAGCCCTTCATGTACTTCGCCCGCTACGCCGACGGCACCGCCGCCAAGGCGAAGCACCTGAAGGACGAGAAGGACTTCATGGCCGCCATTCGGAAGGGGCGGCTGCCGGCCGTGGCCTTCTTCAAGCCGCTGGGCCAGGACGACGAGCATCCGGGCTATGCCTCGCTGCTCGAGGGCCAAAGACATGTCGCCGCCATCGTGCATGCCATCCAGCATGGGCCTCAGTGGAAGGATACGGCGATCATCATCACCTACGACGAGCATGGCGGGCGCTGGGACCATGTGGCGCCGCCCAAGGTGGACCGCTGGGGGCCGGGATCGCGCGTGCCGACCATCATCGTGTCACCGTATGCGACTTCATCGACCACACCGAATACGACACGACGTCGATCCTGCGCTTCATCGAATCGCGCTGGGACCTGAAACCGCTGAGCAGCCGCGACGCCCATGCCCACAACCTGCTCAACGCCTTCGACTTCTCACGCCGCCCCTAGCCCGGATCATTCGGAGGAGAACCAGATATCGCCGTACCAGGCCGTGGCGGAAAGCCCGGTATTGTCGGTATCGGTCATGATCGCCACGGCATCGACATCGCCGGGGTCGGAGCCGAACAGCCGCCGGTAGTCCGCCAGCACATCGCGACGCTCATCGACCCAGCGCCCGGCCTTCGCCGCTCCCGACTCCACCGCCACCATGCGGGCGCGGCCGGTGAAGGCATTGGGCCAGCTACTGCCGACCGACTGGTTGCTCGACCACACGTAATTGATGGCGCGCGTGCGCCAGAAGAACAGGCCTCCGGAACACACCACGTAGACACGGGCGGGGTAATCGTCTCCTCGGCGCGTGCGTTCCGGGCGCTGTGGAAGCGCGCCTATCACAAGTTCCGCGAATGGCTGGGCGGCGTCGTGTACGAGGACCCCTGGCTCGCCGGCGGGCACAACGGCCTCAGCAACGTCGAGGACCCGGCCAAGCCCGAGGAGCCTTTCCCGCGCGTGCTCGAAATGCGCAGGCTCATGAACGACGTGGGCCTCGCCGAGGTGCCCATCATCATGGCGGGGGGGGGGGGGG
>OFHG01000155.1_pt1 | contig 29210 bp, 18 predicted proteins | sample 1521931 | NCBI WGS metagenome assembly OFHG01 (sample SAMEA2468438, study PRJEB22500) | soil metagenome | biome: Glassland; feature: Farmland; material: Clay | place: Australia | collected 2013-01-31 | depth 0.55 m
CGGCGCCTGGAGGCGCAGGGCCTGTTGCGCAGCGGGTGGGGGATGGAAGACAGCCGCCCGCGCCGTTACTACCGCCTCAGCGTGCAGGGTGAAAAGCTGGCGCGCGAGCTGGGCCCGGAATGGAAGGCACTGTCGCGCGCGGTGGACCGGCTGCTGGGGTGAAAAGGAGGCACGCTTATGGAACTCATTGACCGCTACGTTCACGAAGTGGGCGAGCACCTGCCGGATCACATGCGCGCAGACGTTGAAGCGGAGTTGCGCTCATTGCTCATGGACGCGCTCGAGGAGCACGCCCGCGCCTCCTCGCGCCCCGCGGATGCAGACCTTGCCACGGCCCTCCTGCGCGAGTTCGGCCCGCCTGCGGAAGTCGCACGCCGGTACGCCCCGGAGGGAGAATACCTGATCGGCCCGCGCCTGTTTCCCGCCTACAAAAAGGTCTTGACGCTGATGGTGATTGTCTTTGCCGCGCTCTTCCTGGCCTCCTTTGTGCTCAGCGTTCTTTCGACGGTGCAGCATCCGGAGCGAGGTTTTGTCCCCGCGCCGATTTTCAACGGCGGCCTGGACCTCCTCAAATCACTGGTCTTCAACTTCGCCCTGATCACGCTGGCCTTCGCGGTCGCGGAGCGCGTGCGGAAGCGCCGCGAGGTGAAAAGGAAGGACTGGGATCCGTCGCAATTGCCCGGTGTGGCGCGCCCCGAGCGCGTTTCTCTGGTCGGCGGCGGCGTCGAGATCTACCTGGTCATTCTGGTGGCGCTGCTCTTCAACTTCTATCCCCAGTGGGTGGGCTTCGCGGTGATTTATCACGGCATCGCCGTGCACGGCATTCTGCTTCCGGAATTTTCCCGCCACATTCCCGCGCTCAACGTTTTCTTTGCCGCCGTTCTGGCTTTCGACGTTTGGAAATTGCGGGCGGGGCGGCGCACGCGCGAGATTGAGTGGGGCGGGCTGGCCTTGAATCTCCTCGGGGCGGGCATCCTGGCCCTGATCATCGTCGGCCCGGCGGTTTTCCGCCACGATACGCTGGTCAAAATGGGATTGAAGCTGTGGCTGATTCTTACCCTGCTGGTTTGCGCGATGCGCATCTACAAGATTGTTGTGGGCAAGAATTTTGAGCCCGCAGACGTGGCGCGCACGGATATCGTTCTGTAATGTCCGCGACTGCCGATGCGAAAGCGCTCCGGTGCCTCTCCTGCGGGGAACTATCCGTGTCCTATCCTGATGCCCTACAAGGTGCGTGCAATGTAGTGCGGACGCTGTTCTTTGCCGTCAGCGAGGACGGGGGTCGGTGAGTCCTGCAATCCTCTCACGGCGCAGCCGCTGAAATCCGGGGCGCGCCGGGTGGAAGAGAAGTTGGACAACTCTGCCGGGACTTCGAAATTCAAGGTCAGGGTTAAGCGATGGTCGACTGCGCCTACATAGTTTCCTCAATCACCCCGCAGGCGATGCGCGGGCCGGCGTTGCCGGCCGGGTCGCTCCTGTTGTCATCGGCCTTGGCGTGGATGACCAGCGCGGTGCCGCCCTCGTGGAAGAGGGAATTGTCGCCCGCGCCCAGCGTCACGCGCGAATCCACATAGCTTGTCTTGCCCTTGCCGCTGGCGTCCACGGTGAAATTGGGCATGTCGCCCGCGTGCGGGCCCTGGGGATTATCGAGCCCGTGCTGCTTGTGCTCGGGATTAAAGTGTCCACCTGCCGAGGTGAAATCGGGCGGCTCGCACTTGCCCACCGCGTGGATGTGGAAAGCATGCTCGCCCGGAGGAAGCGCGGTCGCCACCAGCGAGACCTTCACGCCGTTCTTCACCTGCTTCAGTTTGGCCGTGGCCACAACTTTTCCCTGAGCATCCTTGAGTTCAGCCTTGGCCGTTTTGGGGGACTGACCAGCCGCCGGCAGCGCGGCGGCTGCGAGTAAGAGGGTGCCCACCAGCATCGCGTGCTTCATCGGCCTTCTCCTTCACATCGGGATTTGAGCATCATCCTAACACAGCGGGCAAGGGCGTCACGGTTTTTGTAAGGCAGCGCTTCGGTTCGTAGGAAATGCCCGCGGCTCCCCACGGCGCGCCGCGCTTACCCTAGCCGCCGTGTTGCCGCTCACGACGAAACAGCACCTGGATTTGCTCGCGCCACTGGGCGTTCAAGCCGACCTTAATGACCTCGATGGAAGGGGCAAGGTAGCGGAGCATCAAGTCGGTCGAAGAGTGAAAGCGGAAGGCGGGCGAGATCAGGTACAGGCGCGGCGCCTCGGGTGAGAGCTCGAGGCCGGCAAAATAGCCGCGCTCGTGGAACGCGTGCCGCTCGGTGAGCCATTTGACCCGCAGCCAATAATCCAGCCCCTGCATGGGGAGGTTGATGTGCTCGTCGAGCTTGAGCTCGATGACCGCGAGCCGCCCGTCCCTGGTGGCGGTGAGGATGTCAATCACCCCGCGGTCGCCGCCCGCAAACGCGGGCACCTGCGGATAAACAAACTCGGGCGCAAGCGCCGGGTCGAGCTTGGTGATGTCGCGCAGGAGCAGACTTTCCAGCCAGCGCTCGCTCTGCAAGCGGTAGAAATCGTGCTCGGGCTTTGGGGACTTGGCGCGGCGAATTTCGAGAGCTCTTTCGACGAAGGCGCGAAACTCTGCCGCGTTGTCTGCTTCCAGCCGCCGGCGGCTTCCTTCCAGTCCAAACGAAATGCGCGGCGAGATTTGACCCTCCACGCGAGCGATTTCGAGACCGCGCACACGAACGGAAAGAAAATCGCCGGAAGAATCTGCGGCGAGGTCCACTTGCGCAAAGGTTTCGCCCAGCAATTCGCGCAGCCTGTCGCGATGGCGTTCAATCAAGGTTTCGGATTGGCGGCGCAAGGGAAGGGAAGTGGCCACGTTGCCGAAATCTTTCAGCTCCACAGGGCGGGCAGTTGAGCGGCGCGCGTCCCATTCGTAGACGTCCGAGTGCAGGGCGCGGCGATTCAGGTAGGCGGCGCGGTGCGCGGTGAGCTCAACCGCTTCACGCGGCAGAAACAGCTTGAGGCCGGAAACGGTGGTGCGGGCGGAGCGGCCGCGCAGCCAGTCGAGCCAGATCAGGCCGTGAGCCAGAATGCCGTCGGCCGCCGCGGGCGTTTCGTCCTTCGCCAGGCCCAGAAACGCCCAGGCGCTGCGTCCCTGGCGCGCCACGCCGCGCGTGTACCAAGCGGAAAAAGAAAATTCGCGGTCGGAGCGGTTGGAGACGCGCTCGAATTTCCAGCCGGGATACTCGCGTTCGAGCAGCGAAATCAGATCGCGCCGCGCGCGGCTGCGAGATGCAGGCGTGGCGGCGTGAGCATCGCTCTTGGCCGGCTCGAGTTCGCGAAGTTCCAGCGTGTTGGTTTCGCGCGCGCCGGCTTTGCGCACGAACAGGCCCATGCGATCGCGATCGCGATAGGCGATTTCCTCCACGCGGCGGCCGATCGAGCGCGCGTCGTTCCACGCCTCGAAGAGCAGCTTGCTGAACTCGACGCTCAGCTTCCAGCGCGCCGCGGTCAAGTCAAACAGTTCTTCCTCGTTTTCGACGAGGATGGGATGGCGCAGCGATTTGACGAAGGCTTCGATATCGTTGCGAAGTGACTGGAGCGAATCGAGGTCGGGCGCAGGCATGGCGGCTCGCCGGCCATTATAGCCGTCCCGCGCCCGGCGAGCGAAAATCTTGACCAGGCGCCAGACGGCGAGCGCCTCCGGCCTAAACCAAAGCCGCTCGCGGCATCCTGACCTATTCAGCAAGATTTAGCCGGGGTTTGGCTGAATCGCGGTTATCCGTTCGAGGTGCAGTACGCGGCGAACTCGGCCGCGTGGGCGTGCGCCTGCAAGGGCCGTTCACAGCTATCCCACACGGCCAGGAGCATCACCTTGCCGCTGGTCGGAGACAGGTGGATGTAGAAAACGCGCGAGCCGCCGTCCAGCTCGTAGAAGTTCTTACGGCGCGGGTCGAGCGAGGCCGAGGCTCCGCGGCTCAACAAACCCCGAAGCTCTTGCACCGTCTCCGGGGAATGGTTGCGAAGGTTCCTGATCGTCGGGTTGTCATTCAATCGGAGCAACATGGCCTAACTCCTTTCCCTATGCTCTTACCGGTTCATACGCATGGAAGCGGACAAAAGTTTCACCAAGATGCCGCTTCCCCTGATTTTTCCCCTTGCCAATGCCTTGAAATCAAAACAAGTCTCCCCAGGCCGAGCCTGGGTACTGTCTCTTTAGACGCGCGAGGGCGAAAAACGTCGCCTGCGCGCATGACTTTTTTCGTCGTGCTTTCTCAAGTTGCGAGAAAAGGCCGCATGAGGGAACCGTGCGCTATAATCTTCGGGCTATCCTTGCTGATGCATGGTTCAATTCTCGGAGCAGAGAGCTGAGGGGGATTTGCGATGAAATATCGAAGGTTTGGCAGGACCGGCTGGCAAGTGAGCGAAATCGGTTACGGCATGTGGGGCCTGGCGGAATGGACGGGCAGCGACCCGGACGAAGTCTGGCGCGCTCTGGAGCGCGCGGTCGAGTTGGGCTGCAACTTTTTCGACACGGCGTGGGCTTACGGTGAAGGCAAGAGCGAAGCGCTGCTGGGACGCCTGGTGCGCACGCACCCCAAGAAGCGCCTCTATACGGCCACCAAAATTCCTCCCAAGAATATGACGTGGCCCGGCCGCCGCGAGTTTACGCTCGACGATTGCTTCCCGCCCGACCACATCATAAAGTTTGTGCACACAAGCCTGAAGAATGCGGGCCTGGAAAGTTTCGACCTGATGCAATTCCACGTCTGGGAAGACGCGTGGGTCGAGGACGATCGCTGGGTGAAAAAGATGCAGGAACTGCGCGGGCAGGGACTAATCCGCGCCGTGGGCATCAGCATCAACCGCTGGGAGCCGGCCAGCGGCGTGCGCGCGGTGCGCTCGGGAGTGGTGGACGCCGTGCAGGTGATCTACAACATCTTCGACCAGAACCCCGAGGACGAATTGTTTCCCGCCTGCCGCGATATGGACGTGGGCGTGATCGCGCGCGTGCCGTTTGACGAAGGCACTCTGACGGGGACGCTGAGCAAGGATTCGCGATGGCCGAAGGACGACTGGCGCAGCACTTACTTTGTGCCGGAAAACTTGAGCTCAAGCGTCGAGCATGCCGACGCGCTGCGCCCGCTGATTCCTGCGGGCATGACCATGCCGGAGATGGCGCTGCGATTCATCCTGAACAATTCCGACGTCGCGACCATCATTCCCGGCATGCGAAAAGTGAAGAACGTCGAGGCCAACTTGGCGGCCAGCGATAAAGGGCCACTGCCCGCGCAGCTCCACGCCAAGCTTCGCCCGCAGCGCTGGGACCGCACGCCGAAGAAGTGGTCGCAGTAGAGGCAGGGTTGAGCCTCCGGAAAGAAGTGGGAGTTACCTCCCGCCCTGCATTCCTGTCAGCAGATAAAGCGTGCCCAGATCGCGGATGTAGCTGTAGGCGTAGTATTTTCCATCCGGGGTAATGACCACCGGCCCGAGCGCGAGGATGCCGGTGGAATCGGCAGGCTGCAGTTTCTTCACCAGCGTCGTGCGCCCGGTCGCAATATCGAGCCGAAAGATTTGTAGCGGAAGACCAAGACGCGCTGCGAAAAGCCCTCGGCCATCTTCCGTCCAAGCGAGCGGACCGTAACCGGGGTCGATTCCAGGAATAGCACGCGGCGTTCCGCCGCCGAGAGGGTACAAACTGATTTTCCCATCTTCGCCAATCGCTGCCATCGTGGAGCCGTCGGGTGAGACCGCTTCGAAGTTGGTAGGAGGAGCATTCGGGCCAACCGGGCGAAGGTCCGCGCCCTCGATGGGCTGAACGTAGAAGCGCGAAGGCTCATCCCCTTTATGGGCAAACACCAGGAGGTGGTTGCCATCGGGCAACAGTTTTCCCCATACGTAGGTGCAGGACGCGGCAGGCGCGGGCTGGGGCTGTCCTGGGCCCGTCGGCAGCAGCACGAACTGGGCTGGATTCAAGTAGAAATTCAGTGAGAGCGCCCAGCGCCCGTCGCGCGAGAGCTGAACAGCGTACCCGTCGCCCAGGCGCACAGCGGGCGAGCCGTCGGTCTTTCGCAGGAAGACTCCATACTTCTCGCCGGCCCCGAAGCCTTGCTCGTCGAAGAGAATCGTTTTGCCGTCCGACGAAATATCACGAACGTCCGACCAGTCGAGCCAGGAGAGGTCGCGCTCTGCGGAAGCTCCCGGAAAGAAACCGACGATGCCGCGCCGGAGATTCCGCAAATCGGCCAGCACGCGCCCGTCCTTGGAAACATCCTGCACGCTGAGGGAGCCGGGAGTCTGTTCGATCAGGCGCTCCTCGCCCGAAAGCGAGACGGAGCGCAGCGCCCAGGCGTTCCCGACATCCGCAGCGCTGAAATAGATCGAGTCCCCTGAAGGCGACCACGCCAGCCCTTGAGTGCTCCCATAGGTCTTGCTCAGGGTCTTTTTCTTCCCGTTGAGATCAATCACCGCCACGGAGCCGCGGTCATCCTGCGACAGCGGATGGTCCAGGAAGGCGATCAAGTCGCCGCTGGGAGAAAAGCGGATCTGGCTGACCCAGCCTGCGGCCCGATACAACACTTTGCCAATCGGGAATTCCAGCACGTATCCATCCGGCGTTTCGCGGGCTACGGCCAAATCTTCGCCGTTCGGAGCCCAATCGGCGTACTCGACGTTTTCCAGAATCTGTCGCGCCGCTCCGCCCGCCACCGGCATGCGCGCCAGCGTCCCGGCGGTGCGCCAGGGTCCCGTCTTGCGGCAATCCTCCAGGACGGCCATCTCGCCTTTGCTGGAGACCGCGAGGAGCTCGGAATTCTCCAGTCCCAGCGAGCGCCATTCGGGGCTGCCGATGCGGGACGTGTAAAGCTCGGAAGCGCGCCCGTCCCAGGCGGCGGAATAGACGATGGTCTCGCCGTCGCTCAAGAAACGGGCCGTACTGACGATGCCGCGCCGGAAAGTGAGAGGTTGAAAGGTGACAGGGTGCGGAGGGGCGGAGTCTTTCAGGCCGAGGAAATAAGCTCCGCCGATGAGCAGCACCGACGCCAGCGCGGCGGCGACGGCGGCCACAGTGCGGCCGACTTTTTTCTCAGGGACGGTCGCCTGCACGGCGGTGGTCGTACCCGAGGTGCCGGAAAGCGCCTCCAAAGCGAAACCGAGATCGCGCGCCGACTGGAATCGCGCCGCGGGATCTTTCTCCAGGCAATAGTCCACCACGCGCTCGACGGCGGGCGAGATGCCGGGTGTGGTGAGTTCCGGCGGGTCTTCCTTCAGGATGGCGGTCATGGTCTCGGCGCCCGTTTCGCGCCGGAAGGCCGCGCGTCCCGCCAGCATTTCGTAAAGGATCAGTCCGAAAGAAAAAATGTCGGTGCGGTGATCGGCCGGCTGGCCGCGCACCTGTTCGGGAGACATATAGCCGACCGTGCCCAGCACCATGCCCGGCTCGGTAGCGGGAGGCGAAGTCGCCAGTGCCGTCATGCTCGCCTCAGATTCAACAGGTTGGGTGAGCTTGGCGAGACCGAAATCGAGAATCTTCACGTGTCCGTCGCGCGTGATGAACAGGTTCTCGGGTTTCAGGTCGCGATGGACGATGCCTTTCTCGTGCGCCGCCGCCAGGCCCTGCGCGATCTGGGTCGCGTAATGAATCGCCTTGCGCTGCGAGAGGGCGGCCGCGGGCGGGGCGGTCCGTTCCGACACTTCCGAGGCAACACGCGGAGCCGAACTGGCGGGTTTCGAGTCGCTGCGCAGCCGCTCGCGCAGCGTCTCGCCTTCCAGGAGTTCCGAGACGATGTACGGCGCGCCTTCATGCATGCCGATGTCGTAAATCACCAGGATGTTGGGGTGGTTCAAGGCGCCGGCGGCGCGCGCTTCCTGCTCGAAGCGGCGCAGGCGCTCGGGATCGGCGGACGCGGCGGCGGGCAAGACTTTGATCGCGACCTCGCGACCCAGGCGTGGGTCGCGCGCGCGCCAGACTTCGCCCATCCCGCCCGCGCCGAGCGGGGCGAGGATTTCATACGGCCCGAGTTGCGATCCGGATGCCAACGCCATCGAGTGGCCCCATTATAGCCGAACCCGGCGCAAGGCCCGCACGCAAAAAGCCGTTCGAAGAGCCGTGCCGTTTGCGTTATCATCCTCGCCTGCGGAACGATGCGCACAAACTCGCGGTCGAAGGGTTGGCCGACGAAAACCCCTTAGGGAGAATGAAACCATGATAGATGATTCCAAATCAGACGGCATCACGCGGCGCGATTTCATCAAGGACTCGGCCATCGCCGGAGCTGGCCTGGCGGTGCTGGGTGGACTGGCGCCGGCTCGCGTGCTGGGCTCGAACGACAGAAGCCGCGTGGGGGTGCTCGGTGCGGGGCAGCGCGCGCAATACCTGATGAAACTTTTTGGTCAGCAGCCGGAAGTGGAAGTTGTCGCGGTGTGCGACGTTTACGGGCCGCACCGCGAGGCCGCGCTCAAGCTGGCACCCCCCGGCGCCACGGCTACGCTCGATTACCGCGAAGTCCTCGACCGCAAGGACGTGGACGCGGTGATCATCGGCTCACCCGACCACTGGCACAAGCAGATGCTGGTGGACGCCGTCCACGCCGGCAAAGATGCTTATTGCGAAAAGCCCATCATGCACTCGATTGAAGAGGGCGAAGAGATGGTGCGCGCGGTGGAGGAATCGAAGCGCATCGTCCAGTGCGGCATGCAGCAGCGGAGCTGGCCGCACTATCAGCTCGGCAAGCAGATCGTGGACTCCGGCAAGCTGGGCAAAATCACGTTCATCCACACCTATTGGTATCAGCAATACCATTCGACCACGGGATGGAACGCCTTTAAGAAGATTGAAGAGTCGCAGCTGGACTGGAAGCGATTTCTGGGCGACGCCCCGGATCAGCCGTTCACGGCGGAGAAATTCGTCTGGTGGCGTTTCTACTGGGATTTCGGCGGCGGGATTCTCACCGACCTGTTGACGCACTGGATTGACGTCATCCAGTGGTACATGGACCAGAACGCTCCCAAGACCGCCACGACCACCGGCGAGCTCTACCTGATGAACTGGCAATGCCCCGATACCATCACCGCGGTCTACGAATTCCCTGGTAACTTCACCGTGACTTTTACCGGCGCCTTGAATGACAGCATTGACGACGGCGGCATCGAATTCCGGGGCACCGAGGCGACCTTGAAGATTGACCGCGCGCACCTGGCGGTTTATCCCGAGGGCGTTCGCTGGGTCCCCGGCAGCTTGGCGCCGGAGCCCGAAGTCTTCGCGCGCTCCGAGCACGACGGAACGATCGACAACGTGAAAAACTTCCTCGACTGCGTGCGCACGCGCAAAACGCCCAACGCTTCCATCCACACCGGCTTCGCAGCGGCGCGGACCTCCTGGATCGGCAACATCGCCTTCAAGCGCGGCCAGAAGACCGTCTTCGACGCGAGCCAAGGAAAGGTCGTCGCCTAAAGGTTTGCGAGGACGCTTCTGGATTCTTCCGGCGTCGATTGCTCCGCCTGCATACGGCAGCACCGGAGAAAGGCGTGCGGACGTCCCGCCAATCCTCCCCACAGAAGTGAGGCGGCAAAAGTCTGCCGCCAACTTGGCGACGCGAGTTACTTCCCGGCGAGGTCGTCTGGGTTGGATGCCAGCATCGCTCCGCCGGCGGCAGCAGGAACCATATCGCGCGCGCCGATATGGCGCCACTTCAGGAAGGAATCCATGTAGGTATAGAAGACCGGAGTGAGAAAGAGCGTTACAAATTGGGCGAAGATCAGGCCGCCGACCACGCACAAGCCGAGTGGGCGCCGCGCATCCGCGCTGGCGCCGATGCCGATGGCAATCGGCAGCGTGCCGGTGATCGCCGCGGCGGTGGTCATCATAATGGGCCGGAAGCGGATCATCGAGCCCTGGTAAGCCGCTTCGCTGGCAGCGATATCCCCCTTGCGCTCGAGTTCCAAAGCGAAGTCCACCATCATGATGGCGTTCTTTTTGACAATGCCGATCAGCATGATCAAGCCGACGAAACCATAGATATCGAGCTGCAAGTGGAAGAGAGAGAGCGTCATCAAGCCGCCGAAAGCCGCCGCGGGCAGCCCGGTCAGAATCGTGATGGGGTGAACGAAGCTTTCATAGAGAATGCCCAGAACGATATAGATCACCAGCACGGTCATGATCAGGAGCATGCCCAGGCCGGTGAGCGACTGTCGAAAGACCTCGGCCGTGCCCTGAAAGCTGGTACTGATGGAGATAGGCAACATGGACTTGGCCAGGTTCTGCACTTCGTCCACCGCCTGGCCCAGCGCGACCCCGGGCCCCAGGTTGAAGGAAATGGTCACCGAAGGGAGCTGGCCGCTGTGGTTGACCGTCAGGGGGCCCACGCTGGTGGTGAATTTGGAGACGGCGCTGAGCGGAACCAGTGGGCCCGAGGAAGATCGGATGTAGAGTTCCGAGAGCATGTTGGGATCGCTCTGGAAGCGGCTCTGCACCTGCATGATGACCCAGTACTCGTCGTCCGCGGTGTAGATGGGGGAGATTTGGCGCTGGCCGTAAGCGCTGTAAAGGGCGTCCTCCACCTGCTCCGGCGTCACTCCCAGGGCTGAAGCTTTGTCGCGGTCCACCACCACATTGGCCTGTGGATTCTTGATTTGGAGGTCGCTGGTGACGTCGGCGAAAGTGGGCAGGGACTTCATCTTCGTCTCGAACATCTGTGCGTACTTGTAAAGCTCCTCGGTCCGCGGACTCGACAGGGTGAATTGGTACAGGCTTTTGGTTCGGTAACCGCCGATTCGAATCGAAGGCGGATTCTGGAGGAAGACCTTCATGCCGGGAATCTTGTTCAGCTTGGGCTGCAACCCGTGAATCACGTCGGCGATGGTCATGTGATGCTCGAAGAGGGGGCGAATGAGCCGCACCACGGGCGCGAAAACAGTGGAATGACCATACCGCTCAACCAAACGATTGTAAGTTGAGTCGTCGGTCCAAGGACGGTCGGGACGGTCTTTCAAATGGAGGAAGGCGCGGCCATTGTTGAGGCCGGAGCCGCTTGAGCTGCTGACGCTCGAAAAAAACTGAACGACGCTGGGATCGGCCTTCAGGATGCGATTGACGGCCTCCTGGTGCGCTTTCATCGAGTCGAAGGAGATGCCCTGGTTGGCCTCGGTGGAGACAGAGATCTGCGAAAGATCGTCCTGGGGCAGGAAGCCTTTGGGAATCACCCAGAACTGCCAGGCAGTGCCCGCCAGCACGAGAAGGCCGAAAATCATCACCACCACGCGGTGCCGCAGCGCCCAGCGAAGGCTCGTGCCGTACCAACGGAGCGAAGCGTTGAGGGCGTTCTCCAGTTTGCGATACATCCAGCCGTGCTCCCGCTCGTGCTCGGGACGCAGGTAGCGTTCGCACAGCATGGGGCTGAGGGTAACGGACACAAACCCGGAAACCAGGACGGCGGAAATAATCACCACGGAGAATTCGTGCAGCAGGCGGCCGAAAACACCGGACATGAAAAAGACTGGCACAAAAACGACGGCGAGCGACAGGGTCATCGAGACAATCGTAAAGCTGACTTCCCGCGAGCCGTCGAACGCCGCCTCCATCGCGCCCTTTCCCATCTCCATGTGGCGCACGATGTTTTCCAGCATGACGATGGCGTCGTCCACGACGAAGCCCACCGACAGGGTCAGGGCCAGCAGCGATAAATTATCAATCGTGTAGCCGAACAGGTACATCACGGCGAACGTGCCCACGATTGCCATCGGCAAAGCCAGGCTGGGGATCAGCGTGGCGGAAGCGTTGCGCAGGAAGAGGAAGATAACCAGAATCACCAGGCAGATGGCCAGCAGCAAGGTGAACTTGACGTCGTTGACCGACTCGCGGATGGGAACCGACCGGTCGTATTCGACGGAGAGCTCGATGGACGGCGGCACCATCGAATAAAAGCGCGGAATCATCTCGCGGATGTCGTTGACGATTTTGATGGTGTTCGTGCCCGGCTGCCGCTGCACGGCCAACATGATGCCCGGGACATTGTTGATCCAGTTGGCGACGTACTCGTCCTGCACCCCGTCCCTGACCGTCGCCACCTGATCGAGCCGCACCGGGGCCCCGTTCCTGTACGCGACGATGAACGGCCGGTAGACGGCGGCGTCCGAAAGCTGGCCGTTGGACTGGATGTTAAAGGCTCTGTGGGCGCCGTAAAGCGTGCCCATGGGCATGTTGACGTTGGCGCTTTGAATGGCCTGCGCCACTTCGTCAATGCCGATCTGGCGGCTGGCCAGCGCCTGGGGATCCAGGTGAACGCGTACGGCGTACTTGGCCGCGCCGAAGGCAGAAACCTGGGCCACGCCGGGAACCATCGAAATCTGTTCGGCGATAAGGTTTTCCGCATACTTGTCAACGTCGTAAAGCGGCAGCGTCGGCGAGGTGACCGCCAGCAAGAAAATGGGTGAATCCGCCGGATTCACCTTTCGGAAAGTCGGAGGGGCAGGCATGTTGGGCGGCAGTTGGCGGCTGGCGGCGGAGATGGCCGATTGCACATCCAGCGCGGCGGAGTCAATGTCGCGGCTGAGATCGAACTGGAGAGTGATCTGGGTGCCGCCGAGCGCGCTGGTTGAGGTCATCGAATCCAGGCCGGCGATGGTCGTGAACTGCTTCTCCAGCGGGGTGGCGACGGACGACGCCATGGTCTCCGGGCTGGCACCGGGAAGGCCGGCGGAAACCTGGATAGTTGGAAAATCGACGTTGGGCAAATCGCTGACGGCCAGGTTGCGATAGCCGACAATGCCAAAGAGCAGAATGGCCAGCATCAGGAGGCTGGTCATCACCGGCCGGCGAATAAAGGGCTCACATATATTCATAGACTGCCAGCCTTCGGTAGGCACGCGGCGGCAGCATGGGACGGCTGGAAGAGCCGCCTCCTCCTATTCCCACAAACCCGCTGCCCTGTGCCGCATGCCCTGTCAGAGCTCCTTGGTGAAGTAGACTTTGGTCCCCGGAACCAGGCGTACTTGGCCGTCGGTGACTACGGTCTCGCCGGTCGAGAGCCCCTCGAGCACTTCCGTTTTATTGTTGATGGTGTGTCCGACCTTCACCTGCCGGACCTCCGCCGTCATGTCCTGCTTGACCACGAAAACGAAATCGCCTTGCTGCCCCGCCTGCACGGCCTGCGACGGGACGACCAACGCGTTCTGCTGCTCGCCCAGGTTGAGCACCACGTTGGAGAACTGGCCGGGCCAAAGGCGGTGGTCCGTATTGCCAAACTGGCCCATCAGCCGGATAGTCCCCGTCGTGGTGTCAACCGTGTTGTTGACAAAGGTTAAGAAGCCGTTCTCAGGCTGCGTAGCGCCGGGCGGAGTGGCCTTGACGGGCAAGCGCGAGCGCGCCATGAAGCGCTTGATCGGTTCCAAATACTGCTGAGGGACAGAGAAATTGACGTAGATCGGTGAAACCTGGTTGATGACGACCAGGACGGGGACGTCGTTGGCCTTCACCGTAGCCCCGGGAAAGACCAGCTGGGCCCCCGTGACCCCGCTGATGGGCGCGTAGATGGAGCAGTAAGAAAGCTGGATTCTGGCCGTCTGGATGGCGGCCTCGTCGGCGCGGACGGTGGCTTGGGCGGCGCTGAAGCTCGCCTGGGATTGGTCGTGCTCGCCTTGGGAAATGATGCCTTCCCTGAAGAGTTCGTCGTTGCGCTTCAACTCCACCTGGCTGAGCTGAAGCTGCGCCTTGTCCCGGGCCAGCGCTGCTTCGGCCTGCGCCAGGGCGGCGAGAGAAGGATCCTTGTCCAGCGTGACCAGCAAGTCGCCCTTTTGAACAAACTGGCCCTGCTGGTAATGCACTTCCTTGATGATCCCGGCAACTTGCGACTCGACGGAAACGGTCTGGAAGGCTTGACCGGTGCCAATAGCCTGCAACTCGACCGGCATGCTGGTCCGCTCGACTTCGGCCACCATCACCGGCACGGCGGCGGTGTCCTTCGGTCTTTCAATTTCTCCGCTGGAGCGCGACGGCTGCCCCGGCGCATCACTGCCCCCGCAACCGGCAAGCATCAGCACCGGCACGAGCGATAGGCACGTAAGAATTCTACCGACTCTGCTCATTTAACAAAGCATCCTGAAGTTCAAGGTGATTATCCCACATTCCCTTTTAAGAGAGGAAGTAGGCAATAAGGCTAGTGACGACGTTCGGCGGCCAATGGTTACGTTCGCGCTCACTAAATTTGGCTGAAAACCTGCCGGCCAGCAGGGCAGCCTGTGGCGGCGCCTCGCGCCTTTCCCCCGCTAGCGGCTGCGGTTGGCTTTCTCGACCTGCGGATGAATAGAAGCCCACTAGAGCTGGCACGTGTGCGTTTTCTGTCCTGAGGCGGGTTACTCAGCCCTGAGGGCGATGACCGGCGAGATGGAAGCCGCGCGGGAGGCAGGAATCATGGCGGCAAAGAGCGCGCAGAGGGCGAGAGCGCCCGCCGCCAAGGTTAGGGCGATCGGATCCCAACTGGAGACCCCAAAAAGCTGCGCCGCGATCAGGCGAGTGGCGCCGAGCGACAGTGGTATCCCGAGAACCAGCCCCAGCGCCACGTGCTGGAACGCTCCGCGCAGCACCAGTCGTACCACCTTGGAGCGGTCAGCGCCCAGCGCCATGCGAATGCCGATTTCATTGGTTCGCTGCGCAACGGCATAGGCGGTAACGCCGTACAAGCCCACCGCAGCCAGCAGGAGCGCCACAATTCCGAACAGGCCCGCGAGGCTGGCGACGGCACGCTCCTGGTCGAAGGAGAGTTCGATTTGTTGTTGCATCGTCCTGACGCTGGTGAGCGTCAGGTTGGGGTCAATTTCCGACAGGGTCTTGGTCAGAAGCGGTTCGAGCTCACCGGTCGGGATATGGGTCACCAGCAGGATGCCACGGATAAAATGTGATTGCAGCTCGATGCGCGCCATCAGCGCCTGCTTGTAAGGAACGCTTTGGGCGAGCGGCACGAAGAACATTGGCCGCGCGGGGCGGTCGAGTTGATAGCCCGCAAATTTCGCGTCCTCGACCACGCCCACGATCCGGAAGGTACCCGCATTCTCGGGAAAATCCAGGCCGAAGTGCTGGTCCAGCGGGTCCTCGCCTTGCTTGAAGAATCTTTTGACAAAGCCTTCGTTCACGATCGCCACCAGCTCCGAAGTCTCATTGTCCGCGGCGGTAAAGTTTCGCCCGCGCAGGAGTGTGACACCTAGGTTCTGAAGATAGTTGGCGCTCACGCGGTCCCACGACGCGCCGCTTTGTTCGCTCATTTTGGGCACTGGGTGGCCGGCCACAAAAATGAGCTCTCCCCAGTTGTTGGTGAGCGGGTTGTAGAGCGCGAGGCCGGAGCCTTCGACCCCGGGCAGGCGATTGAGCCGCGCCTCAAGCTCGCGATAGAGGGCGGCCAGCTTGGCCGAAGTGTAGGTGGCGGGAGGATTGTGCAGCGCCACCTCGACGCGCCCTGGCACCCGAAAGCCGAAATCCTGGCGCTCGAGATTGTTCAGGCTTCGCGCCAGCATCGTGGCGCCGGCCACCAACACTACCGACAATGTAGCCTGAACCACCAGCAGCCCTGTGCGCGTGAAGTGGGAATGATCTCTCGTGCTACGGCCCGCCCCCCGCAACGCCTCCGCCGGGTCGGTGCGGGTGGCAAACCACGCCGGCACGGCGCCGAAGATTGCCCCCGTCACCAGCGCCAGGGCAAAACAGCACGCCAGGACGCCGGGCGAAGGGACGGGGCTAATGGGAAGAAAATGGGCGCTCTGGAAGGCCAGGATCAGCAACAGCCGCGCCGCTCCTACCGCTACCAGAAGCCCGACTACCCCGCCGCCGATCGCCAGCAAGACGCTTTCCGTGAGAGCCTGCCCAATGATCTGCCGGCGCGTGGCGCCGATCGCCAACCTGACGGCGGTTTGCCCGCGGCGTGACGCGGCGCGAGCCAGCAGAAGATTAGCCACGTTTGCGCAGGCAATCAGAAGCACCAGCCCGCAGACCGCCAGCAGGATCTGCAGGCTACGTCCGTACTCTTCCTTCATCTCGGCGACTCCGGCGCCGGCGGGAATCACGTTGATGAATTGCTTGGGAAGGCTGTGGATAATGTCCGGCATCCAGTTGGCAGGGTATCCCGAGTCATGCCGCATCCACTGCCGCAGCACTCCGGTCAGGCGCGGAGCCATGCCCGCAATCGAGGCTCCCGGTTTGAGGCGGCCCATCATGCGCAGCCATGCCGCAACGGACTGGTGCAGCAGCGCTCCCTCACCGTCAATCAAAGGTTCCTGATGCACGGGTATCCAAATGTCCGGCGGGTCGCTGCGCAGCGTTTCCCCGAAAAAGCCGGGCGGCGCCACGCCAATGATGGTGAACGGGTGGCCCTCGATGATGAAGGTTGAACCCACAACGTTTGGATCGCTGCCATAGCGCGTTTGCCAGGCTCGGTGGCTGAGCACGGCGACGGGAGGGGCGCCTTCCCGGTCGTCCTCCGGCATCAAGAGCCGCCCGCCGAAAGCGCGTACTCCCAGCATCGCGAGATAACTTCCCGTGACGTACTCGGAGCGCAAGGGCCGGGCCATCGTCTCGCCTTCGCGACGTACACTCTGCAAGCCTCGGCCGGCCTGGAAAGCGGCGACCTCTTCAAACTCCGGCGTTGCCGCTTTCAGCCGCTCATACAGTGGGTATGAATACAACCCCCAACGATCCTGCGGCCCTCCTTCGACGCAGCAATCGTCGCCCTCGCCGACACGATAGAGCCTGCCGGGGTCGGACACCGGCAGGGACCGCAGCATCCCCGCATGAATCAAGGTGAAGATGGCCGTCGTCCCGCCGATTCCCAGGGCCAGCGTGAGGATGGCGGCGGCGGCGAAAACCGGTGAGCGCCGGAATTGACGTAACGTATAGCGCAAATTGCTGAGCAGCCCTCGCATTCGCAACCCTCTAATTCCAATACGCCATCAAGCCGCGGCGTGTTCCAATAAAACTGGAGCCCATCTCTTCTGACGACAGCCGGGCAGTCGGGCGCGGACTCCGTTGAGCCCTGCTTTTATTGACGCGTTCGAGACGAGTTTGTGAGCAGGGTTGCTCACCCTCTCTGCCTTCCGCCTGTCCTTCGGGTCTTGCGCTTTGTCCATTCGACTGTCGACGACCCTCATGATCTGATTTGTTGAGTCCCGCCTTCAACTTCCTGTCCCGGCCGACTCGTAGGCCGCTCAGCATCAGGAGGGCGAGTCAAGCACCTCGCGAACCTTGTGCGCCAGCGTCTTCGGTGTGAAAGGTTTCTGCAGAAAGGCCGTTTTCGCATCCAGGATTCCATGGTGAACGATGGCATTGTCGGTGTAGCCGGACATGTAAAGCACCTTCATCTTCGGTCTCTGGGGCGCGAGGAGTTCGGCTACCTTGCGGCCGCTCATCTGAGGCATCACCACATCGGTCAGCAGCAAGTGGATGGTCCCCTTGTGCCGCTCGGAGATTTGGAGGGCTTCTTCGGCGCTGGCGCTTGCTAGCACCGTATAACCCTTTTTTTGCAGGAACTCTGACGCCAGAGCCTTTACAGCCTCTTCATCTTCCAGCAGGAGGATGGTTTCCGAACCGCCCGCCGCCCTTCCGGCGTCTTTGCCGAACTGCACGGATGTCACCTCTCCCTCACCCCGTGGCAGGTAAACCTTAAACGTCGCGCCTTTCCCCGGTTCGCTGTAAACTCCCAGGTGGCCGCCGCTTTGTTTGACGATCCCGTGCACGGTCGCCAGACCCAGCCCCGTCCCTCTGCCTTTCTCCTTGGTGGTGAAGAAGGGCTCGAAGACGCGCGATTGAGTTTCCTTGTCCATGCCCACTCCCGTATCGCTCACGGCGAGCATGACGTAGCGTCCCGGCGCCGCGCCCACATGGGTGCGGCAATAAGTTTCGTCGAGTTCAACGTCCGCGGTTTCAATGGTCAGCTTGCCCCCGTGCGGCATGGCGTCCCGGGAATTCACCACCAGGTTCATCACCACCTGCTCGATCTGCCCCGGATCGGCCTTTACGGCCGCGAGCGGTTTTTTCAGGCGGCAGACCAGCTCAATATCCTCTCCAATCAGGCGGTGAATCATTTTCTCGATGCCACTGACCACGCCGTTCAGATTCAAGACCTGCGGCGCGATCACTTGACGCCGCCCGAAGGCCAGCAGTTGCCTTGTCAGGGCGGCGGCGCGGGAGCCCGCGTTCAAGATCTGCTCAAGCGACGCGTGATGGGGACCGCCGGCCGGGAACCGATCCACAAGGAGCTGCGCGTACCCGTTGATGATGGTCAGCAGATTGTTGAAGTCATGCGCCACCCCTCCCGCCAACCGGCCGATCGCTTCCATCTTGGACGCCTGGCGGACCTGCTCCTCGAGAAGCCTGCGATGGCTGAGGTCCAGCGCCACACAAATGATCTCGTCAGGAGAATCGCCCACGGGCGCCCCGCCGAGGAGGACCGGCACCCGTTTCCCGTCCTTACAGATGTACTCCTTCTCAATGGGAGTCCCCCATCCCTCACGGCTAAGTCCAGTAAAGAACTGCCGCATTACGCTGAGATATTCGGGCGGCGTCATTTCGGTCCATTTCATCTTCCCCTCTGCAAGGTCCTGGCGCCCGTAACCGACCATTCTCAGGAAGGCGTCGTTGGCATCGAGAATGCGGCCGTCCGCGTGTTCGTGAATCACGCCGATCATGTTGGAATCCGCCAACCGCCGGAAACGCGTCTCACTCTTCCGCAGCGCATCCTCCGCCTTGCGGCGCTCGGCGAACTCCGCCTCCAGCGCCGCCGTTCGTTCCGCAACTTTCGATTCCAGATTCCCGAGCAACTGGGCGCGTTCCAGGGCCAGGGCGATCTGGTCTCCCACTCCGCCCCAAAGCTCCATGTCCTCTTCCCGGATCTTTCCCTCTTCGGGCCCCGCCAGGTTGAGGACTCCCATTGTTCGCCCGCCGGACCTCAACGGAACGCTGGCGTGCATGCGCAGACCCTTCGTATCGCCCGCTGCTTTCTGCAGGCGTTCACATTCGAGATGGTTCACAGCTTCGGTCAGCTCTCCGGCCAGCATTTTTCGCCGGCACAGGCAGTCGCTCTCCCACACTTCCGGAGATTCCAGGGCCGGAGGAAGATTCCGGGATGCGGCCAGATGAAATCCCTGTTTCGCATCCCAGAGAGATACCCATGCCGCGCGGATTCCCGGAAGTTCCATGCACAAGCTCAATGACGTTTCGAGGACTTCCTGCACCGTCACGCTGCGGTTCAGATTGTTGGCGATGCGGTACAGGCCGCGCAAAATCTCATTGGAGCGCGCGATTTCCCATTGCTTGGCAATGAGGTCTTGGTTCAAGGATACAGCGTCGTCATAGGTGGCAATCAGCAGGTCGAGAATCTGCTGGCGCTCGGCTGTAATGAAGTACTTCTGGCCTCCGAAAGCCATCTGCACTCCCGCCTGCATTTTCGATCCGGCGCGTACCTGCAGGTTGGTCAGAATGTAAGCGATTCGCGACAGCAGCTCGCGGGCTTCGTAGGGCTTGCGAATGAAATTGTCCGCTCCCGATTCCAGGCCTTTGATCACGTCGTGAGGGTTCGAGAGCCCGGTGACCAGGATAACCGGGATTTCTTTCAAATCCTCCCGGTTCTTGATCTCCTTGCACAAGGCGTAGCCGTCCATCCGGGGCATGACGACATCGCTGATGATGAGGGTAGGCCGGTCGGATTTTGCGCTCTCAAGCGCTTCCTCTCCATTGCTCGCCGCACGGACCGTGTACCCATCCTCCTCCAGCAGGTGCATCAATTGCTCCCTCTGAGTCGGGCTGTCCTCGGCGATTAGAATTTCGATGTGGTTGTTCATGTGCTTTTGCACGCCCATTACACGCCCCCCTTTTTGTTCCGGTTCGCCAGGCGTACCAGCATCGAGGCAATCTCTTCTGGAGGCAAAACGGAGGTTACCGCGTGGAGTCTTGCCGCTTCGCCCGGCATCCCGAATACCACCGACGTTGCTTCATCCTGCGCCACGGTGAGCGCCCCTTGTTGCTTCATCAACAGCAGTTCATCAGCCCCGTCCCTCCCCATTCCGGTCAGCAAGACCCCGGCCGCATTCGCGCCGTAAGTCTGCGCCACGGACCGAAAGAGACATGACACCGAAGGCCGAACGCCGTTCTCCGGGTCGTCGGACGCCAGCAAAATGCGGCCCCCCGGCGCCACCTTCATCTGTGAACCATCCGGGGCGATGTAGGCGTGGCCGGGAAGCATTTGCCCGTTCTGTGCTGCCATCTGAACCGCGAACCCTGTCGTGTGCCGGAGCCACTCCGCAAATCCCTGAATGAATCCTGCCGCCATATGCTGGACTACCAGAATGGGAATCGAGAAATCCCTGGGCAACCCGGACAGGATCGTGCTCAAGACGGGCGGTCCCCCCGTCGAAGCGCCGATTGCGACCACCTGGATGGTTCCTTCAGGGACACGGGGCTGCTGGCCTTCGGGCTGGGGAGTCCAGAGAACCGCTTCCTCACCGCGGCGGCGCGGAATACGCCGAACCACCTTTACTTCCGACATCAGCTTGACCGTCTGCACCAGTTCCCGCGCGCCCTGGGCGTGCTCGGGATGGCCGATGCCCGCCGGCCGTGGAATCGCCGCAAGCGCCCCCGCCTCCAGTGCCTGCATCGCCGTTTCCACCTCACGCGGATCCCAGCTCCCGCTCACGATGACAATGGGAGTCGGGTGAGTCTCCATGATCCGCCGCGTCGCCTCAAAGCCGTTCATGCGGGGCATGTTGATATCCATCGTGACGACGTCGGGCTTGAACGTCTCGACCGCTTCCAATGCCTCCCGGCCGTCCTTCGCTGTCGCGACGACCCGGGTCTGGGGATCGGCCTCGAGGATGTGGACGAGGAAATCCCTGATCACTGGAGAATCTTCAACGATGAGGACCTTGACCGTTTTCGGCTCATCTCGCTGCGCCATGGTCACGATTCACTCCAGACCTGCCGCCCCCAGAGCCAGTTCCGGAAGTCAGATCAACCTCCCGATGATTTCCAGCAGATTGCTCTGGTCAAAGCTGCTTTTCACCAGGTAGGCGTCCGCACCGACGTCAATACCTCGCTCACGATCTTCACGGGATTCGAGCGCGGTCACCAGCACCACGGGCAATTTCGCGAGATTCTTGTCGGCGCGGACTTTCGCCGTCAGGTCGAATCCGCTCATGCGAGGCATGTCCACGTCTGACACCACGAGGTCGAATGCCTCGGTCTTTAAAGTGGCCAAAGCGTCGGCGCCGTCCACCGCCGTTCGCACCGTATAGCCGGCGGACTCCAGGATCCCTTTCAACAGCGATCGCGCGGTGATGGAATCCTCCGCGACCAGAATGGACTTCGCCTTTGCCGGACCAACTCCGGAGGACTCCGGCTTGACCGAACCCCACTCCGCTTGGGCTGCTGATTCCAACAGTTCCCTGACGTTCAGAATCGGCACGACTTCTCCGCTTCCCAGAACGGTCGCACCCGCCAGGAAGCGTACTTGCGAAAAGGGCTTGGCGAGGTTCTTGACGAGCACCTCCTGCTCCCCCAAGACCTCGTCCACCCGAAACGCCACACGTCGCCCGGCCGAGTCAAGCACTACCAGCGGGTGCTTGCCGTCGCCGTCTGCCGCCGGTTTGCGGGGAAGTCCCAGGACATCTTCAAGCCGCAGGAAGGAGACGGCCCGGCCGCCCAGCTCGATCGTTTCCCGGTTCTCCACCGTCCGAACGTCCTCGTGGCCGGCACGCGAGACCCGCTCCACTCCGGAAATCGGCAGGATGAACTTCTGTTCTCCTGCCCGCACCAGAATCCCGCGGGAAGTGGCCAGCGTCACCGGCAGGACCATGCGGAAGGTCGTCCCGGGGTCGCGGTGCGTTTCCACCCTGATTGTTCCGCCGAGCTTTTCCACCTTTTCCTGCACAATGGCCAATCCCAGGCCGCGGCCGGAAACATCCGTGAGGATGGGATTCGTGGATACTCCGGAACGGAAGATCAGCGGCACAATCGCCTCTTCTTCAAGCTGGTCCGCTTCCGGCTTCGCCAACAGTCCCTGTTTGACCGCGGCGGCGCGCACCCGTTCCAGGTCAATCCCAGCTCCGTCATCCGCCACCAGAATCTCAATGCGTCCCGCATCCTGGGGCGCCAGGGCGAGGGTCACCCGGCCTCGCGGCGCCTTTTGTCTTGCCGCGCGGAGGGGCGGCTTTTCAATCCCGTGGTCAACCGCATTGCGCAGCAGATGGATGAGCGGGTCCTTCATCTCCTCCAGAATCCGCTTGTCCACTTCGACTTCACGCCCCTGGATTTCGAATTCAATCTCTTTGCCTTGTTCGTGGGAGAGGTCTCGGACCAGCTTGGGAAACAGCTCCAGGATCGTAGCGAAGGGCAGCATCAAGGCGCGCTTCATTTCCTCCACCAGCCCGTCCACTCTGCCCCCCAGAAAACGGGCATCCCGCTCCGCCGCGCGAACCTGGACCGCGAGGTCGCTCTGAAGGGATTTGACCCTCGCATCTTCCCCTTCGAGATACTGGAGAATCCTTTCCAGGTGCGCTTGGTCTCTGCCCCAGTCGTTCCCCTCTCGAGCCTTCTTGCCCAGATCCCCAACTCTTTGAAGATCGGGACCGATCTCGGCCAACTTCCGTCGCCACGCGGCCGGCGCGATGGACGTGTCCTTCAAATCCGCGACGCGGCGCTGGGCCGCAATCTTGGCGGAGAGCAATTCTTCCGCTTGCAGGAACAGCGCGTCGAGTTTTGCGGCGGCAATTCGCACCGTCGCGCCGCCGGAGGATTCTTCAGCACTCACCGGCGGTCGGGAGGTTGGTACCGGCTCTCCCCAAGCTGCCGTTCCGCCTGTATCTTCTTGCTCCGCTCCCGGCATCGCGGCGGGAGGAGCCGTTCCAGGCGCAAGCGAGTCCCCCGGTCGCCGCCTGCGTCCGGGGGAGTGAAGCAGCGCCGTCAGAGTGTCAAGCATCTGGTGGAGTTCATCGAAAAGCTGCGGGGACAACCGAAGCCGGCCCTGCCTCAGCGCGGAAAACTTGCTCTCCAGAGCTTGGCATTGCGCCTCGACGTCGCCCAGGTTGACCGCCCGGGCCGCCCCCTTCAGGCTGTGAGCCTCCCGAAAAGTCTTCTCGAGGATGGCGGACTGTTGCTCGGCGTCGGAAGTCCTCTCCAGCTCCACCAAGCCTGAAACCATGGCGGTCAGGTGTTCCTCAGCCTCCACTCGGAAGGTGGCCAGGAGTTTGTTGCGGAATTCGCCGTTCTTCGTACCCATAGCGAGCTCCTAAACACGATAGTGTTCCACCAACTGCTTGAGCTTCAGGCCCAGGTCGTGCAGGTTCTGCGCCGAGGTTTCCGCCTGCTTGGTGCTGGCCATGTTCTGCGTGCTCGCCAGGCGAATGTTCTCCATCGCCGAGGCCACCTGGTCCGTCCCTACCATCTGCTGCTGCGATGACGCCGCGATCTGCGTCGCCGCCTGCGCCGACTCTGCAAGGCTCTCCATCAACATCCGGATCGATTCGTCCGTCTCCTTCGATTGCTTCACTCCCGCCTCGACCGCCTTGCTCCCTTGCTCGGTCGCCATCACCGCCGCCGTCGTCGCCTTCTGGATGTCGCTCAGAATCGCCCGCACCTGCCCCGTCGCCTGCTTCGATTGCTCCGCCAGGCTCCGCACCTCCTGCGCCACCACCGCGAACCCTTTCCCTTGCTCCCCCGCTTTCGCCGCTTCGATTGCCGCGTTCACCGCCAGCAGGTTCGACTGCTCCGCCAGATCGTTCACCGTGGCGATGATTTCCCCGATCGCCTGGCTCTGCTCGCTCAGCCGCACGATACTCGCCGCCACCGACTCCATCTGCTCCTGGATCCGCTGCATCCCTTCCAGCGTCTCCTCCACCGCCTTCTTGCCCGACTGCGACGCCTGACTCGACTTCTGCGCACTTTCCATCACGTACTTGGCTTTTTGAGACGAAAGCTGCGCCGTCTGCTTCACCTCTTCCACCGTCGAGGTGGTCTGGTTCACCGCCGCTGCGGTCTCCGCCGCCCCCGAGGCCACCTGCGTGGTCGAAGCCAAGATCTCGCTCGCCGCCGAACCCAGCACGTTCACCCCTTCCAGAATCTGACGGTTCACGTCGCGAAGGTTATCCACCATCTTGCGAAAGGTCTGCGTCAGCGTTCCCACCTCGTCGCCGCGGTGGTCGGAAGGAACGGAAACGGTCAAGTCGCCGGCAGCCACCCGCTCGGCGACGCGCGAGATTTCCAGCAAGGGGGAGGCGATCATGCGGCTCAGGAACAGCGTCATAGAAATCCCTACGAAAAGCGCCAGTATCCCCACAATCAGCAGCGAGCGGAGTGACTCGGCCCCGACCTTGACGGCGGAGGAGTAAGCAGAATCTGCGGCGTCGTCCGACACTCTTACCAACCGCTCCGACAAATCCTTCATCTTTTCGTAACGGGCCAACTGCGGGCCGACAGTGATTTCGGTCGCTTGGAGGGTCTTTCCCTGCCTGATCAAAGGAATGACTTGCCCGTCGCGCGTCTCGTTGAAGAGGCCGTTAAGGGACTTCATTTCGGCAAGCTCGGTGAGAAGGGCGGCATTAGCCTGATTCCGCTCTTCGAGCTGGGCAAGCAGGGTGTCGGCCTGATCGCTGTAACTCTTGACCAACTGCTCGTGAGGAGCCTGTTGCGTCGGGTCCTTGAGCAGAATCATGTCCAGGAGGTTGGCGCGCATGCCGTTCTGGGCTGCGCGAACCCGCAGCACGTCCCGCACGTTCTTGAATTGGATCTCGTAAAGACTAGCGAGCGACCTTTGCGTGGTCTGCATCCAGCGGTAGGAGAAGTACACCACCAGACCCAGCAGAGCCACCAACATTCCGGCCCCGATCAGGAGTTTTCCTCGTGTCGGCAGATCCAAAAACCATTTCATAACAGCCTCCTCATTTCACTTTTCTACCGCGCCGCCCGCGGCCAGCTGCGGATCGCTCAAGATTTTTTCCGCATCCAGAATCACCAGGCGTTCCGGCGTCACTCCCTTCAAGTAATCCTCACGAATGCCGGTCAAAGTGGGGAGTGACGGCTGAATCTGGCTCAATGATATCGAGCGCACGCCCAGGACCTGGTCGGCCAAAATGCCAAGCTCCAGCTCTCCGCCCTGGATGACCAGGACCTTGTTCAGGTCGGTCAGCCCTTTTTCCGGCAGGTCGAAGAGTTTCTTGATGTCAATGACGGGCAGGATTCTGCCGCGTACATTCACAATGCCCGCCACAAAAAGCGGATTCCAGGGAAGCGGCGTCAGCTCGCGCAAAGGAAGAATCTCGCGCACCCAGCGCGACTCAAGACCGTACATCTCGTAGGCCAGAAGGAACGTCACGACCTCCAGCGACGGTTCGTCCTTTTCCTTCGCGGGCTCCTGAGCAAGCGCCGCCGCCCGAGCCTTGAGGATTCGCCTCTTCTCTTCACCGGATGGGCTCATCGCCCGCTCGATCGCTCCCTGAACTCTCTCCAGGCGGCGATGCACTTCTCCCCAATCCACGGGCTTGGCTTCAACAACGCTCGGGCCTCGCTCCTTCACCGCACACCTCGCTTCCTGACCCACGCGGAACCGGCAGCAGGGGCCTTGACCCTGGCCGCCGCCGCGGAATCCCGGCCGCCGCCCGGCCTCACCCCGAGCTCAGCCTCGACAATTTCCAGCAACCGCCCCGCCGTCATTCCCTCCGACTCCGGCAAAACCTCATCGCGCGCCCGCGCTGACAAAAGCCTTTGGGCGATTTGAAGATGCCGGGAGGGAATCCGCGCCTCATTCTGCTGCCGCGCCAGATTCGCCAGCGCCAAGTGGGCGAGCACAAAATCGGCGTCGAGATAGAGCGTTCGCTTCAGGGCCTGGCAGGCCTCGTCGCGCGCGCCCTGCTCCAACAGGATGGTGGCGCGCAGGTAGTGATACCCGGCGTGTACCTTGTCCTTTTCAATCGCTTGCTCGCACTGCACGAGCGCTTCGCCAAGTTTTCCCTGATTGGCAAAAACACGCGCCGCAAGCGCCATCGCCTCTGGATCCTGGATTGTCCGGTTCTCTCCGCTTTCCAACACCTCGGCCGCTTGGGCGAAATGGCCTTCAGCGTGAAGCGAACTTGCCGCCTTGAATCCCGATGACGCCGGCTGGGGAACCGTTGGTTCGGCCGCTTCGAGATCAAAAGGCTCGAGGGCCGGCGGGTAGACGTCCTCTTTGCCAACCAGGGAGGTAGACGATTCAACCAAATGCTGGCGCTCGCTCCGAACAGGAACGGGCTCAGTAAACCATCCGACGGTTCGGACAACCGCGTCGGCTCGGTTCCGATAACGGATCACTCCCGGGAAGTGAACGGCGTTGAACTCGGAAAAGACCTCCGCCGAGGCTTCACAGGGACTGACTATCAACCACCCTCCGTCCACGAGGCACCGAGAGAACTTTTGCACCACCTTCCGTGCCTGCTCCGGTGAGAAATACATCAGCACGTTGCGGCAGAAAATCACGTCCATGGCGTTCGTGCCGGTCGCGAGGGACGGGTACGCATCCTCCGCCAGGTTGAGAAAGGAAAACAGAATCTGCCGCTTGATCCTGGGCAGAATGGCGTAACGGTGTCCTTGTTTGCCGAAATAATTTTCCCGGAGATGTGGCGGGGCGTCACGAAACGACCAGTCACCATAGACGCCTGCGGCCGCTTTGCCCAAAGACCGCGGATTGATGTCGGTGGCAAGGATCGTGACCCGGCGGGCGGCTTCCGGGCCGATCATTCGGTCGAGGGAGATGGCGATCGAGTAAGGTTCTTCGCCGCTCGCGCAGCCAGCGCTCCAGATGCGAATGGGCACGCCTTCATGCCCCCGCTCGGGGACCAACTCGGGAAGAATCCGTGTCTCAAGGGGCTCGAAAGCGGCCTTTTCCCGGAAGAAATACGTTTCGCCCACGGTCAAGTGGCAGGCCAGCACCTCGATTTGACGCCGGGAAAGGGGCGAGGACAGGAGCCACTGCACGCAAGCCCGCGGGTCCTTACACTCAAAATCCCTCGCTGCCGACGCAAGCCCGCGCTCCATGTCGCCCCAGCGCTCGCGCGGAAAGTGCAGGCCCACTTGCTCCCTCAGGCAGGTGCTCACGCGTTCCAGGTCCATTTCGGGTAGTTCCACGTTCATTGTCAGGTGCCGGTCGGCGCCAACGCCTCGTCGAGCCTCTGCTCTTCTTCAAGGGAAAGAAACGTATTGAGGTCGTGAATCAGGACTAGACCGTCTGCGAGCTTGGCAATGCCACGGACGTATTCGAGCCCCGGCAGGACGTCAGGTGCCTGGGTGATCTCGTGCTTTGCTCGTTCGATGAGACCCTCGACGCCATCCACGAGAAGCGCTACCCGCCTTCGCGAGGTGCGCGCCACGATGAGCTGATCGCTCAATTGAACCTCGCGTTGCGGATGGCCAAAGCGCCGGCGCACGTTGACAACGGGGATGATGCGGCCTCCCTGGTTCACAATCCCCAGCACGATCTCTGGGGCTTTTGGCAAGGGCGTGAATTCCACCACGGGCACTACTCTCTCGACGGCCGCCAGCGGAAGCGCATATCGGCCCGCTTCCAAAGTGAAGGAAACGATTCGCAGCGGCGCCGCGCTCGCAACATCGGAGGGCACGGGCGCGCCGGTTATCGTGAAGACACTGCTGCGCGCTTCTGTACTCATACCTTTTCTCCGTGTGCCGGTCTCGTCATCAGGTCCCAAACGTGTCCGGCGTCTCCGGGCGCAAGGAGAAGTTCAGCGGCAACCCTGCCAGCGACGACTCGCGCCAGAGGCAGTCGCCGAGTGGGGGTCAATCGTGAAGTCCTCGGCATCGACGACAACCTGGACACCTTCAGGTGCGGGCTCTGGGGCCTGCCGGCGCCTGCTTTTTATATCGGGTATCAGGGAGTCAGACTTGAGGGGAAAAAGCTCGAGGGACCACTGATGGCGGCAGAGTATCTGATGCCTCAAGATGTGCCTTCGCAGGGTGGCGCTTCGATTCTGTGGTCCGCGAGTCCAAACCCTTCCTACCGGGCTCAACCCGGAGCGTAAGTTTTTCGACCTGCTATTATGGAGAAGCAATTGCGCGGGCATATATCCCACCGAAGATCTTCCGGTACCAATCCATGACCTTTAGGAGGACTCTCGGTCACCGGACTCCCTTTCAGGGTGCCGTTCCGAGAGGGGTATTGTACTTGCCAAATTCGACAGCTTGAGGAGTCCCTACTCCCTGTCGAGTTCAATTCGGCTTGCGCCAAGCACGGGGGATTCCGGCATAGCTGTCGCTCGTTGGTAGGTCTATCTGGTGCGGGCGGGGGGATTTGAACCCTCACGGGCCTTTTGAGCCCTACGGATTTTCTTGCCATCTACGGCTTTCGCCGCCGCCATCTGGCGTTTGTGGTCTGGACTATCCCTTCACCCTCTCCCGGATATTACGGGGCTTAGGCGCTGCCCGTCTAGTCTCTACACCTTCCCGGACGTGTGGTCCGTCCGGGCTTGGCTCGGGATTGCCATGTTAAAGGTTCCCCCGAATTTGGGCAGTTCTGCATCGCCGGTTTCCCGGCGTGCACTCAAGTTTGTCTCAAGTCCGTTGCGTCTGCCATTCCGCCACGCCCGCGTGGCTGGCCAGTTACAGCGATCTAATCATAGAGCAGGCAGGGTGAATTTGCACCAGAGTCTTGTCTGCGCGCGGGACTGTGAAAGGGTTGTGTAAGAGAATGCGAAGCGCGTTGTCGGACACAAATCGGTGCGTGTAAGCGTGTTAATGGGTCATTTGCGTGGATTGTGAACGATTTCAAGTCCCTTGCGTCACCAGTTCCGCCACCCCCGCAGATCAAAACCGAACCACAGGCGCAAGGAGCCGTGGCTCATTCTGGCCGACTGGAGCAGAAATTCTAATCGGCAAAAGCTTTTTCTGCCTCCCGGCGGACTCGCACGGGGTTCTTCTTTAGCCGCGCTCAGCCGCTCGGAAGCCCGTTGTGTTGTTTCCGAGATTCGGTGCTCGTTCTCCAGTGTGTGAACGGATGCTGGACGCAAACCGGACTGGTGCTCGAAAACGCAGGCCGACTTGCCTGTTGCCCAGGGGCTTGCCCCAGGATGTCCAAATCCACACAACGAATCACAAACGCCTTGGGGATTGACACGACGGGGGCGAATTCCTATACTTACCGGTAAGTATGCGCAGATACCCGAAGAAAAGCACGTTGCGCGGTTCGGGCAAAGAGGCCATCCGCAACGCCGCTGCGGAACTTTT
>OFHG01000156.1_pt1 | contig 29090 bp, 25 predicted proteins | sample 1521931 | NCBI WGS metagenome assembly OFHG01 (sample SAMEA2468438, study PRJEB22500) | soil metagenome | biome: Glassland; feature: Farmland; material: Clay | place: Australia | collected 2013-01-31 | depth 0.55 m
CTCCATAACACCACTACCTATCTTTCCGGAATAGTCAACTGTCCGCTTTTGGCCGGACTTTGCCGGTCGCAGAGCCAGGCCAACGGCTACATTCAGTTCATGGCGGGCGGGGGGTATTCAGATACGAGAGCACAGGGCGGGCTAGCGCCCCTTAGGCTTGTCCAATATACCAAAAAGTCGAACCACCCTATCTGCTAACCGACATGGAATGTCAGTTCGTATCTCGCCAGGGGTGCCAAGGCAGATAAAATTGGACACTGGCTAGAGGTTGTTGCGATATCCTAGCTAATCAGCACGACCATCGTTTCAAATGGGCTATTCAATGCACCGCTAGAAACGATGGTCGATGTTGCCTTGATCACCTTAGATTTCGTTCAAATATCTCCATTAGCATGTCAGGGAGTCGCCGATACATGAAGCGCATGTCTTTACTGCCGGCAAGCATTTCCTGCAACATGGGATTTTCAAATGAAAAGTCCATTATCCGCCTAAATTGACTCATTGCTTCATGCTTTTCATTAAGTGACCGACGGGATCGGAGAATGTTTATCGTTTCCATGCCAGCATCATAGACCCATGGCAACTGGGATCGGATGAGACTCATAACCATTTGTGCTCCAATAAATCCATCGCCATCAAACAATGACATGTGCATTAACTCGTCAAGCATCATCGGTTGGAATTTACGCATCCGGCGCGTAGACATTGGATCATCAATCCTTTCCGTTCGCTCAAGAAGCATACGGAGAAGATTACCAATTTCTTCAAGATTAGCTCCTAAAGAGCCATCGGGATTTCTTATCAACTTCTGATTATTTCTAGATAATTCAAGAATCTCTTCAAGAATTTCTTGAGCCTTGGGGGTCTGCAACTCCGATCCATTCTCACTCTCAGTATCAGTAAGTTCCTCATCTCGAAGTTTTCCAAGTTCACTCTCAAGAGTTGGATACCAAACTTCAAACGCTTTACTTAAGCGCTCTGAGCTCAATCCGTCCTTATCGCATGCTTTATTCAGCGTTGTTACGAGCTTATTAATATCTTCTTTCTCGAAGATCGTCGATTGAAACTGAAGAATGGGTCCATCTACTTCTGAGCGCTTAATATCGAACAGGAAAGGACTGACAAAAGACTTGTCCATCGTTTTTGACAGCGCGCCTGCCTCAAATGTAAGCCAAGGAGCATTGATATTTTCTCGGGTTACACAAAGAATTCCAAAAGTTGAGTCAGACAACTCTTTTGCGATATCTGTACTCCAGCGAGCACCCTTATCGATATCCTCTGATGAAACGTAAGGCACGATTTCCTGAATTACCGACGGCAACCAATCTCTGAACACCAGTGCAACCTTGTGACTTCGTGTTCCTGACCAACTCAAGAATACCTTCATTCTGTTTCCCCCAGAGCTTTATTGAAACATGGGTAATCAGGAATTGCGCGCAATGCCCTGTCTCAGTAACACAGGGGGGCTACAAATGCATACCCCCCATACCCCTACCCGCTCAATATAGTAGCCCTGATTGCTCCCTCTCTCCAACCTACCCTATTGGCTGGCCTTCACCTGGGCCACTTGACAATCCGTTCTCTATTCGTATACGTTTTGTGCATGAGGTGCGAATATGAGCAAAGTCGAAAAGCTGATAAACGATAGGATTGGAAAAGAAGGGCCAGATTCTCCGGCTATATCTATCTCCTTCCGTGGATCTGAGGATATAGCCATAGAACTAGCAGCATTGACGAAGGTGCTTGGCTATTCGACTCGATCGAAGCTACTGGCTGAGCTGGTTCAAGCCGCATTAGATGATGCAGTATCTAAGCTACCAGATGAAATGCATATGCAATTTCATAAAGAAATGAGCACTCAACGTACATTTCTGGACGTGTCTAAATCCCAAGGAACTAAGCCATGAAATGGATCACCATAGGCAAACTCAGCGAGCATATGGGATACTCAGAGAATGCTGTTCGAGCCAAGATAAAGAATGGCATTTGGCTGATGAACAAACATTGGCGCAAGGCTCCGGACGGACGGATTCTTATGAATCCTGAAACCATCGCTAGCTGGGTGGAAGGTAATTAACCATGGGAGCCAGGGCACGCGGAAAGGCAATCCAAATCGACTTCGTATATCGAGGCGTCCGCTGTCGTGAAACCTTGAAGCTGGAACCAACCAAAGCAAACATGAAGTACGCGCAAGGGCTGCATTCAACCATTACACATGAAATCGCCATAGGCACATTCGATTACAGAAAGCACTTCCCAGATAGCAAACGCGCATCACTCTTCGCCAACAAACAATCCGGTAATCAGCTAGTGAAAGACGCCCTTCTTGCGTACCTTGAGGCAAAGAAGCGCGTCCTGGCCTCCTCCACCTACGCATCTTATGAAACAGCCACGCGATGCCATCTCATCCCCGCCTTCGGCATGCTGAAGCTGGTCGATCTGTCCACCCAGGCCATCCGGCAATGGATGGGTGGCATCACCGTTTCCAACAAGCGGGTCAATAACGTCCTGATACCGCTACGCGGCATGCTCGACGATGCCTTTTCTGATGGAGCCATCGACCGTAACCCGATGGATCGCATCCACAACCTGAAAATAGAGCAGGATGACCCGGAGCCATTCACCTTCGACGAGCAGCAGCGGATTCTTGAAGTGCTGACCGATCAGGTACGCAACTTGATCCAGTTCGCATTCTGGACCGGCTTGAGGACCGGCGAGCTTATCGCGCTGGAATGGGGCGATATCGACATGGTACGGCGCACGGTCTATGTGCGGCGCAACTTTGTTCGCGGTGAAATAAAGGCGCCCAAGACGCGCTCAGGCAAGCGCGAGGTCATGCTGCTGCCTATGGCCATCGCGGCCCTGGAAGATCAACAGCGATTCACCTACGAGCGCGGCAAGCGAGTCTTTCACAACCCGGTTACCAATAAACCATGGGTCGCTGACTACAAGATTCGCTATCCGTATTGGATCAACGGCCTCAAGGCTGCCGGCGTGCGCTACCGCAACCCCTATCAGACCCGGCACACCTATGCGTCCATGTTGCTCTCTGCCGGCGAGAATCCGGCCTGGATCGCAAAGCAGATGGGCCACACCAATATGAACATGGTGCTGCAAAAATACGGGCGCTATATGCCCGATCACGATCCCTTGGCGGGGCAAAAAATCGTCACAAGGATGGCACAAATCCGTCACAACTGGGGCCTAGAAAGTGAAAAACCCCCTGTAAAAACAGGGGGTTATGTTGGTGGCGCTTCAGGGACTCGAACCCCGGACACGCGGATTATGATTCCGCTGCTCTAACCAACTGAGCTAAAGCGCCGTGAAGGAAGGCGCATTGTATGGCCCGGCGGGCCGCCGTCAACGCCGTTATGCCGGCTGTGGCGCAGGGACGCGGTTGCTGCGCATCAGCCACACCAGCGGCATCGTCACCAGCGCCAGGATCATCATGATCTTGAAATCGTTCAGATAACCGATCAGCTCGGCCTGCCGGCTCACCATCCCGTTCAGCGCCACCAGGCCCTGCGGGGTGGCAGGATTCATCGCCGATGGTAGCCCCTGCCGCCAGAACCAGGGATTGAACGGGTTCACATGGGCGCCGAGAATCTGGTGATTCACTTGGGAGAAGCGGTCGAGCTGGGTGAACATCACCGAGATGCCGATGCTGCTGCCGATGTTGCGCATGAGGCTGAACACCGAGGCGGCCTCGTTGCGGTGCTCGGGCGCCAGCGTGGCATAGGCGACCGTGGATAAGGGCACGAAGATGCAGCCCAGGCCGATGCCCTGCACGATGCCGGTGCGCACGACGTCCCAGACGCCGATGTTCATATTGAAGCCGCTCATCTCCCACAGCGATTCGGCGGTCAGGGCGAAGCCGACCATCATGATCGGGCGCGCGTCATGGCGCTTGAGCAGGCGCCCGACGACGAGCATCGCCAGCATGGTGCCGAAGCCGCGCGGCGCCAGCACCAGGCCGGTGGTCAGCACCGGGTAGTCGAGCAGGCTTTGCAGGAACGGCGGCATCAGCGCCAGGGTGGAGAACAGGATGATGCCGACGATGAAGATGAATATCAGCGAGCTTGCGTAGTTGCGATCCCTCAACAGGCGCAGGTCGAGAAAGGGATGCTTCGTCGTCGCCGCGTGCACCAGGAAGGCGTACAGGCCGTATGCCGCCAGCACCGCCTCGATCAGGATCTCGTTCGACGAGAACCAGTCCAGTCGCTCGCCGCGGTCCAGCACCAGCTGCAGCGCCGAGATGGCGAGGCTGAGCAGGAAGAAGCCCAGGAAATCGAAGGGCACATCGCCCCGCCGCTTCGTCTCGGGCACGAAGCCCAGGATCAGGGTCGCGGCCAACAGGCCGACGGGAAGATTGATGAAGAACACCCAGCGCCAGTCGGCGAATTCGGTCAGATAGCCGCCCAGGGTCGGGCCCAGGATCGGCCCGATCATGATACCCACCCCCCACAGGGCCATGGCCGAGCCATGTTTCTCTCGGGGATACGTGTCGAGCAGGATGGCCTGGGAAAGCGGCACCAGGGCGGCGCCGGCCAGGCCCTGCAGCATGCGGAAGAACACCATCTCCGTCAGCGACTGCGCCAGCCCGCACATCATCGAGGTGACCGTGAAGATCACCACCGACCACAGGAACACGCTTCTGCGCCCCAGCCGGGCACTGATCCAGCCCGTCACCGGCGTCATCACCGCCGCGGCCACGATGTAGGAGGTCAGCACCCAGGAGATCTCGTCGCGCGTGGCCGAAAGCCCGCCCTGCATGTACGGCAGCGCCACATTGACGATGGTCGTATCCAGCACCGTCATCACCGTCGCCAGCATGATGGCGAAGGTGATCACCCCCTGGCGCAGCTCCGCGTCCTCGCTCCGGGGCAGGGTCATGTCAATGCACGGGCTGGGTTTCAGCCACCGACCAGGCTTCGGGGTGCGAGGTATAGATGCGCACCTCGGCGCTCATGCCGCTGCGCAGCGGCGGTGCCCCGGCCGGCTCCTGCAGGTCCAGGCGCACGGTAACGCGCTGCACCACCTTCACCCAGTTGCCCGACGAGTTCTGTGCCGGCAGCAGCGAGAATTCCGAACCGGTGGCGGGGCTGATACTCGACACCTTCGCCTTCCACACATGCCCGGGATAGGTATCGATCTCGATGCGTGCCGATTGGCCCGGCCGCACCTTCTCGAGATCCGTCTCCTTCATATGCGCCTCGACATAGTGGTGCACGGACACCAGGGCAAACAGCGACCTGCCGGCCGCCACGTAATCGCCGGGGCGCACCGGCAGCGGACCGACGACGGCATCCATCGGCGCATAGACGCGCGTCTTCTTCAGACGAAGGGCCGCCTGATCGCGCTCGGCCAGGGCCTGGCGATAGCTGGCGAACTGCTCCACCGGCTTGTCCGGAGCCACGCCGAGCTTGGCCTTGACCACCGCCAACTCGCGCTGGGCGATCTGCTGCGCCATCTTCGCATCGATCAGGTGCTGGTGCGCATCGTCCAGCTGGGACGCCGAGGCGAACCCGGGCTTGGCCAGCCGGCGGCTACGCTCGTAGGCGCGCTGGTAATAGGCGATGTCGGAGGTGGCGCGCGCCAGCTCCGCGATCTTCTGGTGGTACTGGGCGCGCAGCGATTCCAGATCGCTGACGACCGAGGCCAGGTGCGCCTCGGCGGCGTCGAGTGCCAGCTGGTAGGGCTCGGGATCGAGCTGCAGAAGCAGCGTGCCGGCCTTGAGGCGCTCGTGTTCGTGCACCGGCAGCGAAACCAGGCGGCCGCTGACCTCGGCGGCCACGTATACCTTGTGTGCCTCGACATAGGCATCCTCGGTGGAGGCATAGAACAGGGTCCGGATATAGAAGTAGCCGCCGATGATCAGCACGAGCGCCGGCACGCCGATGAGCAGCAGGCGCCGGCGCTGCACCGGCGATAGTCTTGTGAACTGGGATGCGAGTCGTTTCATGCATCCGTCTCCTTGTGGGTTCCCGCCGTGCTTTCCAGCGAGCTCAGGTTTGTCTTGATGCGCTCCAGCATGTCCAGCAGGTGCTCGAACTCGGCAGGTGGCATGCCCGCCACCGCCTCGGAGCGGATGGTGCTGGAGATCTCCTGCAAGGAATCGAGCATCGGGTGCACCTTGTCGGTCAGATACAGGCAGCGGGCGCGGCGGTCACGCGGGTGTGGGCGGCGCTCCACCCAGCCGTCCGCCTCCAGCCTGTCGATCAGCCGTGCCAGCGTGATCGGCTGGATATCCATCATCTGGGCGATGCAGGCCTGGGTGGCGCCCTCGTTGCGATCCAGGTGGAACAACACCGACCACTGGGCCCGGGTCAAGCCCAGTGCCTGCGCCCGACGGTCGAAGCGCCGGCGCATCAGGCGGGCGACGTCGTGCAGCAAAAAGCCGAGCTTGCGGGCATAGCGGTCGTTGGCCATCGACGCATAATATGCACCGGCTTATTATAAGCAAGCTTATGAATTTTGGGGCCGTTGGCTTTCCCGTCCCTGCATGCCATGATCGCCCTCCACCGATACCAGCGAGGGGTACCATGTCCGATCAAGAAACCGGCAATCCGATGCGCGTGCTCTCCGGTATGCGGCCCACCGGCCGCCTGCACCTTGGGCATCTGAAGGGCGTGCTGGAGAACTGGCTCACGCTGCAGCAGGAACACCACTGTTTCTTCTTCGCCGCCGACTGGCATGCGCTGACCACCGATTATGCCACGCCGGACATCGTGCGCCGCACGATCTGGGACATGCTGATCGACTGGCTGGCCATCGGCATCGACCCGGAGCTGAGCACCGTGTTCATCCAGTCCGAGGTGCCCGAACACGCGGAGCTGCACCTGCTGTTCTCCTTCATCACGCCGCTGCCGTGGCTGGAGCGCGTGCCGACCTACAAGGACCAGATCGAGCAGCTCCGGGAGAAGGATCTCGGCACCTACGGCTTCCTCGGCTACCCGCTGCTGCAGTCGGCCGACATCCTGATCTATCTGGCCGACGCGGTGCCGGTCGGCGAGGACCAGGTGGCGCATGTGGAGCTGACACGCGAGGTCGCCCGCCGCTTCAACCACCTGTACCGCAAGCCGGATCAGCCGCTGTTCCCGGAGCCGAAGGCATTGCTGATGCCGGCCTCGAAGATGCCGGGACTGGACGGACGCAAGATGAGCAAGTCCTACGGCAACACCATCGACATCGCCGAGGAATGGGCGGTCACCGAGAAGAAGGTCAAGACCATGCCCACGGATCCGGCGCGCGTGAAACGCTCGGACCCCGGCACGCCGGAGCTCTGCCCGGTCTGGGACTTCCACAAGATCTACTCGACGGCGGATGAGCGCGCCTGGGTGCAGGAGGGCTGCACCACGGCCGGCATCGGCTGCCTGGAGTGCAAGCAGGTGTTTTTGCGCCACCTGGAGGAAGAGCTGCAGCCGATCCGCAACCGACGCGCCGAGATCGCCGCCCGCCCCGACGACCTGCACGACATCGTGCGCGCCGGCAACGAGCGGGCCCGGCACGAGGCGGCGCGCACCATGGACAAGGTGCGGCGCGCCCTGAAGATGGACTACCGCGTTTGAGTACCCCCGAGATCGCGAACCCGGTCTCCACGCTGTCGCTGCCGCCGGTGCAGCTGGAGGCCTTCGAGGGACCGCTGGATGTGCTGCTGCACCTGATCCGCAGCCAGAAGATGAACATCTTCGACATCCCCATCGCGCGGCTGACCGCGCAGTACCTGGAGATCCTCGAGGCCCAGGCGGAGATGGACCTGGATGTGGCCGGCGATTACCTGGTCATGGCCAGCACCCTGATGCAGTTGAAGAGCCGCATGCTGCTGCCGCGCCCGGAGCTGGACGAGGAAGGCAACGCCATCGACCCGCGCCAGGAACTGGTGGCGCAATTGATCGCCTACGAGCAGTACCGGTTGCTCGCCGAACAGCTCGACGAGCGTCCGCGCATCGGCCGCGACGTATTCCTGCGTCCGATCTTCCCGGAGGCCGAGGAGGTGGAACGTCCTCTGCCCGAGGCCGATCTCGATGCGCTGCTGACGGCCTTCCGCCAGGTATTGAAGCGTGTCGGCGGCGAGGTGCGCCACCACATCTTCACCGATACCATGAGCGTGCGCGAGCAGATGAGCTTCGTCATGGACCGCCTGCGCCGCGGCGGCGTGATGCTGGACGAGTTGCTGCGCGAGATGCCGGGACGCGAGGCGCTGGTGACGACGGTACTGGCCATCCTGGAGTTGTGGCGCCAGCAGGCCGTGTCCGTGGTGCAGAGCGAATGCTACGGATCGATCACGCTGCTGCCGAAATCGGAAGCCCTGGAGGAGACATGAGCCTGGCCAACCGCATCGAGGCCCTGATCCTGGCCAGCGACGAGCCGCTGACCATGGTCAGGCTGCGCAACCTGCTGGGCGAGGACACCGCCTCCGCCGACATCCGCGCCGCGCTCTCCGAGCTCGAGGCCCATTATGCCGGGCGCGGCGTCCGCCTGGTGCAGGCGGCCGGCGGCTGGCAGCTGCGCACCGCCCCCGAATATGCCGCCGTCGTGCACCAGCTCTGGCAGACCCGGCCGCCGAAGCTGTCGCGCGCCACCCTGGAGACGCTGGCCATCATCGCCTACCGCCAGCCGACGACGCGCGCCGAGATCGAACAGCTGCGCGGGCTGAAGGTGTCCTCGAACATCATCGCCGGCCTGCAGGAGCGCGGCTGGATCAAGGTCGTCGGCCGCAAGGAGGTGCCGGGACGGCCGCACCTGTACGGCACCGGCCGCCAGTTCCTGGCCGATTTCGGCCTGAACTCGCTGCGCGACCTGCCGGAATCCTCCCAATTGCTCGACGACGACGAATGGAGTGCCGTTGAAACCGCCGACGCGCCCGAAGAAACCGAAAGCGAAACGAACGCCGAGGCCTGAGGCCGGGCGCCGCCCCTCCCGTCCCGCCGATGCCGGCAAGGGGACGGAACGGGAGCGGCTGAACCGGTACCTGGCGCGCTGCGGACTGTGCTCCCGGCGCGAGGCCGACCGCTGGATCGAGGCCGGCCGCGTATCGCTCAATGGCGAGACCGTGAAGACGCTCGGGGTCAGCGCCGGCCCCCGGGATACGGTCGCCGTCGACGGCAAGCCGGTTGCACCCGTCACCACCCATACCTACCTCGTCTACCACAAACCGCGCGGTTTCCTGTGCTCGCGCAAGGATGCGCGAGGCCGGCCGCTGATCTACGAGCAGCTGGACGTGGCGCCCAGCGTGCAGTCGATCGGGCGCCTGGACATGGACAGCGAGGGCCTGCTGCTCTTGACCGACGATGGCGCGCTGGCTCAGAAGCTGGCGCATCCGTCCTCGCAGATTCCCCGCACCTACCGCGTGCGCGTCGGCGGCCGCGTGACCCTGGAGACGCTGGAGCGACTCCGCGGCGGCGGCATCGCGCTCGACGACGGTGAAACCAGCGATCCCTGGCAGGTCACCGTCGATGCCGAATCCGGCGGCCACACCTGGCTGACCGCAGTGCTGCACCGCGGCCGCTGGCGCGAGGTGCGCCGCACGTTCGAGGCCTGCGGCCATCCGGTGCGCCGGCTGATCCGCACGCATTTCGGACCGGTGGCGCTGGAAGACCAGCCGAAGGGCGCGGTGCGGAACCTCAGGGCGCGCGAGCTTCGGGCGCTGAGGAATATGCTCGCCCAGGGACGGAAACAGGCAAAGGAATGAACGCCCAGATCGTCCATGACCGTCTGCTGGATCATTACGGCCCCCAGGGCTGGTGGCCGGCCGACGACGCCTTCGAGATGATGATCGGCGCCATCCTCACCCAGAACACCAACTGGACGAATGTGGAACGCGCCATCGCCAATCTCAGGGACGCCGGGCTGCTCGATGCCCAGGCCATTGCCGACTGCGATGAGGTAAGGCTGGCCAGGGCCATCCGCCCCTCCGGCTACTTCAACCAGAAGGGGAAAAAGCTGAAGACCCTCGCTGAGTTCTACCTGGCCCACGGCGGGGAGGCCGGCATCGACCGCCTGCCCGATGTAAGGCGCGCACTGCTGGAGCTGCACGGCATCGGCCCGGAGACCGCCGACTCGATCCTGCTCTATGCCCTGCACCGGCCGGTCTTCGTCATCGACGCCTATACCCGGCGTATCTTCGCCCGCCTGGGCCTGACCCCGCCCGACGCCCCCTACGACACGCTGCAGGATTATTTCCAGTCGCGCCTTCCCGCCTCGGCACCGCTGTTCAACGAATACCACGCGCTGATCGTCATGCATGCCAAGCAGCACTGCCGCCCCCGGCCCGCCTGTTCCGGCTGCCCGCTGCAGCAGAGCTGCGCCTATCACGGTCGGGCCGGGCATGGCAGCATGCAGTCGGCGCACTTGACGGCATGAGGCGCAATGCCTTTACTGCGCATGGCCGCCACGCTCATGACGGGCATTCGGGAGGGACAAGCATGAAAAAGACAAGCGCCATCATCCTGACAGCCCTGCTGCTGGCCGCCTGCAGCCACCATCAGGACGACGCCATGAAGGCGCCGCTGAACAAGATCCGCATGATGGCCAAGCAGGCGATCATCGTGGCGGTGTCGGCCCCGTGCATGACGAACGCCACATCGCGGGATCAGATGGTGCATGCCTCGGCCATGCTGCTGCGCCGCGCCATGGGAGGGCCGGAGATGGCGAAGGTGCACCAGATGATGGCCAAGATGAAGGAAGGCGGCACGCCGACGGCCGACGAAACCCTGCACGTGGCCATCCATGCCATGGGCGGCGATGCCTTCGACTTCCTCGACACCTTCACATCGAAATCGGCGCCCTCCTGCGAAGAGGTACAGCCGCTGACGTACGCGGCCACGGCGGCGCTGCTGCGCGAGGCCCATACCGGGGAGGCGGACAAGAAGGCGGCACAGATGGACCGCGAGGCCGATGCGCTGGCCAAAAATCACCAGCAGGATCCCCATGCCAAGCTGATCGACACCCTGATCAAGGATCTGCAGCAGGTCTGATCCCGTGCCGGAGCGTCCGGCCGTTGACCACACCATCTACCGCCGGCGCCGCTGAGACGTAGGATAGCTGCATGTGGGTCGAAGCACCGATCGAACTGAGCACCCTGCCCCAGGAGCCGGGCGTCTACCGCATGCTCGATGCCAGGCGCAAGGTGCTCTATGTCGGCAAGGCGCGCAACCTGAAGAAGCGCGTCTCCAGCTATTTCCAGCGCCGCCCGGACTCCCCGCGCATCCAGGCCATGGTCGTGCAGGTGCAGGACCTGGCCTTCACGGTGACGCCATCCGAGGCCGAGGCGCTGGTGCTCGAGCACAACCTGATCAAGCAGCTGAAGCCACGCTACAACGTGCTGTTGAAGGACGCGAAGTCCTATCCCTACATCCTGCTCACCGACGAGGCCTATCCGCGCTTCCGCCTGTACCGCGGCAGCCGCGAGCTGGCCGGCGAATACTTCGGCCCCTTCCCGGACGCCGGCGCCGTGCACCATATCCTGCACATCATGCAGCGCATCTTCCGCATCCGTGACTGCGAGGATGCGGTGTTCCAGAACCGCTCGCGGCCCTGCATGCAGTACCAGATCGGCCGCTGCTCGGCCCCCTGCTGCCACGTCGTCACGGACGCGGAGTACATGGCGCAGGTGGACGAGGCGAGAGCCTTCCTGAAGGGTCAGGACCAGAGCCTGATCCGCCAATGGGAGGCCCAGATGCAACAGGCCGCAACCCGCCACGCTTTTGAGCGCGCGGCCCAGTTGCGCGACCGCATCCGCGCCCTGCGCAGCATCCTGGCCGGCACCGAGGCGGCGGACCTGCCGCCGGACGCCGATGCCCTGGCCATCGCCCGCCATCCCGGCGGCGTCGCCGTCAGCGTCGGTGTGCGCCGGGCCGGGCGCAACCTCGGCACCCATACCGTGCGCGTCGACCAGGCCACCGACGCCGAGGCGCTGGAGATCCTGCAATCGCTGTGCATCGAACGCTACCGCGGCGAAATCCCGCCCGCCGAGCTGCTGGTCGGGGCGGAAAGCGCCGACGCCGAGGAGCTGCAGCGCCTCGTCAGGCTGCTGCACCCCAAGTGCAGATGCGCGGTGCGCGCCCCCAAGCGTGGGGCCAGGACCGACTGGCTCAGGCAGGTGGCGCACGCCGGCGAGCGCTCACTGGCCAGCCGCGCCGCCACCGGCCAGCAGGCCGCCTTCGAGGCGCTGGCCGAGCTGTTCGGACTGGAAGCCACACCGCAGTCGATCGCCGCCGTCGACAACGCCCACCTGGGCGGCAAGCAGACGGTGGCCGCCATCGTCTATGCCAACCATCAGGGCCCGGACAAGGATCATTACCGCCGCTACAAGCTCGACGACGTGCCGGCCGGCGACGATTATGCGGCGATGCGCGCCGTGCTCTCCCGCTTCTTCCGCGCCATCAATGAGGAGGCGCTGCCCCAGCCGGATCTGATGCTGATCGATGGCGGCAAGGGGCAGCTGGCCGTGGCCGTGCAGGCGGCGGCCGATGCCGGGCTCTCTAGCCTGCATCTCGTCGGCGTGGCCAAGGGGGCGGGCCGCAAGGTGGGCAACGAGACGCTGTGGCCGTCATGGAACGAGGAATCGCTGAGGCCCGGCATCCATTCCCCGGCCATGCTGCTGATCGCCCGCGTGCGCGACGAGGCGCACCGCTTCGCCGGGCAATACATGCGCAAGCGCAAGCAGGCCAGCATGTTCACCTCGGCGCTGGACGCCATTCCCGGCATCGGCCCGGCCAAGCGCGTGGCGCTGCTCAAGCATTTCGGCGGCATCGAGGGGGTCAAGGGCGCCTCGCGCGAGCACCTGGCCGAGGTGCCCGGCATCTCGGCCGATCTGGCCAGCCGCATCTTCCAAGGCCTGCACCGCTAGCCCGCAAGGGCCGGCCGGCTTAAGCCTTGATGTCGAGCATCGACTGGCTCATCTGCTCCTGCACCTTGATCGCCTTGACGTTGTAGGCGAAGGCGTTGGTATCGAGGATCATGGTCACCATATTGCGTGACACGTCGGTGTTGGACATCTCCAATGCCCCCATACGCAGCGAACCGGTGCCACCCGCACCCGGGGCGTTCGTTACCGCCGGCCCCGAACCGGCGCTTGCCTGCAACAGGTTGCCGCCGATGTCCCGCAACTGCCCGGGCGCGGCAAAACTGGCCAGTTGCAGCTGGCCGAGGGACTGGATGCTGCCGCCGACATCCGCCGTCACCGTGCCGTCGCTACCGACGCTGACGGAACGGGCATTGGCGGGAAGGGAACCCGGAGGGGGTAAGGGAGGGCCGCCCGCATGGGACAGCGGCCCGCCGGGATGGGCCGTCATGACGCCGCTGCGGGTATAGGCCGGGCCCTGGGGTGTAGCGACGACGAGGTAGCCGGCGCCGGCGACCGCCACATCCAGCGCATTGCTCTGCACCGCGATGCCGCCCTGGGCCGTGTTGGTGGTGATGGAAACGCCGGTGTCGCTGAAGGTGGTACGGCTTTCCTTGAACCCGGGTGTTGCGGCATTGGCCACGTTGTTGGCCGTCACGGTTTGCGACCGGCCGATGCGCAGCAGGGCGCCGATGGATGCGTTGAAATTCATCATCGTGGGGTCCTTGCTATTATTTATCGGCAGCATTGGCCCGGACTTTAGCCACCCTACGCATGCGGGTTTATCCCCATTGACAGCCATGGGCCGCCGACGCAGATTCTCCGCCACCGACCGATCGGTCGGTTGGGAAAGGGGTGCGGGCTGATGGGCGCGGTTTCGATCGAACAGGCGGGCAGGGACCGGCTTCTGTGCTCGGCGCAGCGGCTGTTCGCCGAGCGCGGCTACGCCTCCGTATCCATCCAGCAGATCGCCCTGGACGCCGGCCTGTGCAAGGCCACCGTCTTCCACCACTTTCCCAACAAGGATTCGCTGTACCTGGAGGTCGTGCGCACCGCCTGCCTCGACATCCAGTCGCTGCTATACGAGGCCAATAAGGGCGGCAAGCCGCTGGATGCGCTGCGCACCTTCGCGGCCGCCCATCTGGAGCATATCTTCGAGCACGCCGAGCTGACGCGCCTGATCAGCCGCGAGCTGATCAACGGCGACCAGGACCATGCGCGTGCCATGGCCGAGCAGGTGTTCGGCGAGCATTTCTCGCGCCTGACGACGCTGATCCGCGCCTGCCAGCAATCCGGCGAGATCCGGCCCGACATCGCCCCGGCCGAGGCGGCCGTCGCCATCGTCGGCATGAATATGCACCTGTTCCAGGGCTGGCCCGTCATCCGCCACCTGCCCGGCGCCGGCATCACCGATGTGCATGCCACCGGACGCCACCTGTTCGACATGCTCGTCGAGGGCATGCGCCCCCGCGAGGAAAGGCCATGAGGCGCTACCTGATCGTCCTGGCCCTGATCGCCCTGTACCCGGCGATGGCGCGGGCCGGCGATGTGCTGAGTCTGACGGATGCCATCGGCATGGCCATCGACCATGCCCCGTCCTATGCCGCCGCCGAGGCCGGCCGCGATGCCGCACACGAGCAGCAGACCATCGGCCGCGCCTGGCTGCTTCCCTACCTGCATGCCACCGGCAACTACTCGCACTACAGGCAGGGCTACAGCTACGCCCATCCCACGGCGCCGCTGCTGGAGAACTTCAAGGCGGATTTCAACCAGGCGACCGGTGAGATCACCCTGTCCCAGCCCCTGTTCGACCTGAGCCGGTGGGCGGATTACAAGGCGGGGAAACTGGCCAGCCAGGCCGGTGACATCAAGTTCGATACCGCCTTCCAGCGCCTGCTGCTCGACGTCAGCCAGGCCTATGTAGACGTCGTCGTGGCACGCAGCGCTGACCGGGCTGCACAATCGCAGGAACAGTCGATGGTCAAGCTCGCCGAGCAGGCAAGGGCCGCCTTCAAGGCCGGCACCAAGAACATCAACGACTCGCTGGAGGCCCAAAGCCGCCTGGATCTGGCGCGCGCCCAGCGCATCCAGGCGGACAACGCCGTGGCCCAGGCGCAGGCCTTGCTGGACTCGCTGATCGGCCAACCGGCTCCCCGGCTGGCCGTATTCGATGCGGGGGCAATGACGCCGTTGCCTGAGCCGGATGATGTGGCCCATTGGCAGAATCTCGCCGAGCAGCATTCACCCTATGTGCGCCTGGCCGCCAACGCGGCCAAACAGGCGGGCGAAAAGGTCACGCACGCCATCGGCAGCGCCTCACCGTCGCTGAGCCTGGTTGGGAACCTCGGCTATAACGATGCCACATACGGCCAGTTCAGAACCGGCTACGACATCCGTACCGAGCAGATCGGCGTGCAGCTGGATGTGCCGCTGTATGCCGGTGGCGGCACCTGGGCGCAGCTGCGGCAGAACGAGAAGCTGGCAAGCCAGGCCGAGCTCGAACTCGAGGACACCAAGCGCCAGGCCAGGCTGGATGCGCAGGCGGCCTTCCTGGCCGTCAACGAGAGCCAGGCGCAGGTGGCCGCCCTGACCGCAGCCACGAAATCCGCCTACAAGGCCCGACAGGCCGCCGAACTCGGCTACAAGGTCGGCCTGCGCGACATCGTCGAACGCCTGGATGCCGAGGAGCGGCTGTTCTCGGCCCGCCACGAGCTGACCCAGGCGCGCGGGAACTACCTGATGGCCCGCCTGAGGCTGGCCGCCTCCATCGGCAGGCTTGACCGGGATGCGATCGTCAAGGTCACCTCTACCCTGCTGACCGACGCCGCTTCTGCCCATCGCGTGGAGGAAGGACGATGAACCGATCCGTGCCCGCCAGGTCAATCCGGGGGATGACCATGCGCATGGGAATCTGCGGCATCGCCACGGCGATGCTGGTCTCCGGCTGCGCCGTCGGCCCGAACTTCCATCGCCCCGCCGCCCCGGAAACCAAGGGCTACACGGCCAAACCCCTGCCCGAGAAGACCGCTTCGGCGAACGCTCCGCACGGTGCGGCCCAAACCTTCGCCCCAGGCAAGGATATCCCGGCCCAGTGGTGGACGCTGTTCCATTCTCAGGCCCTGGATGCGCTGATCAAGAAGGCGATCGCAGCCAACCCGGACCTGCAGGCCGCCCGCGACTCGCTGAAACAGGCACAGGAAACCGTGTATGCAGCCGAGGGTGTCTTCCTACCTAGTGTCGATTTCAAGGGCACGGCCGCGCACCAAAAAATCTCGTATGCGCTGTACGGCCGGCCGGGAACCGGCGGCACGCAGTACACGCTGTACAATACCTCGGTCAATGTCTCTTACGGCATCGACATCTTCGGTCTGGCGCGGCGCCAGTTCGAGTCTTACGAAGCACAGCGGCAATACCAGCTTTTCCAAACGGAGGCGGCCTATCTGACGCTGACCTCGAACGTAGTGACGACGGCCGTGCAGGAGGCCTCGCTGGCCGCCCAGATCGCGGCCACCAAGGAAATCATCACCTCCGAAGCCAAGCAACTGGACATCCTGCGCCAACAGTACGCCGTCGGGGCCGCCGCCCAGTCCGACGTACTGGCCCAGCAGACGACGCTGGCCCAGAGCAAGGCGACGCTGCCTCCGCTGCAGAAGCAACTGGCGGCGGCGCAGAACCTGCTGGCCACGCTGGCCGGCAGGCTGCCCAGCCAGGGTTCGGGGGCGTCGTTCGACCTAGCCTCGCTGCAGTTGCCGGCCGAGCTGCCGGTCAGCCTTCCCTCGAAGCTGGTGGAGCAGCGCCCCGACATCCGCGCCGCCGAAGCGCAGCTGCACGAGGCCAGCGCCCAGGTCGGCGTCGCCACCGCCAACATGCTGCCGCAGTTCACGCTGACCGGCGGCTATGGCCGGGTCGGCACTCACACCAACGACCTGCTGTCCCCTGTGAACGACATCTGGAACTTCGGTGCGGGGCTAGCACAACCGATCTTCCACGGCGGTACGCTGCTGCACCAGCGCCGCGCCGCCTCCGCCGCCTTCAGGAAGGCTGCGGCCCAGTATCGCGCCACGGTCTTGACCGCCTTCCGCAACGTCGCCGACACCCTGCGCGCCCTGGAAGCCGATGCCGATGCCCTGGCGGCGCAGGCCGATGCCGATCGTTCCGCCTCTGACAGTCTTGCCTTGGCCAAGGACCAGTTCAAGGAAGGGGCCATCAGCTATCTATCGCTGCTCAACGCCGAGAAGGCCTATGAGCAGGCGCATATCGCCCTCGTGCAGGCTCAGGCGACGCGCTACGCCGATACCGCCGCCCTGTTCCAGGCCCTGGGCGGCGGATGGTGGCACCGCAACGACATCGCCGAGATCGATGCGGCGGCGAAGCAGAGCGCGAACAAGTAAGGCCCATGCATCCCCTTCCACGGAGAACGACCCCATGACGAAACGAATGATCATCATGCTTGTATTGGTGGCGCTGGTGTTCGGCGGCATCTTCGGCTTCGAGGCCTTCAAGGGCCATATGATGAAGAAGTACATGAGCAAGATGGGCTCGACCCCGATGACGGTTTCCACCATGGTGGCCGGCTACCAGACCTGGCAGCCGAAGCTCGAGGCGGTGGGCAGCGTCACCGCCGTGCGCGGTGCCGACCTGAGCTCCCAGGTCTCCGGCATCGTCTCCGAGATCCACTTCAAGGAGGGTGCAGACGTCAAAGCCGGCACCGTGCTACTGAAGCTCAATGCCGACAATGACATCGCCAAGCTGCACTCCCTGCAGGCCGTCGCCAAGCTGGCCGTCATCACCTACCGGCGCGACAGGAAGCAGTTCGGGGTCAAGGCCATCAGCGAGCAAACCCTGGACACGGCCGCTGCCAACCTGAAGCAGGCAAAGGCCAACGTCGCCGAACAACAGGCACTGGTGGACTATAAAATCATCCGCGCGCCCTTCGACGGGCGGTTGGGAGTGCGCGACGTGAACGTCGGCCAGTACGTCAACGCAGGGACCGCCATGGTCACCTTGCAATCTCTGGACCCGATCTATGCGGATTTTTACCTGCCTCAGCAGTCGCTGGCCAATATCCGCGTCGGCCAGGACGTGGTGGTCAGAACCGATGCCTGGCCGGGGAAGCGCTTCACGGGCAAGGTCGCCGTCATCGACCCGAAGGTGGATACTGCCACCCGCAACGTGCGCGTGCGCGCCCGCCTCGACAACCCTGACAAGAAGCTGCTGCCCGGCATGTATGCGACCGTTGATGTCGCCGCCGGTGTCTCCAGGCACTTGATCACGCTGCCGCAGACGGCCGTCAGCTACAACCCATACGGCGACATCGTCTATGTGGTCGAGTCCAAGGGCAAGAACGGGAATGGCAAGCCCGAGCTGGTAGCCAAGCAGGTGCTTGTCACCACCGGAGACAAACGGGGCGACCAGGTGGCGATCCTGAAGGGCATCAAGGATGGCGATACCGTCGTCACTGCCGGCCAGATCAAGCTGCACAACGGTTCCTCCATTGCCGTCAACAACAGCATCCAGCCCACCGATAACCCGAACCCGCAACCCAAAGACGAATAAGGCGGTTAGCACGGCATGAAATTCACCGACATCTTCATCCGCAGGCCGGTGCTGGCCATGGTCGTCAGCCTGCTGCTGCTGGTGCTCGGCCTGCGCTCGTTCGGCGTGCTGCCGATCCTGCAGTTCCCACGCACCCAGAATGCCGTCATCACCATCACCACGACCTATTACGGTGCCGATCCGGACCTCGTGGCGGGCTTCATCACCACGCCGCTGGAGAACGCCATCGCCCAGGTCAATGGCATCGACTACATGACCTCGACGAGCACGAACAGCAACAGCACGATCACCGTGAACCTGAAGCTGAACTATGACTCGGACAAAGCGCTGACCGAAATCAATGCCCAGATCAGTTCGGTGCTGAACCAGCTGCCGCCACAGACGCAGAAGCCGGTGATGAAAATCAGCATCGGCCAGACGTTGGACGCCATGTACATCGGCTTCTACAGCACGAAGCTGACCTCGAACTACATCACCGATTACCTGTTGCGCGTCGTGCAGCCAAAGCTGCAGGCGGTGGATGGCGTGCAGACGGCGGAGATTCTCGGCGCCAAGAATTTTGCCCTGCGCGCCTGGCTGAACCCGAAGAAGATGGCCGCCTACGGCCTGACTGCCACCGACGTCAGTACAGCACTGGCAAACAACGACTTCCTGTCCGGTGTAGGCGCCACCAAGGGGCAGATGATCCAGGTCAACCTCAACGCCTCGACGAACCTGCACTCCGTCGACGAATTCCGGAATATGGTGCTCAAGCAGAGCGGAGACGCCATCGTGCGCCTGAAGGACGTGGCCAATGTGACGCTGGGCGCCGACGATTACGATTCTCAGGTGCGTTTCGACGGCAAGAAAGCCGTCTACATCGGCATCCAGGTGGCGCCGACGGCGAACCTGCTCGACGTCGTCGCCGGCGTGCGCAAGGCCTTCCCGGACATCCAGAAGGATCTGCCCGCGGGCATCAACGGCAAGGTCGTCTATGACTCCACCAAATTCGTGGACAGTTCCATCCACGAGGTGATCAAGACGCTGCTTGAGGCCATGCTCGTCATCACCCTCGTCGTCTTCGCCTTCCTGGGCTCGCCGCGCTCGGTGATCATCCCCGTCATCGCCATTCCGCTGTCGCTGGTCGGCACCTTCACGGCCATGCTGATGTTCGGCTTCTCGATCAACCTGCTGACGCTTTTGGCCTTCGTGCTCGCCATCGGCCTCGTCGTCGACGACGCCATCATCGTGGTGGAGAACGTCAACCGCCACCTCGAACAGGGCATGACGCCGAAGGCGGCCGCCATCCTGGCGGCGCGCGAGCTGGGCGGGCCGATCATCGCCATGACCACGGTGCTGATCGCCGTATTCGTGCCGATCGGTTTCCAGGGCGGCCTGACCGGGGCGCTGTTCACTGAATTCGCGTTCACGCTGGTCGGCACCGTCACCGTCTCGGCCATCATCGCCCTGACACTGTCGCCGATGATGTGCTCGCGCCTGCTGAAGCATCACGCCAAAGACGACCCGGGCCTGGAATCCCGCGTCGTGCACTACATCGACGGCCGCTTCGAATGGGTACGCCGCATGTACTCGCGCGGCCTGCATGGCTCGCTGAACAATCTGCCGGTGACGGCGACGTTCGCGCTGATCGTGCTGGGCAGCATCTATTTCCTCTACGCCGGCGCCAAGCACGAGCTGGCGCCGCAGGAGGACCAGGGCGTCATCATCACCTCGTCGACGGCGGCCCCGGATTCGACGTTGCAGCAGCGCGAGCCGTATGCGCTCGAGATCTACAAGATTTTTTCCTCCCATGCCGAGACCGACCACGTGTTCCAGATCGATGCGCCGGGCCGCGTCATCGCCGGCATGGTGCTGAAACCATGGGACGAGCGGAAGAAAACCGCCAGCAACCTGCAACCCGTGGTGCAGGGACAGTTGAACCATGTCGCCGGCATGCGCGTCGTCGCCTTCCAGCCGCCGTCGCTGCCGGGCAGCCGCGGCCTGCCGATCCAGTTCATCATCGGCACCACCCAACCCTTCGAGCAGCTCAACACCGTGGCGCAGGCGTTTTTGCAGCAGGCGCAGAAGAGCGGCATGTTCATGTTCCTGGACTCCGACCTGCGCATCGACCTGCCGCAATCCACGGTGGTGATCGACCGCAACAAGGCCGCCCTGCTCGGACTGTCGATGAAGGACATCGGCGATGCCCTGGCATCGATGCTCGGCGGCGGCTATGTCAACTACTTCAGCCTGTCCGGTCGCTCCTACAAGGTGATGCCGCAGGTGCAGCAGCGCTATCGCCTGAACACGAAGCAGCTGCTGAACTACTACATCCGCACCGCCGGCGGCAAATCGGTGCCGCTATCCACCGTCGTGCACATCACGACGGAAACGAAGCCCGAGTCATTGAACCACTTCCAGCAGCTCAACGCCGCCACCATCCAGGGCGTGGCCCTTCCCGGGGTGACGGCGGGCGAGGCACTGGGCTATTTGAAAAATCTCGCCTCGCGCTCGCTGCCGGCCGGCTACTCGATCGACTACGGCGGCCAGTCGCGCCAGTTCATGCAGGAATCCAGCGGCTTCATCGAGACCTTCGTGTTCGCGCTGATCATCATCTTCCTGGCCCTGGCGGCGCAGTTCGAGAGCTTCCGTGATCCCTTCATCATTCTGGTGTCAGTGCCGATGTCGATCGCCGGCGCCCTGATCTTCATCAGCCTCGGCATCGGTGGCGCCAGCATCAACATCTACACTGAGGTGGGCCTGGTGACGCTGATCGGCCTGATCAGCAAGCACGGCGTGCTCATCGTGCAGTTCGCCAACTCCCTGCAGCACGAGGGCAAGTCCAAGCGCGAAGCCATCGAGCAGGTAGCCGGCATCCGTCTGCGCCCGATCCTGATGACCACCGCGGCCATGGTGCTCGGTGTGCTGCCTCTGATCACCGCCAGCGGCGCCGGCGCGGTATCGCGCTTCAATATGGGCCTGGTCATCGCCAGCGGTATCGCCATCGGCACCCTGTTCACGCTGTTCGTGGTGCCGGCGGTGTACATGCTGGTCGCTGCCGATCATTCGAATCGGAAAGAGAACGGCGACGAGGACGAGTTCGCGCTGCCCGAACCAGGCTCGCACGCATGACGACCAAGGCGTGACCCGGATACGTCCGGGTCGCGCCCTGGCCTGGTCAATGGCCGAAGTGGACGAACGGGCTCAGCGTGGCGTAGAGAATGAACAGCGCGAAGGCCACCAGCAGCAGGAAGCGCAGCGGATGCTTGATGATGTTGCCGGCCCAGGTCGGCGCCTCGCCCTCTCGCCGCAGCTGCTCATAGGCCGCCCGCGCCCGCCCGGCCCTCTGGCGCTGGTAATCCTCGATCAGGGCCTCGGCCTGCCCACGCTGCACATCGTCGGATAGCCAGAACGCCGGCGCCGAGATCCCCCAGCCCCCGGCATGCGTCTCGTAGAAATCGATGCCGTTCTCATTCAATAGCCCTCGGATCTCGTTCGCTTCATCCTCGGGCACATTCCTCAAATTGAACAATCGCACCGGCATAATCGGGAACCCCTTGCGTCGACGGCCATGTGACCCGGCCGGAATCAAACATAAGTTTACAATTGTTTTCACAAACATACCCACGTGTCATTGACTGGCACAGCAGGACTGGCATAGCGTGGCTTGGTCAACAGGGGAAGGTATCTTTCACATGGACCGCGCATCGCCAAGACTGGCATTTCCGGTCATCCCCCTATCGATACTTTGCATCCTTGCATCCCTCTTCTTGACGACTGCTCCGGCCATAGCGGGGACGGTAGCGGGCGGACTGGGTACTCCTTCGGCCGACCGGGCGAGTATGCGGGCGATGACATTGATGGCGCTGGTCGACCGCGCATTACGAAACAATCCCGAAACCCGCATCGCCTGGGATGCCTTCCGCAGCTCGGAGGCTGGCGTCGCCTTGCAGCGGGCCGGGTACTGGCCGCATATCACAGGCATCCTGGATACCCAGCACCTGCGGCCATTGAACTTCTCGGGACGGAACGCACCTGCGCAGACACGCTATGAATCCAGCATCAGCCTCAGCTATCTGCTCTGGGATTTCGGCACGCGTAGCGGCCTGCTGCATCAGGCCGAATTCCAGCGAGATTACGAAGGGCTCAGCAAGGACCAAGCGCTGCAGGATGTGATCCTGCAGGTAGAGCAGGCCTATTACCAAGTAGTGGGACTTAGGGCGGTAGTGACGGCGAACCGGCAAAGCCTGAGGGATGCCCAGGCCAATCTGGATGCAGTCAAGGAACGCAAATCATCCGGTCTTGCAACAGTCGGTGACGTGTACAAGGCCGAAGCGACCATGGCGGGCTCCAGGCTTGCCTTGGATCAGGCAGATGGGCAATTGGCGGTTGCCCGCGGTCAATTGGCGGTCGCCGTCGGCAGCTCGCCCGACACTCCATTGAGGCTTGCGGCATGGGACAAACAGGAAAAACCGGCGCTACCGACGCAAGGGATAGGTGAACTCCTGGCCGAGGCGCGTGGCGCAAGACCCCAGATGTTGGCTGCCATTGCCCAACAGAAGGCCGCGGCGGCCAATCTCGAGGCAGTTCGTGGCCGTGGACTTCCCACATTGAGCTTCAACGCCAGCACGGGTCACACCCGTGTGGCCGGTATCGGTGCCAGTTCGCAGTTCAATACGCTGGTCAGCCTGAACGTGCCCATCTTCTCCGGTTTCGGTGACCAGGCCGCAAACGAACAGGCGCAGGTCCAGCTGGACAGTGCGAATGCCAGCATCGACCAGCTGCGCACACAGGTCGAGCTGCAGGTATGGCAGGCCTACCAAAACCTGCACGCGGCAGCGGCCGGATTGGCCAACAGCCAGGCCCAGCTGAAAAGCGCACAGCAGGCGGCCGATGTGTCCACGGCGCGCTATCGCAATGGCCTGGACACCATCCTGGATCTGTTGAGTGCGCAGACGGTGCTGGCCAATGCCCGGGTCCAATATGTGCAGTCCAGGCTCGACTGGGCGGTGTCGCAGGCCGCATTAGGGCACGCCATTGGCGGCCTGCGCATGCCCACTTCATCAATGGAGACCGGAATCCCATGACACGCAAAAGCACCGTCCTGTGGCTGGCCTCGGCCCTGACCGTAATCCTGGCCATTTCTCTCGCCTGGCATCCCTCGTTCACACCGGCCGGTAAGGGAGAGAGGACGCGCGGGCATCCGCTGAAGGTGGATACGGTGCTTGCAAGCACCCGGCCGATGCCCATTCAGGTCTCGGCGGTCGGACAGGTACAGCCGGAGCAGAGCGTACAGATCCGGCCTCAGGTGAGCGGGATACTGCAGCGCATCTATTTCAGCGAGGGACAGGCGGTCGAGAAGGGACAACGCCTGTTTCTGATCGATCCCGCTCCCTATGAAGCCGCACTGGCCGCAGCGCACTCGGCATGGGAAAATGCCAAGCTGCAGCGTGATCGATTGGAACCGCTGGCGGACAAGGACTATGTCACCGCCCAGGAGTACGACAATGCGCGCGAGGCTGCCGATCAGGCCCGGGCCGCCCTGACCCAGGCCGAGATCAATCTCGCCTATACCGATATCCGGGCCCCGATCAGTGGGCGCACCGGCGGTATCAGTGTCACGGCCGGCAACCTGGTGACTCCGGCGAACGCCTCGCCACTCGTGGTGATTAATCAGCTGCAGCCCATCCTGGTGCAGTACAGTGTCCCCCAGCAGCTTTTACCGGAACTGCAGCATTACGAAGCCCTGCACAGCATCAAGGTGTTCGTCACCAATGAGAACGGCAGCGGCGAGCTGGGCAGCGGCGAGCTGGTGTTCATCGACAATGCCGTTACCAACGACACGGGCACGGTCACGCTCAAGGCGAGGATACCCAATGCGCGGCAAACGCTGTGGCCGGGCCAGTACGTCGGCATTCGCATGCAGCTTGCCGTGCAGCCCGATGCCGTGGTGATCCCCCAGATCGCCATCCAGAGCGGGCAGAACGGTAATTACGTGTTCGTCGTCCGCCGGCAAACGGCCGTCATCCGACCGGTTCGCGTCGACCGGCAGGTCGGCAAGCTGGCGGTCGTCGCCTCCGGCCTGAAGGCCGGCGAGATGGTGGTGCTGCACGTGCCGCGCAATCTGCATGCGGGGCTTAAGGTCACCCCTGTCAGCGGCATAGACCGGAACGACCGCCAACCGTGAACATCTCCGAACCGTTCATCCGCCGACCTGTCATGACCACCATGGTCATGTCGGCACTGATCATCTTCGGCATTGCAGCTTACTTCACCATGCCGACCAGCGAGTTGCCGAACGTCGATTTTCCAACCATCGAGGTGGAGGCAGCGCTGCCTGGAGCGGACCCCCAGACCATGGCCTCAGCCGTGGCAACTCCATTGGAACAGCAATTCAGCGCCATCGCCGGCCTGAGTTCGATGAACTCGGACAGCAGTACCGGCAGCACCAAGCTCACACTGCAGTTCGACCTGTCCAGGAACATCGATGCCGCCGCCCAGGACGTGCAGGCGGCCATTTCGCAAAGCATGCGGCACCTACCGCCGAACATGCCGAGCCTTCCCGTCCTGCACAAGGAAAATCCGTCCGATTCCGCCGTCATCTACCTGGCCCTGTCCTCCAAGCAGCTGCCGATCACGAAGCTGGATGACTATGCCGAAACACGCGTGGCGCAACAGCTTTCCACCATCTCCGGAGTGGCCCAAGTACTGGTGTTCGGCTCCCAGAAGTATGCGGTGCGCATCGAACTAGATCCGTACGCCCTGGCAGCACGCAATCTGTCACTGGCCCAGGTGGACCAGGCCATCCAGAGCAACAATACCGATCTGCCGACGGGCACGCTGAACGGCAGCGCCCATATCTATAACGTGCAGGCCGAGGGGCAGCTGCTCAATGCCGCCGCCTATAACCAATCCGTGATCGCCTACCGCAATGGCGCCCCGGTGCGCCTGACGGCGATCGGCCAGGCCGAGGACGGCGTCGAACAGAACAGGCAGTTGACCACGTTCTTCGACAACACATCAGGTAACAAGGATTTCCGCCCAGCCATCATCCTGGCCGTCAAACGCCAGCCCGGTTCCAACACCGTGCAGGTTTCCGATGCGGTGCGTGCACGGTTGACCGAGCTGACCCGGCAGGCCCCAGGCGACGCCACGATACGCCTGCTCTACGACCGAGCCGATTTTATCAAGGCCTCCATCCATGAGGTGAAATTCACGCTCGTGCTGGCCATTGCCCTGGTGGTTGGCGTGATCTTCCTGTTCCTGCGCAATGCGCGTGCCACACTGATCAGCTCAATGGCCCTGCCCACCTCGCTGATCGGCACCTTCGCGCTGATGAAATGGTTCGGCTTCAGCCTCGACAACCTGTCCTTGATGGCCCTAACCCTGGCCGTCGGCTTCGTCGTGGACGACGCCATCGTCGTGCTGGAGAACATCATGCGCCACCACGAAAAAGGCCTGCCCCCCATGCAGGCCGCGCTCGTCGGCAGCAGGGAGATCGGGTTCACCGTGCTGTCCATGACGCTCTCCTTGGTGGCGGTGTTCATCCCGATCATGTTCATGGGGGGCATCGTCGGCCGCCTGTTCCATGAGTTCGCCCTCACCGTCACTATCGCCATCCTGATCTCCGGCGTGGTCTCGCTGACATTCACGCCCATGTTGTGCAGCCGCTTCCTCAAGCGGCAGGAAAACCACGGACGCGTCCACGCCGTGATGGAGCGCGTCTTCGACCGCAGCCGCGATTGGTACGAATCAACCCTGATCTGGTCGGTCGATCACTGGCGCAGCATGCTGGCACTGTCGGCGCTCGTGCTGGCGCTGACCTTTTACCTGTTCGCCGTCGTCCACAAGGGCTTCATCCCCCGCGAGGATACCGGCCAGATCCTGGCCGACACCAAGGCACCCGAGGGCGTCACCTACGAGCAGCTGACGGCGCTGCAGAAACAGGTCGCGCGCATCGTGCAGCAAAATCCCAACGTCGCCGCCGCCATGTCCAGTGTCGGCCAGGGCCGGGGCGGCGTCAGCGGCAGCAATATCGGACGCATGTTCATCCGCCTCAAGCCGCCGGGTGAGCGCAACGCCGACGCCGAGCAGGTGCTGCAGCAGTTGCGGCACGCGGTGGCCAAGGTGAAACTGATCCAGGTCTTCTTCCAGAATCCACCGGCCATCCGCATCGGCAGCCTGGGCGGAAGCGGCCAGTACCAATACGTGTTGCAGGGATCCGACGTGGACGAGCTGGATCTGGTCGCCACGGCGTTCGAATCCAAGCTCGGTAGCGTGCCGGGCGTCCAGGACGTCAGCAGCAGCCTGGAGCTCAACAGCCCTCAGATCAATGTACACATCCTGCGGGACAAGGCCGCAGCCCTGGGCGTCAGCACGGAGCAGATCCAGGACACCCTGTACAAGGCCTACGGCGGCAATCAGGCCAGCACCATCTATGGAGCGACCAACGAGTATGCGGTAATTTCGGAACTGGCACCCCGATACCAGGACAATATGGATGCCCTGAACGCGCTGTACGTACCGACATCGGGCGGGAAACTGGTACCGTTGCGCACCGTGGCCGACATCGAGCCGGGAGTGGGCCCACTGACGGTCAGCCATTACGACCAGTTGCCCGCAGTGGCGCTGTCCTTCAACCTGGCACCAACGGCAGCCCTGGGCGAGGTCACCAACCGCATCGACGCCCTGGCTCAAACCGCCCTACCGGCGGATGTGACCGGCACCTTCACCGGCAATGCCCAGACATTCCATGAATCGCTGGTCAGCATGCCGGTCCTGCTCGTCATCACCATCCTCGTCATCTACATGGTGCTGGCGATCCTCTACGAGCATTTCATCCATCCCATCACCATCCTCACCGCCCTGCCCATCTCCATGGTGGGGGCGCTGATGGCGCTGATCCTGTTCGGGCAGGAACTGAACATCTTCAGCTTCGTCGGCATCATCCTGCTGGTGGGCCTGGTGAAGAAGAACGGCATCATCATGATCGATTTCGCGCTGCAGATGCGCCGCGAACAGCAACTCCCGGCACGCGAGGCCATCATCCAGGCCTGCCTGGTGCGCTTCCGCCCGATCATGATGACCACTCTGTCCGCCATCTTCGGCACCCTGCCCATCGCCCTGAGCACCGGCATGGGGGCGGAATCCCGGCATCCGCTGGGCATCGCCGTGGTCGGCGGCCTACTGTTCTCGCAGATGCTCACGCTCTACATCACCCCAGCCTTTTACATGGCGATGGAGAAGCTGAGCGATCGTTTCAGGCGAAGCCACCCGGTCGATTCGATCGCATAAACGGGCGCTCGTTCGCCTTATCCACGGGTGCGGTCCTGAGATTGAACAATCTGCGGCGCATACTCACGATCCTTGTAAGGGTTTTTGGCCCGTTAGCAGCCTGGGTGGATTTTCCACGACCGGACCACCAGAACAACAGCGCGATACCGGCAGCCGCGGATTTGCATACTTAAAAAAGCCTGTTCGCACGACGCCGGAAGACGCCGTGCAAAACCCAGCCGATGATCATGCCGATGGCGATCATGAAGAACATAAGCAGGGATCGGGACATGGCGATGGACCAGAACAGGAAGCGCACCTCAACCACGACGACATTCTGGATGATAAAGAGCACGGCCAAGCCGGAAAGAACAATGATGAGGGCCAATTTGTAACTCATGGAGCGCGCCTCCGGATCATGACCGCAAACCCGTAAGGCGTGCGACTCCCCTACATATAACTACTCCCACTCCCGGACGCTGCGCAGAATAGAATCCGTCCGCCTCGTCTAAGGTACGTCCCTGAGATTGAACAACCTGACCGGCATAATTCCGATACGCCGTCATTGCCGTTTCAAGGCGTGCGGATGACGCCCATGACGATGCCGAGGATTTGGATCTCCTCGTTCTTGAGATAGATGGGAGTCAGTTCCGGGTTGGCGGGCTGCAGGCGCACGCCATCCTTCTCGATGTAGAACTTCTTCAGCGTCACGGTCTCGCCGTTGATCATGGCCACCACGGACTGGCCGTTCTCGGCCGAGGCCCGCTTCTCGACGACGATGATGTCGCCGTCCTGGATGTTGTCGTCGATCATCGAGTTGCCGCGCACGCGCAGCGCGTAGCAGTCCTTGCGCACCATCGTCGTCGGCACGGAAACGCTTTCGTTGTTCTCGAACAGATCCATGGGTTGGCCCGCCGCCACCCAGCCGAGCAGCGGCACCTCGACCATGTCGGAGGCCTCGACGGGCAGCACGTCCGCCGTGTTCGGCCATACCGGCCGGTCCTTCTTCGGGATCAGCATATGGATCTCGGACATCGCTCCCCTCCTGACGGTACCTGATCGCCCTATCATTCACCGATGCCGTCGAAATGCCAAGCCCGGCTGGCAATCATGTCTGTTACAGTACGGGCATGCTGAGGATCACCGAGCAGATCGACATTCCCGAGTCCGAGATCGAGATGCACGCCATCCGCGCCCAGGGCGCGGGCGGGCAGAACGTCAACAAGCTGTCGACGGCCGTGCACCTCAGGTTCGACATCCGCGCCTCCTCGCTGCCCGATGAATACAAGGAGCGGCTGCTGGCCAGCCGCGACCGGCGTATCAGCAGCGAGGGTATCGTCGTCCTCAAGGCCCAGCGCTTCCGCAGCCAGGAGAAGAACCGCGAGGACGCCCTGTCCCGCCTGCAGGCACTGATCAGAACCGCCACAGCCGTGCCCCA
>OFHG01000158.1_pt1 | contig 28913 bp, 25 predicted proteins | sample 1521931 | NCBI WGS metagenome assembly OFHG01 (sample SAMEA2468438, study PRJEB22500) | soil metagenome | biome: Glassland; feature: Farmland; material: Clay | place: Australia | collected 2013-01-31 | depth 0.55 m
GTCTGCAATTGTATCTGGGATATATTTTGATCACGCTGATTGTACTGTTGATCTTTGGAACATAAGATGACCACAGAGGCACCGAGGGTTCTTGACACTGAAAAGTCACGATTACCTATGATTTTCACAAGTATCAAAGAACTTTTATTATTTTTTCCGTGTCTTTGTGGTTGATTTAGATTTTATCGGTCATTATGGAATACTTTCAGTTTCTTATAATTATCTTCTTCTCTCCCCTCGTGAACGGGGTGATCAAGAAGCTCAAGGCGAACATGCAGGGCCGCAGGGGCCCCGGTGTGCTGCAGGGCTATTACGATCTCATGCGCCTGTTCAGGAAGGACATGGTGGTCTCCCGGGTGACGTCGTGGGTGTTCAAGGTCACGCCCTATATCGTTTTCGTCGCAACCGTGGCCGCCGCCATGCTTGTGCCTGTCGTAACGCTGCGATCGGGTTTCGGAATGATGGGCGACGTGATCGCGCTTATTTACACCTTCGCGCTTGCCAGGTTTTTCATGGCCCTTGCCGGGCTTGACGCGGGGACGGCTTTCGGCGGCGAGGGAAGCAGCAGGGAGATGACCGTCGCGATCCTTGTCGAACCCATGATGATGCTCGCGCTTTTTACCGCCGCCATAGCCGCCGGATCCACGAATGTCGCGGCCATAGCCGGCGCGCGCGCGGTCTATTCTCCGTCGCACCTGCTGGCGCTCTCCGCGTTCATGGTGGCGATCGTGGCCGAGACGGGCAGGGTGCCGGTCGACAACCCGGACACCCATCTCGAACTCACCATGATCCATGAAGGCATGGTTCTGGAATATTCGGGCCGGTATCTTGCGCTCATGGAGTGGGCGCACGCAATCAAGCAGATGGTCCTCTTTACCGTGGCGATGGATATTTTTTTCCCCTTCGGGATCGCCGGGGAGAGCGCTCCCGCAGGACTCGTTCTTTCGCTCGGCGTCTACGCGGCCAAGATGCTCGGCATGGCTGTCGTGATGGCCGCGGTCGAGTCCACCCGCGCAAAGGTGCGGTTTTTCCAGCTCCCGTCCATATTGGGCGGCGCCTTCGTGCTTGCGTTCCTGTCGCTCGTGACGCATATCATGATGGGGAAGTAGCGACCACCCGCAGACGCGGTCGAATTGGGAACTTAAAGTTTTTGACACAGAGTAACACCGATTGCCTGTGATCAGTTCCGATAAGGCAATTATTATCAGTATCAATCATATTTTTTCAATGTGAATCAGTGCCAAAGAAACTTGTTATCGTTTTTCTATTTTCGCGGAGTAAAACGACTTGAAAACATGGATTGAGGCTTTTTCGATTATTGACTTTATTTCCGTCGGCATTCTGCTGACGGCGGTGACGCTGAACGCCTTCAAGAGCATCGAATCTTACGTGAATGCCTATACGATCAATTCCTGGCTCCTGTCCGCTCTCATCGCCGTGGTGGCGGTCCTCGTGGGCGAGACGCACCTCTATCTTGCCGCGCTGCTCACCCTTGCGACCAAAGGCATTCTTATCCCGCTTTTCCTGAGGCGGATCGTGCGGCAGATGCGCGTGACCCATGAAATACAACCGTATATCAGCAATGCCGTGTCGCTGGCCATATCGGGCATTCTCGTGGCCGTGGTATATGCGTCGCTTAAAGAGGGGATCTTCGTTACGGGCTTTTCCCGAAACGCGCTCCAGATTTCCATCGCCGTCATCCTCATCAGTCTTTTTATCATGATCACGAGAAAGAAAGCATTGACGCTGGTTATGGGGCTTTTGTTCATGGAGAACGGGCTCTTTCTGGCCGGCTTTTCGCTGACCTTCGGCATGCCGACGATCATCGAACTCGGCGTGCTGTTCGACATGCTCATGGGTGTCATCATTCTGGGGATCTTCGCCGTCCAGATCAAGCGGGCCTTTGCCTCGGCGGACCTGGACAAGCTGACAGTGCTCAAGGGGTAGTTCAGAGTTCATAGTTCACCCCGCACTCGCGCTAGGCACTCGTAAACGCCGGGCGCAGGCTGAGTTCGGAGTCGAGGAAAAAGAATCAAGTGATTACGATACTTATCATACCGATTATTACCGCCATCATATGCTATGTGCTGAAAAATGCGCGACTCATCGGCTACGTGAGTCTCGCCGGCGCCGTTGCCCTCGCGCTGTATGCCTATCCGACGATTACGGCGTCGATAGCCGGACCGGTCTCCGCCGCGGAAGGCGCTCTCTCCATGGACGCGCTTTCGGGCTATATCATGGCGATCGTAATATTTTTGAGTCTCGCCTCCGCGCTCTACTCGATCAGCTACCTTGAGCACGAGCTTGAAACAGGCCTTACCGACTTCCGCGGGGTGCGGCGGTACTACGGCCTGCTGCATCTTTTCATTTTCACGATGCTCATCGTGACGATGGCGAACAACCTTGCAATCATGTGGATCGGGATCGAAGCAACGACCATCGTGTCGGCCCTCCTGATCGGCCTCGGCTTCCACAAGCGGCCGCTGGCCGTCGAGGCCGCCTGGAAGTACATCGTCCTCTGCACCGTGGGCATCACCTTCGCGCTCCTCGGCACATTCATCACCTATTACGCTTCGACGGCGGTCATGGGGACGGAGGGAGCGCTCAACTGGACGGTGCTCAAGACCGTCGCACCGCGGCTCAGTCCCGAGACCATGAAGCTCGCTTTCATCTTCGTGCTTGTGGGCTACGGCACCAAGGCCGGTCTCGCGCCGGTGCACAACTGGCTGCCTGACGCGCACAGCCAGGCGCCCAGCCCCATCAGCGCGCTGCTCTCCGGCATTCTCCTGAACACCGCATTCTACGGGATCATGCGCTTTGTCTCGATCGTCGAACCGTCGACGGGCAGCGCGTTCACCGGCAACCTGTTGGTCATCTTCGGGCTCATTTCGGTGGGCATCGCGGCCGTATTCATCCTCGTCCAGGAAAACTTCAAACGGCTCCTCGCGTACAGCAGCATCGAGCACATGGGCATCATCTCCCTCGGCATCGGCATCGGCGGGCCGATCGGCGTCTACGGCGCGCTTCTCCACATACTGAACCACGCGTTGTCGAAGCCGCTCATGTTTTTCGCCTCGGGCAAGATCCAGTCACGCTTCGGGTCCCAGAACATCGCGAGCGTGAAGGGCGTGCTCACGTCCATGCCGCTCCTCGGCACGCTGACGCTTATCGGCGCCTTGTCGCTTGCGGGCACGCCGCCGTTTAATATTTTCGTGAGCGAATTCACGGTGCTCAAAGCGGGTGTGGACAGGGAAATGTGGCTGCTGGTCGCGCTCTTTCTTCTCTTTGTAGTCATCGTTTTCTACGGTGTGCTGTCCGGATTCGGGAAGATGCTGTTTGGAAAGCCCGGCGAGGGGGCCGGGGCAGGTCATCACCACACGCCCGCTCTTAGTCTAAGCCGTGTGCTTGGCAACGGCATCATGATCGTCATGGCGTTCTCGGTCATTATCATGGGACTTAAGGTGCCCGGCTTTATCGATACCGCGATCAGGACCTGCGTTCAGGTTCTTGGGGCAAAGTGATGGAGACTATCGTAAAAAAAGCGGTCAGTACGCGGGAACTTCGCAATGAAGTCTATCTCGAGGTCAAAAAGGAAGACTTCAAGGATATCTGCGCGCATCTTAAAACGAAACAGCAGGCGCTCCTTCGGCTCATGTTCGCGACGGACGAGCGGGGAAGGGACGGCCATTTCCGGATATATGCCGTGTTTTCCATCCCGGGCAGGGACCAGTTTTACTTCATTGTCCTTCCGGTGTCGGAACAGGAGCCCTCATTCCCGTCCATTACGGCCGTTGTCCCGGCGGCCCACTGGTACGAACGCGAGATCAACGATCTGCTCGGCCTCACGCCGCAGGGACATCCTGATCCCCGCCGGCTCGTTTTTCATGAGGCTTTTCCCGCCGGCTCTCACCCCCTCAGGAAAGATTGGTCTCTGTCGGACGCGGACAAAAATGAATGGGGAGAGGGAACGACAGTGAAGGTCCCGCATCCGTTCATGGAAGTCGCCGGCGAGGGGATCGTCGAGATCCCCGTGGGCCCGGTGCATGCGGGAATCATAGAGCCCGGCCACTTCCGGTTCAGCGCCGTGGGCGAGACCATTTTTTTCCTTGAGCCCCGGTTGTTTTACACTCACAAAGGCACGGAGAAGCATTTTGAGACGCTTGGTTTTTCCGAGGGCGTGAGACTTGCCGAGCGTGTTTCCGGGACCTCGTCCTTCTCGCACGGTGCGGCCTACTGCATGGCAATCGAGCGGCTGACGGGCACCGAGATCACGGAAAAGGCCTCTGCTGTTCGGACCCTCCTGATCGAGCTCGAACGGCTCTATAACCATATCGGCGATATCGGGAACATGTGCGCGGGGACGGCGCTCGGCGTGGGATATATGAACGGCGCCGTCATCAAGGAGCAGCTCATGCAGCTTAACGAGCGGCTCACCGGCAGCAGATACCTGCGCGGCGTGAATGTGGTGGGCGGTGTTACGAAGGACGTTTTCGCCCAGGCCGACGACATCCTGAAGACGATCGATAGCGCCACCAAAGGGTATAAGGAACTTATGCAATTGCTGCTGGGATCGGTATCGCACATCGAACGGCTCCAGAATACCGGCAGACTCTCGAAAGAAATCGCCGCGAAGCTCGGCGTTACGGGCTTGGCCGCCCGGGCATCGGGCCTCACCGACGATCTGAGGAAATCCCACCCCCATCTTTTGTACGACCGGTTGATCTTCGAGGCACACACGCTAGAAAAAGGGGACGTGCTCGCGCGCATGATGCTTCGCGGAGAGGAAATTGAATGCTCCGTGTCCATAATTCAGGCGCTCATCGAGAGCGGGTACCACGGCGAACCGGCTGTGACGGCCAAGGCCGCCCCGGCTTGGTCATCCGCGCTGGGATACACGGAATCGCCGCGCGGATCGTTGTTCTACTGGGTAATGGCTGACAAGGACGGAAAGCCGCTCCGCGTGAAGCTCCGCTCGCCGTCGTACTGCAACTGGCCTGCGGTGCCCTTCGCGGTCCATGGAAACATTGTTCCCGATTTCCCGCTTTGCAACAAGAGCTTTAATTTGTCATATTCAGGAACGGACATGTGAGGAGTCCGGAAGAAGGTAAGAAGTAAAAAGTAAGAAGTAAGAAGTAAGAAGTAGGAAGTAGAATAATGATATAAACTATGCTGAAAGAGATATTCAGAAACATAACGTCCAAAAAAAAGGTCATCCCGTTTCCGGAAGGTTTTATCATAACTCCCGAGCAGACGGCGAAGATTGTTGACTTTCAGAAGAAAATTGATACAATCTTCGGCAGGTCGCTCCGGATCAGGCAGGTGGACGCCGGTTCGTGCAACGCCTGCGAATGGGAATGCACGGCTCTCACCAATCCCCTCTACGATATTCAGCGCTTCGGCATTGATTTTGTCGCTTCGCCGCGGCACGCTGACGTGCTGCTCGTGACCGGCCCGGTCTCCCGCCAGATGGAGCTCGCGCTGAAGCGGACGTATATCGCGATCCCCGAGCCGAGGCTTGTCGTTGCCTGCGGTGATTGCGCCAAAGACGGCGGTATATATAAAGGAAGCTATGCCGTAACGAACGGCGTTGCAAATGTCATCCCCGTCAACGGTTACATCCCCGGATGCCCGCCGACGCCGACGGCGATTATATCGGGACTTTCCCGGCTCATTGAAACATATACGAGATGATCCGGTTCTAATAAGAAGCAGTTACATCTTTTTCATGAACTGATCGGTTTCAGGTTCAGGGCGACAACAAGGGGGCAGTGACATGCTTCTTTCACCTTTCAGTATCATATCCTCATCTTTCGCATTGCTCCTGCTCCTTCTGGCGCTGACGCCGTTTCTGCGCCTCAACCAGCGCCTTCTCATCAATGTCGGTTTTTCCCTCATTGCCGTCGCTTCATTTCTCGCCGCGGCCGCAGGCGTGTGGACCGTGGCAAACGGCGTCATCGCTCAGGTTGTCCTTCCCATCGGTCTGCCCGATCTTCCGTTCCACTTGAGACTCGACCTCCTGTCCGGGTATTTCCTCGTGGTTGTCGGGCTGCTCGCCACATTCGTGTCTATCTACTCGATCGGGTACGTCAAGGGGTTTCTCGGCGTTCGGCCGGTAACAAGCCTCGTGGTTTTTTACGCGCTCTTTATCGGGGGAATGTTCCTGGTCGTGCTGGCCGATGATGCGCTGTTTTTCCTCATAGCATGGGAGATGATGGCGGCGGCCTCCTATTTTCTGGTGCTCTTTGAGGACGAGAAAGTCGAGAACAGGCGGGCCGCGTTCCTCTACCTTGTCGTGGCCCACGTGGGGGCCATTGCGATCCTGCTGTCGTTCGGTATCATGGCGGGTCTTGCCACCGGCTTCAAGGGATTTGGAGGATACACGTTCGATGCAATGCGCCAGGCGGAACTTCCCACAGCATGGGCCACGGCAGCGTTCCTGCTGGCCTTCTTCGGGTTTGCGGCCAAGGCCGGTGTGGTCCCGCTCCACGTGTGGCTGCCCGAAGCGCACCCCGTCGCGCCGTCGAACGTCTCGGCCCTCATGAGCGGGGTCATGCTCAAGACCGCCATCTACGGCATCGTGCGGGTCGTGTTCGACCTGATCGGGAACTTCCCGTGGTGGTGGGGCGCTCTGGTCCTGGTCTTCGGGCTCGTGTCGTCGGTCATGGGGGTCCTCTACGCCCTGATGCAGCACGACCTGAAGCGGCTGCTCGCGTACCATTCCGTGGAGAACATCGGCATCATTCTGATCGGCATCGGCCTGGCCATGATATTCGCGTCATTCAATATGGCGCTCCTGGCCGCCCTGGCTCTCATAGCCGGTCTGTATCACACGTTGAACCATGCGATGTTCAAAGGGCTCCTTTTCATGGGCGCCGGCTCGGTGCTGCACGCTACCCATGAACGGAACATGGAAGAGATGGGCGGCCTCATAAAGTTCATGCCCTGGACCGCGGCACTTTTTCTCGTCGGTTGCATCTCAATCTCGGCCCTGCCGCCGTTTAACGGGTTTGTGTCGGAATGGCTGACCTATCAGGCGTTTTTGCTCTCACCCGCACTGCCCAGTCCGCTCCTGAACCTGCTCATTCCGTTGGGCGCCGCGCTCCTGGCGCTTACGAGCGCGCTCGCAGCCGCGTGTTTCGTAAAGGCCTTCGGCGTGACGTTCCTGGGGCACCAGCGCGGGCATCGCCACGGCCTGGTCCACGAGGCCGGCTGGTCCATGCGCATCGGCATGCTGCTGGCCGCACTCACCTGCCTCGCCCTCGGCGTACTGCCTACCGTCATGATCAAATGGATGGGACCGCTGGCCGAAAAGCTGGTCGGTGGCGCGATCGCTTCCTCGGCCTCGGGTTTTGGCTGGATGTGGCTCACTCCGATTGCGGCCAAACGCGCTTCCTATTCGGCTCCCATCGCGTTTCTGGGCATCCTGTCCGTGGTGATCGTGACATACCTCTTGCTCCATGCGCGACCGGGGGCGATCCGCCGCATGCCTCTCTGGGATTGCGGGTTCGAAAAGATAACCAGCAGGATGCAGTATACGGCCACGTCATTTTCCATGCCGCTTCGCAGGATATTCGGCTTTCTCTTCAGCATCAAGGAACATGTGCGTCAGCTGCCGCCGGTCACGCATCCCGCGTTCCCCGAACGCCTGCATTACCATCTGCGCGTGCGTGACCGTTTCTGGATGTGGCTGTACCAGCCCGTAGTTGACGCCAGTTTTTGGCTTTCCCGGAGGATCGGGAGGCTCCAGCGGGGACGCATCCAAGTTTATCTTATTTATTCGTTCGTGACGATCCTGGTGCTGCTGATATTCTCAAGGTGAAAAACATTTTGACGCTGAGTTGGACTGATTTTGCTATGGAGAAGTATGATGATCCGTTCTTATTCAGTGGAAATCACATATTAATCGGCTTCTTCAGGGTCTAGGAATTCGTTTCAGGGAGTTTTAGCTTGAGTATTCGTCCTCTCCTCATAGAAATAGCGCAAGTCGCAATACTGCTCGCCCTGGCCCCAGCGTTCACGGGGTGGGTAAAGATGATGAAGTGCTGGTTTCAGGGGCGCACGTCTCCGGGACTGTTCCAGCCGTACCGGGACATCATGAAACTATTTTCAAAGGACGTGGTTCTCGCTGAGAACGCTTCGTGGATATTCCGGTTCACGCCGTATCTCGTGTTCGGCGTCACTATCATGGCCGGCGGAATCATTCCCATCCTCTCGGCGGACCTGCCGTTGTCGGCCATGGCAGATGTCATAGCCCTGGTGGCGCTCTTCGCCATTGCGCGGTTCTTCACGGCACTGGCAGGCATGGACATCGGCACTGCCTTCGGCGGCATGGGGTCGAGCCGGGAAATGACCATCGCCTCCCTTGCCGAACCCGCCATGCTCATGGCCGTGTTCGCTGTTTCCCTGGTGAGCAAGTCCACGTCTCTCTCGCAGATGGTCTTTGTCATCTCCCAGGGGCACTCTATACTCCGGCCGTCCCTGGTCTTCGCGCTTCTGGCGTTCATCCTTATTGCTTTGGCCGAGACGGGGAGGGTGCCTGTGGACAACCCTGCAACTCATCTGGAACTCACCATGATCCACGAGGCCATGATCCTCGAATATTCCGGCAGACACCTTGCCCTCATCGAGTGGGCGAGTATGATGAAGCTCTTTCTCTTTACGGTACTCGGGATCGCGTCCTTTTTCCCCTGGGGGATCGCGTTGAATGATGATCTGCTGTCCGTACTCGCTGCCGTCCCGTTCCTGCTGTTCAAACTCGGGATCGTGGGCATCGGGATCGTGATGATCGAGACTGGTCTGGCAAAGATGAGGATATTCCGTATCACCGAATTTCTGGGGAGCGCTTTTCTTTTTGCCACGCTCGGGATGCTGTCGTATTTCATGCTGGAATGAGAGATATGGGAGACGAGAGACTCTGACACTGAAAAGCATGATTGCCTATGATGGTCACAGATAAATCATAAAAGGATCCATGTAAATCAGTGTCAAAGAATTAATAAAGAGGTATTCTATGAATATGCACATTGCATCACAAGTAAACAGCCTTCTGGCCGCCCTCATTCTCCTGACGGCCTTCGGCCTTGTCGTGCAGCGGCGGATGAACGCCCTTTTGCATCTCTTCGCGTGGCAGGGGTTCTTTCTCGCCGTGAGCACCGCCATCGTGGGTTACGTAGCCGGCCAGCACGATCTTTATATTTCTTCCGTGCTGACACTTTCCATGAAGGTCGTCCTCCTTCCCTACATTTTGCATAAGTTGATTGTGAAATTGAGGATACACAAGGAAGTTGAAACAGTTGTAAACATTCCGACCACCATGCTGATGGGGATCGTTCTGGTTATATTCTCTTATCATCTGACCGCGCCCATCAGGGAGCTCTCGACCCTGGTGACCCGTTCTACTCTGGCGGTGGCCCTGGCCACGGTCCTGCTCGGCTTCCTGATGATGATCACCCGCAAGCATGCGGTTACGCAGATCATCGGGTTCCTCGCCATGGAAAACGGCCTCCTGTTCGCCGCCACGAGCGCCACCTACGGCATGCCCCTGGTTGTCGAACTCGGCGTTGCCTTGGACCTTTTGATCGCGGCGTTCATCTTCGGGATGTTCTTTTTCCACATCAGTACGACGTTCGACAGTCTTGATGTGGACCAGATGGCGAGGCTGAAGGAAGAAGATTGACGCTTCGTATAATTGGAAATTAAAGATTGAAGATTGTACCCTGCACTCGCGCGGGGGCATGGCCTGTATTCGCGCATCGCACTCATAAGCACTGGCCACAGGCTCGTCAGCGCCGGGCACGGGTAAATTTTAAATTGTTAAGCTCAATATATTGAGGTTGTAATGGCACTTCTCATTCTCTTAGTCGTCCCGCTTTTTGCGTCTCTGGCGCTGGCTTTCATCGGCGACCGGAGATTTGCGCCCGAAGTGAACATCCTCGGCTCCGCGACGACCTTTGCCGCGAGTATCCGCCTGGCGCTGCAGGTCTATGAGCAGGGTCCGATACTGGCAGGGGACAATTTCTTTTTTGTCGACGCCTTCAGCGTATACCTGACTGTCCTCACGGCGTTTGTTTCCATGACCACCGCCATCTTCAGTAGACGCTATATGCGACGCGAACGAGAACACGGCACGATCGGCTCCCGCCGTATCCGTTTCTACCATGCCATGTTCCAGCTCTTCATCTTTGCCATGCTGCTTTGCCTGCTGACGAACAACGTGGGCGTTCTCTGGATCGCCATGGAACTGGCGACCCTGTCCACGGTCCTTCTGGTGTCCCTCTACCGCACTCCTGCGGCCATCGAGGCCGCGTGGAAGTATTTTATCCTCTGCGGAGTCGGGATCGCTCTCGCACTGTTCGGGACCGTGCTTTTGTACTTCGCCGCGGAAAAGGTGCTCGGCGCGGGCGGAGAGGCGCTCCACTGGACGAACCTTTCCCAGGTAAGCGATCAGCTGGAGCCGACGATCCTGTCCCTGGCCTTTGTGTTTCTGATGGTGGGATATGGCACCAAGGTGGGGCTTGTGCCGATCCACAACTGGCTCCCCGACGCCCACAGCGAAGGCCCCACGCCCATCTCGGCCGTGCTCTCGGGGCTTTTGCTCAATATCGCCTTGTACGCCCTCGTTCGCTGCAAGGTCCTGGTGGACGGCTCAACAGGCACGCACCATTCAGGCGATATTATGATGGGTTTTGGCATTATCTCTATCATCGTTGCTTCCTTTTCCCTGCTGCGGCAGAAGGACATCAAGCGGATGTTCGCCTATTCGTCCATTGAGCACATGGGGATCACCACGTTCGCCTTCGGCCTGGGCGGGCCGGTGGCCACCTTCGGGGCTCTTCTTCATATGCTGGTCCACAGCCTGACAAAGTCGTCCATTTTCTTTACGGTGGGCCACGCCTCGCAGATGCACCGGACCCAGGAAATGAGCAGGATCAAGGGGCTCATCAGGGGAAATCCGCTCGTGGGTTGGGGCATGGCGCTCGGCGTCATGGCGATCGTCGGGATGCCGCCCTTCGGCGTGTTCACGAGCGAGTTTCTGATACTTACGGCCACGATAAAAGATGCGCCGCTCCTTGCGCCCTTTCTCCTCCTGGGGCTCGCGGTGTCCTTTGCCGCTCTGTTCAGAAGGGTGCAGCCCATGGTCGCGGGCGAGGTGCCGGCATACCAGCATCGCATGAAAGCGGCGCATATTCCGGTGATCCTGCATATGCTGGTGGTTCTCATCCTCGGCCTGTATATGCCGAAGTTTCTGGCCGGGTGGTTTCACACAGCGGTGGGATTATTAAAATGATCAGACTGAAGAGCCTCATAATGAACTTGTTCGGTCCCGACGCGTGGGAGGATGACAGCCTTGCTCCTTCGTCCGTCATGTCCCTTGCGGTCCCCCGCCGGCGGTTCGCCGAGGCGGCACTGACGCTGAAAAGGGAGTACGCCCTCCTCGCTGCGGAGTGGGCTGTTGACGAGACGCCATTCGGCAGAGGTTTCGGGATCTATGCCTGTTATCGTCGCGAGCAGGAATATCTTGTCGTCAAGACTGACGCGCCCGCGGATGACCCGACCTTCCCCAGTCTTACGAAAAAGTTCGCGGCGGCCTACCGGTTCGAGCGCCAGATCCGGAGCCTCATGGGACTGGTGCCCGTGGGCAATCCCGACGACCGGCCATGGATCAAGCACGAAGACTGGCCGGAAGACGCCTGGCCGCTCAGAAAATCCTTTGACGCGTCGAGGAAGTTGCACCGGGTCCCCGGCGAATACCGCTGGGTCCGGGCAGAGGGAGAAGGCGTTTACGAGATCCCTGTGGGGCCGGTGCACGCAGGCATCATCGAACCCGGACACTTCCGGTTCCAGGCCGTGGGAGAAGACATCCTTAACCTCGAAGAAAAGCTGGGATATGTTCACAAGGGAATCGAAAAAAAGTTCGAGTCGCTTTCCTGGCAGGAAGCGTCTCGCCTGGCAGGCCGCGTGTCCGGCGACGCGACGGTCGCTCACGCCCTTGCGTACGCGCAGGCCGCAGAGGCAATCTCCGGGTGCATCGTGCCGGACCGGGCGCTGTGGCTGCGCGCGCTTTTCCTGGAACGTGAACGCATCGCGAACCATCTGGGCGACCTCGGCGCCATTTGCAACGACGTGGCCTTTGCGATCCTCCTCTACCAGTTTCACCGCCTGAAAGAGACGGTGCTGCGTACGAACATGAAGCTTTTCGGCCACCGGTTCATGATGGACAGGATTGTGCCGGGAGGTGTGACCGTTGATATCGATGCGGAAGGCAGAGAGACGATACTTTCGGAATTGGACCGGTTGGCCAGGGAGTTCGAACGGCTCGTCGTCATTTATGATGAAAACCCTTCCGTTGAAGACCGCGTGAGAGATACCGGCATTCTCAAATCTGAAAAAGCGCGCGACCTTGGAGTGGTCGGGTTCGTCGCGCGGGCAAGCGGCCTGAACCTCGACTGCCGCATCCACCATCCGTTCCCTCCGTATGACCGCATCGGTGTCAGCATACCGGTGCTTGTCTCCGGCGATGTCCATGCCCGGGCCTGGGTGAGGGTGGAAGAGATCAGGGACTCCATACGGATCATACGAGAGATATTGAAATCTCTTCCTGAGGGAGATATCGCGGTACCCGTCCGAGCGCCGCTGCCTGACAGGTCCGGTTTCGCGGCGGTCGAAGGATGGCGAGGTGAAATCATTTACTGGGTCCAGTCCGGACCGAAGGGGGAAATCAACCGCTGTATGGTCAGGGACCCGTCGAGCGTGAACTGGCTTGCGCTCGAACAGTGCATCCACGGAAACATCGTTCCCGACTTCCCGGTGTGCAACAAGAGCTTCAACCAGTCGTACTCGGGGAATGATTTATAAATAAGCATCAAATGACAAGCACCAGATCACAAATAAGTTCCAAGCTCCAAATGAGAAATTCAAAACGTTTTGGACATTGTGATTTTGAATTTGGAAATTATTTCTAGTTTGTTTTTTGGGATTTGCAATTTGTATTTATCGGGAGTCACATGATCAGAATTCTTAGACAAATATTTCATACCGGCATCGCGACCGAGCCGCTGCCTCCGATAACCGATCCGGAGATCGAGAAAATCGGCGTTCAGTTGGAGGAGATCATCAAGCGACGTTTTCGAAGAAGTCTCACGATTCGCCAGGTCGATGCCGGCTCGTGCAACGGCTGCGAACTCGAAATCCACGCGATGAACAACGCCGTCTACAACTGCGAACGTTTCGGCATCCATTTTACCGCTTCTCCGCGGTTCGCTGATCTGTTGCTCGTCACGGGTCCGGTTTCCTGCAACATGGAGATCGCCCTCCGGAGGACCTATAACGCTACGCCGCCGCCGAAGATCGTGGTTGCCGTGGGAGATTGCGGCTGCACGGGCGGCATATTCGGCGAGAGCTACGCTTCCCGGGGAGGGATCGACAAGGTCATTCCCGTGGACGCCTGCATTCCGGGCTGCCCTCCCACGCCGACTGCCCTGCTGCAGGGCATCCTCAAAGCAGTCAGCGAATAATGCATCATTGGTATTTAATCCCGTAGAGGCGTTGCTGGATTAGTATATATTTTCCGCGTTTTGTTCTCCCGTGCTTCGGCTTTCCCTTGACCAGAGTCTATTTTTCAAGTAAACTTCATCAATAGTGAAACAAGTTCTCCGACGATCATGAATTTTGGAGTGAGCGCATTCCCCGTTAAACTCCACCGTTTTTTCTCGAGCAGCAGATCTTTGTATGGCTGTCTGACCGCTGGTTTTTCAGCTGCTGGATAAAATGCGCGGAAAACGGTTTTTATAAAGATAAAGGGACGGGTCGGATATTTTATGGCAGGGATGATAAGAGCTTTATGGGGTTCGGCAGGGGTTGCTTTATTACTCGGCAGTGCGGTTTACCGGCTGACGCCCCTGGCCGTGGACGCCTGGTCCTACGATCTTCGCTGGTATCATTGGACATTCCTGGTCTTCGTATTGTTGTTTATGGCCTATGCCGAGGGATATCGGGCATTCCAGCAGGGATTTTCACCGAGGGTCGCGGCGCGCGCCCGGTATCTGAAGACCCATCGGAATGCCCTTCATGCCCTCCTCGCACCCCTGTTCTGCATGGGCTATTTTCATGCGCCGAAGAGGAGGCGGGCGACCTCGATCTCGGTGACCGGGGGCATTATCGTCCTGATCGTCCTCGTCCGGCTCCTGCCCCAGCCTTGGCGCGGGATCGTGGATGCAGGAGTCCTCGTGGGCCTCGCGTGGGGTCTGATCGCTCTTTTCATTTTCAGTTTTCAGGCCTTTACCGCGGAGCGGTTCAACTATTCTCCGGAGGTTCCCGAAGGCAATGAGAAGCAATGACGCTCATGCGAGCGTTAATGTTTATGAAGAGCCATGATCAATCTTGAAGGGGGACCTATGCGTCGAATTGCCGCTGTGTTGCTTGTGCTGGTCCTGCTCGGTGCTTCGCTTGCGTACGCCGGGTTCATGGACAAAGTCCAGGATAAAGTCAGGGAGTACCGCGAGAAGAAACAGGGGCAGAGCGGAGAGCTCGATACCAACACGATCATCGCGGGGTTGAAAGAGGCCCTCTCCGTGGGGGCGAAGAACGGCGTCACGAACGTTTCCAAGACTGACGGCTACTTCGGTAACCAACTGATCAGGATCCCCATGCCCGAAAAGATCCAGAAGACCGAAAAAATGCTCAGAAAGGTGGGATTGCACAAAGAGGCAGACGCCTTTATCCTGAGCATGAACCGGGCCGCGGAAAAGGCGGCTCCACAGGCCCTTTCTTTTTTCATTGATGCCGTCAAGGAAATGAGCATTCCCGATGCCGTCAAGATCCTGCACGGCAACGATACGGCAGCCACCGACTTTCTGAAATCGAAGACCCACGACCGGATTTTCGTTGCGTTCAAGCCCGTGGTCTCTTCGGCCATGAACGATGTGGGCGTGACGCAGGCGTTCAAGAGAATGATGGACAAGGCCAGGGCCATCCCGTTCCTCAAACGCGAGGCGGTGGACCTCGACGAGTATGTGACGTTCAAGGCCCTGGACGGTCTGTTCGTCGTTGTTGGGCAGGAAGAGAAAAAAATCAGGAAAGACCCCGCAGCGCGCGTTACCGAGCTGCTCAGGAGCGTCTTTAAGTGATGTTCGCCACGGGCCTTTATTCCCGTACTTTTCTTTGGGCCGCATTCAGGGAAACAGGGATGTATGAGCGAATCTGTTGAAAATATGCTCCCCGGCAGGCTGGTAGTGTTCCTTTTCGGCGAGACCGGCATGAATCTCGAGACCACCGAGGTTGTTGCGACCAAGACCGTTAAGAGTGCGCCGAGCTACCCGGATGTTATTCCGAAACAGAAGATCATCAGGCTCGACAAGCGGCAGGTTGACTCCATTGGAGTCGGTTTCATCGTCAAGGCGTACCTTCCGGACGTGGTGGTCGTCGAGGCTTCACTGGACATGGACAACATTCTGTCTGACACCACCCTGGAGTTCAAGCGTTCGCTCATTAACGAATGCAGAAAGGTCCTGGGCGAGTTCGGATGCGACCCGCTGTTCGACGAGGAGTACAGCGTGTACTGCATATCGGGCTATAGCGGCGACCCGGAAGTGTATTTATCTCGGTACGGCGACAAGATAGCGGCCTTCCTCAAGAACGAGCGGATCGCGCTCGACGAGGAAGAAGTGCGGGCCACGCTGGCGTCATACCTGAAATACGGCAAGGACGACATTACCATTGTGGATTGGGACGGAGCGTTCATCTTCGACTCCTCCGGCGACTTCGAGAGCAATATCGAACTGTTCGAGATCGCGAACCTTCAGCTCCTGAAATCGCGGATCCTCGACTATGATCTTGATGAGCGTCTTGAAAAGACTCTTCGCCTTGTGACGACTCCCAAGAGGCTCCCGGTGATTCGCTCCGGCGAGGTGAGGAAGGTTGTGAAGGAGATCATTGAGACCCGGACTCTGTCCATTCTTGAATCCGAGGCTGTGGAGCGGAACATCAAACTGATCGGCGACTGGTATTCCGCCAAACTCTATTCTCTGATATCGAAGAAATTTCATCTGGAAAGCTGGAAGGCCGAGATCAAGGAAAAGCTCGATACACTTGAAGATGTCTATACCATGGCAACGGAGAACTTCAGCGTGTCCTACCGCGCGACCATTGAGTTTGTTATCCTTGGCGGATGGTTCGTGCTCCTTCTTCTGTATGTCGGAGAGTTTTTTTTCACAAAGAAGTAAGGTAAACGGGAAAAATTTCAGCTTTGTTCGGGAAGAATTACCGCACGCCCTGTTTTACCTCCCTCCTCAGGGAATAACTTAGAATTGTCCGCACTCCGCCTTACTTTCTCCCAACTTGGGCTCACATTCTGTATTACTGCACAATAATATATCTGTCGGGAAAAAGCAGCGTTTTTTATTACTCCGTCTCCAACCCGTATTTTTTGAGTTTTCGCCAGAGCGACACGCGGTCGATGCCGAGAATCTGGGCGGCGAGGGTCTTGTTGCCGCCGACTTCGTTCAGCACCCATTGGATGTAGGCCTCCTCCTGCTCGTCGAGCGAAGGGATCTTGCCCTCCTTTTTCCGGAAGGTCTTGATGCTCAACTCCCGCAGATCCTCGGGCAGGTGGGCGAGTTCGACTGTGCCGCCGGCGGCGAGCGCCACGCCGCGCTCTATGATATTCTCGAGCTCGCGCACATTGCCGGGGAAGTCGTAGTTTACCAGCAGACCAAGCACTTCCGGCGAGATTTCGTTGACGTTCTTCTTCATGATCACGGCATACTTTTTCAGGAAATAGTATGAGAGCAGGGGAATGTCGTCCTTGCGTTCCGACAGGGGGGGAATGCGCAGTGACACGACGTTCAGCCTGAAGTAAAGGTCCTGTCGGAAGGCGCCCTCCTTGATCGTGTCCTGAATGTTCCGGTTCGTCGCGGCGAGGAGCCGCACGTCCACTTTGATCGCCTCGGTGCCGCCGACCCTCATCATTTCCCGCTCCTGAATCACCCGCAGGAGTTTCACCTGCATGGACGCCGGCATCTCAGTGATCTCATCAAGGAACAGGGTCCCGCCGGTGGCCATCTCGATGAGGCCTTTCTTTACCGCATTCGCGCCGGTGAACGCGCCTTTCTCATGGCCGAAAAGCTCGTTCGAAAGAAGCTCTTCGGTGAAGGCGCCGCAGTTGATGGCGGAAAAAGGTCCCTCCACGCGCTTGCTGCTGATGTGGATGTACCGCGCGAGGAGCTCTTTGCCCGTGCCGCTCTCGCCGGTGATGAGCACGTTGCAGTCCGTGGGCGCGATCTGGCGCGCGGTTTCGAGAAGCCGCTGCATGTTCGGGTCCTGGGTGATGATCTTGACCCGCCCCTGGTAGTGTTCGAGGTGCTCCCGGAGTTGCTTGTTCTCCTTCTTCAGCGAGACTTTGGTAACGGCCTCCTGCACCACCTTCCGCACCGCGTCGAGCTTGAAGGGTTTTGCGATATAGTAAAACGCGCCGTGCTTCATGGCCTCGATGCCGGATTCGAGCGTGGCGAAGCCGGTGATCATGACCACCTCCGTATCGGGGTGGATCTCCCGGCAGCGCCGGAGGATCTCCATACCGTCGACCTTTCCCATGCGAAGGTCGGTGAGCACGACGTCAAAGGGCTGCTCTTCAAGGAGCTTGAGGGCATTTGCACCGCTCTGGGTGCCGGCCACGTCATAGCCTTCTTTTTTCATGATATGCTCGAGGTTTCTGAGCGCCACGCGCTCGTCATCGATGATGAGCAGCTTTACCTTGTCGTGCATTGATGGTTACTCCTTTTCTATTTGTCCCAACCCTCTTTCGCAATGAGGAAAAAGGGGGGTGTCGTCCCCGTTTCAATCCTTCGCGCCACGCGCGTTACGCGGTTTGTCTCATCGGCAGCCGGATCAAGAACGTCGTGCCTTTCCCCGGTTCGCTGTCCACCGCGATGCAGCCATCATGCTCCTCGACGATCTCGTGAACGATGTAGAGGCCGAGACCCGAGCCCTTACCCACGTCTTTGGTCGTGAAGAAGGGGTCGAATATCTTCGAGAGTACGTCCGAGGGAATGCCCGGGCCCGTATCACGCACCTGGATATCGACGGTGTCCTCTTCAAGCGTGCATTTACCACGATATTTAAGGTAATTGTAGATGCCCATGTCGTCTTCGGCCTTGTCAACGGCGCTGTGCCGCTTTGCAGTCACCATGACCGCCCCCCCGTTCTCGGCGACCGCGTCGAGGGCGTTCTTGATCAGGTTCAGAAAAGCCTGCTGGATGCGCTGCTTGTCCACAGTAAGCTTGAGGTCGTCGGGGATATCCAGCGAGACCGTCGTATGTGCGGGCATCTGGCCTTTTATTAACCTGATCGTTTCTTCGAACAGGACCTTGACCGGCAGATTCTGTTTCTTAAAGTCCTTGTCGCGCGAGAATTCCAGAAGCGATCGGACGATGTTCCTCGCCCGGTCGGTCTGGTCGTTTATCTGGGTCAGCATATCGGTCACAAAGTCCGGATCTATGCACAGGCGGCCGGAGGCCGGTTTGTTCCGCGACTCTTTCAGTTCTTCCATGAGGATCTGGTTGGACGACGAGATGTTCGAAAGCGGATTGTTGAGTTCGTGCGCCACTCCGGAGAGGAGTGTGCCGAGGGACGCAAGTTTTTCGGATTGGACCAGGTGGCGCTGCCGCAGTTCCAGTTCGCGCATCATTTTGTTGAAGGCGTTGGTCAGCGACGCAATCTCCCGGTCCCGCGAGTCGATTTCTATCTTCTCGAAACGACCGTCAGCGATCACTTCCATGTTTTTCTCGATGAGCTTGAGGGGCTTCACGACCATCCGGGAAAGGACCTGGCCGATGGCTATGACGGCGATGGAGAGCAGGACGATCGAAAAAACGAGGATCCGCTGAGAGGCATTCAAAAGCGCCTGGACGCTTGTGCGCTCGGTTTTTGATATTTCCTCGGCGATCGTAATGATGTTCTTGCCCGTGATGCGGATCTCGCCTTCGAGCATGGTCTTGCGCGCTCCGTGCTCTGCAAGTTTTTTCCTTTTGTCGGGCGCGGTCAGCGCGGCATACTGTTCCATGAGCCCCTGATATGCAACGAGCCGCCCCCGGAGGGACGCTACCTGTTGGGCCGACGCGAGAGCGGTAAAACCCGCGATGTGGCTTTCAAGAAATTCTCGGGCCTTGCTCACGTAGACGGAATTTTCCCGATAATCCGACCCTTTTTCGTAGAGGAAAAAGTTCTTTTCAAACCGCCTGATCTCGAGCGTGGTATCGAAAAACTCGGAAATGGCCTCGCCGAAGATGATCTTCCGTTCGATGAACCGCAGTTCGAGGAACGTGAACAGGGTGAGGCCGATGATGATGACGACGATGGCATAGTAGCCGAAGGTGATCTTCTGTCTGATGCTGGGTCTGTAGTTGAACATGGATTGCCTAAAAAAGTTTCGAGTTCGTTATAGTTTATTTCAAGGGTATGCTTTTTGCGCCGGTGCTCGACAGCAGGCCCGCGTAGTCATGATTTCAAGCTATAAACCGCAAACTACGAACTATGAACAGCTTCTGCTTCACACAAGCACGGTGTCGACCACTTCGGCGATCGAGTCGGCGAGCCGAAGCTCGACGTCCTTCTTTATCTCGTCGGACAGCTCTTCCACGTCCTCCCGGTTTCGGGCCGGGACGACGACCGTCTTGACCTTCGCGCGCCTGGCTGCGAGGACCTTTTCCCGGATGGCGCCGACGGGGAGGATCCTGCCCGTGAGGGTGATTTCTCCGGTCATGGCCACCTCGCGCCGCGCCGGCCTTCCGGTCAGAAGCGACACGAGGGCTATCAGAATGGTCAGGCCGGCCGAGGGGCCGTCCTTCTGAATCGCTCCGGAAGGCACGTGGATATGGATGTCGTGGTGCTCGAAAAAGTCCTCGGGTATGCCGAAAACTGCTGCGTTGCTCCTGACATAGCTCAAGGCCGCCTGCGCCGACTCCCGCATCACGTCGCCGAGAGAGCCGGTGATAATGAGCTCCTTCGTGCCTTTCATCTTCGCCGCCTCGACAAAGATAATGTCGCCGCCGCTTTCGGTGCGGACGAGGCCCGTGGCAACGCCGATCCGGTCTTTTCCCTCGATGACTTCGAAATGGTATTTTTTTCGTCCCAGGTAGCGCTCGATCTCGTCAGGGGTGATTCTCACAAACAGGAGGCCGCCCTGTCGCTCGACTGATTCCTTGGCGATCTTCCGGCAGACCGAGGCGATCTTTCGTTCGAGGTTCCGGATGCCCGCCTCGCGCGTGTATTCCTGAATGATTTTCAGCACGGCCTCGTCGTCGAATGCGACCCGCCCGGCGGAAAGACCCTTCTCGCCGATCTGCTTGGGACACAGGAACCGCGAGGCGATGCGTGTCTTTTCCTCCTGCGTATAGCCCGTGAATTCGATCACCTCCATGCGGTCGCGGAGCGGGGCGGGGACGGTGTCGAGCACGTTCGCGGTCAGGATGAACATGACGCTTGAAAGGTCGAAGGGGACGTCGAGGTAATGGTCCGTGAAGGCGCGGTTTTGCTCCGGGTCGAGCACCTCGAGCAGCGCCGACCCCGGGTCGCCCTTGAAATCGCGGCCGATCTTATCGAGTTCGTCGAGCATGATGACGGGGTTTGCCGATTCTATCCGCCGGATCTCTTCGATCACCCTGCCGGGCTTGGCCCCCACGTACGTTCGCCGGTGGCCGCGTATGTCGGCTTCGTCCTTCAACCCCCCGAGGGCGATGCGCGTGAATTTTCTGCCGAGGGCGCGTGCGATGGATCTGCCGAGCGAGGTCTTGCCCGTCCCCGGGGGACCGGCAAAGCAGAGCACCGAGCCCTTGGTGTTTGCCCGGAGCGTCCTCTTCTCCAGCGCCCGCTTCACTGCGTCGCGGACCTCGTCGAGCTTAAATGGCTTGGCGATGTAGTGAAAGGCGCCCTTCTGGACGGCCTCGATCGCCGAAGGGACCGTGGCGAAGCCGGTCACCATGATGACCCTGGTCTCCGAATGGCGTATCCGGATGCGGTCGAGCAGTTCCATCCCGTCGATCCTGCCCATCCGGAGGTCGGCCAGCACGACATCGAACTCCGACGCTTCCAGCTCCCGGAGCGCTCTCTCGCCGTCGGCAGCTGTTGTCACGTCGTAATCTTCTTTCCTGAGCACATGGGCGAGATTCTTGCGCGCGATCTCTTCGTCATCGACCACGAGCAGGCGCGCCTTCCTGTTCATCATGAGCACCTTGACCGCCAGGTGTTCCATGATCCTCTCCTTGATCGTGTTCAGCCCGTAATGGTTCTCGTTCAGTATCCGTTCGGCGCGGGCAAGGTCGAGGTTATCTTCCGTTTTTTTGTTCCAGGGCAGGGAGACGAGGTAGTCGATGTAGGTAAGGCCGATGGTATATTCCGCGGACGAGGGGCTGATCCTGGCAAGGACATCGAGTTCCCGTTCCGCGATCTTTGCCGCGGGAGGGGGCATGTTTGACAGGGATATTTTCTGGCGCAGCTCTCCGATGAAGTCCTGGTGGCTGTCTTCCATTATCTTGAAGAATTTCATCGAGCACCTTATTTTATCAGGAAGCTTATTAGTATGACGAGTGAAACGACGACGGCGCAGTCGAGGCCTGATGAGACGATGTTGCTGCGCTTTCTGCATTCCATTGCATTTGGCCTATCACTATAAAATATAATATGGTTGCATTTTACAACGCTTTCACTTTATATGCAACATATAAATTTATTCTTTACATTCAATAGATAAGGCGATTTTAGAGATTTACTATTGCATTCTAAAACAATCTGGCCGCCTTACCTGTATGGCTTTTTTTAAAATACTAACGTTATTTCAAATGGTTAAACAGGACTGCTCATTTGGCATGGGAGTTGTACTAAGAAAAGTAAGACTACAGGAAAGGAGGAGATGACCATGAAGACCTTACTTAAGAAATTTGAAACAGCGATGGTAGCGGCAACCTTTGCGGAGGCAGGGGAATTCGAGACCGCACGGCAGATCATGAATGAAGACCGCCCCAGAAAGAACGACCGACCCTCTGTTCATGATTACCAGAGACCGTCGGCCAGAAAAGAATTGCGCGCCGACTAAAGGCCGCAAGGGTTTCGCCACAAACCCGGCCTTGGGTTGGAGAGCAAATATGGGCTCAAACAAACTGAAGAAGATAATGAAAAATGTGGAAGATGTGCTCGCTGCAACGTCGTTTGCCGAAGAAGGGGAGAGCGATGCGGCGCGATCTATCCTGACCGAAGGGCGGCGTGTGTTGTTGGCGCTCGAGGAGGGAAGGATCGACATCAAGACCCTGAAATATGCCGTGAACACTTCCAAGCGCATCGGCGCCGCCCTCGATATTCTCTATGTTGCTGCGGGGGGGAGGCAGGATGGTGTTGATGATCCCCTGATCGGGGTTCTTCAGTCCGAACTCTCCGCGGAAGGCGTACCGTACCGGCTGATCCGGCAGACGGGCTGCCTCAAACAGGCAGTCATTGATTACACGAATCGGGAGAATGAAATTCTGTTTGCCGTGGTCGAGTCGCCGAACAGTCCTGACGCCGGCTGCAACAACAGGGACACACGTTTCTCGGAATTGTGGCAACAGCTCAAATGCCCGCTCGTCGTGGTCATGGACGGGGCAAGGGCGTAGGCTTCATTGAAAAAAGATTTTAGTTTCACGTTCCCTCTTTGTAGTTAGTTTTAACCCGAAACAAGAAACCCGAAAACTCGAAACATCTCTTCAAATTAAATCAAGGAGGAATCATCATGGCACAAAGCATTACAAGGAAGAAACCGATAGGGAAATTGCTCATTACGGGATTATTCTCGATCGCGTTGTTTACCGTTTTGTTCACACATCAGGACATGGTAAGCAGTGCGTTCACACGTGGAGGGTGGTACGCTTTTTTGCCGATTATCACTGCGCTGCTCTTTTCTCTCGTTCACGGTTCTTTTACCGGGCATTTTTGGACGGTTCTGGGGGTCGAGGCTGCAAAGAAAAAGAAGGAGGTAAAGTAACATGCCTGAATTAATGGGAAATGCGGCACAGTTCATTCACCTTGATCTATTCACGGTTCTCTATCTGCTTGGCGTGGGGTTTGTCGGCGGGCTCGTGAGCGGATTCATCGGTTCAGGCGGGGCGTTCGTTCTCACGCCTGCCATGATGAGTCTGGGCGTCCCCGGCCTCGTAGCGGTGGCCAGCAACATGGCACATAAGTTTCCCAAGGCATTGGTAGGGTCCATCAAACGGTTCAAGTACGGTCAGGTGGACGTCAAACTCGGCGTGATCTTCGGTATTTCAGCCGAGGCGGGAGTCCTCTACGGAGCACATATCCAGGAGGCGATCAAAAAGGCCTTCGGCGATGCCGGCTCCAATCTGTATGTCAGCGCCGCGTTTGTCCTGATTCTGGCGATCGTAGGCGGCTTCGTTCTTCGAGACGCCATCAGGACCTACCGTTCGGGCAGGACCGATGAGAAGGAAACGCTCGGCAAGCTTGCGAAGTGGGTGCAGTCGGTCAATATTCCGTATACCATGATGTATTTCAAGAGCCTGAATGCACGAATCTCAGTTCTCTTCACCATTCCCCTGGGATTCGCGACCGGCATGCTGGCGGCAACGATCGCGGTCGGCGGCTTCATCGGCGTCCCTTCCATGATCTACGCACTCGGCGTGCCGAGCCTCATGGCCTCCGCCACGGAGCTCGTGGTGGCCTTCGTAATGGGCATGGGCGGATCGTTCAAGTATGCCCTGAGCGGTCTGGTTGATATCCGCCTGGCCATGCTGATCCTCGGCGGTTCGCTCTTCGGGATTCAACTCGGCGCAATAGGAACTACCTATGTGAAGCCGTTTATGATCAAGTTCGTCATGGGCACGATCATGGTCATCGTCCTGGTCAGCAGGGGACTTATGATCCCGGTGTACCTCTCAAAGCTCGGTCTGATCAGCACCCTGGAAAAAGCCACGGAAGGCTTCCTGAGAACCACGAGCTTCGGCATAATGATCACCGCGCTCTTTGTCGGAGCATTTATTATTCTGAAGGCGATTTGGCAAGGCCGCAGGGAGGAAAGACTGCGGCATGCGGCGGGGGCCTTCGAACATGGGGAAATATAGAAAAATTCTTGTTGCAGTAGATGGTTCGGAATCAAGCCGGAACGCGCTCATCCAGGCGTTCCGGTTTGCTTTCGATGAAAAGTGCTGGATCACGGTTACGTCCGTGGTGCCTCCGTATGAGGGTGAGATCGAGATCCTCGGCATCAAGGACATCAAGGCCGCCCTTAAAAAACCGTGCGACGACGCCCTGGGCGAGGCCCACAGGCTGGCGGACGCGGAACGGGTTCTCGTCAAGACGGTCTGCGAGGAAGGCGAGGTCCACGAGCGCATTGTCGACCTTGCCGAGGCGGAAAACTGCGACCTTATCGTCATGGGCCGACGGGGAAGGCGTCGCAGTACGTTCATCGGAAGCGTAACCGCGAGGGTCATCGGGCATACCCAGCGCGAAGTTCTCGTCGTGCCGGACGGCACGGCTGTGGGTTGGAAAACGATCGTACTGGCAACTGATGGATCGAAGTACAGCGCTGCGGCAGCGGAGCGCGCCGTCGCCTTTGCACAGTCGTATGGCGGGGAACTTAAGGTCATCTCTGCTGCGGACGTCCCCCCGGAATTTTATGCCGAGGCGCCCCAGGCGGTGGATGACCTCGTTCGCAAGGCAAGAGGGTTCGTGGCTGATGTGAAAAAACAGGCCGAGGCAGCGGACGTACCAGCCGAGACCTTTGTGGGGGAGTCCGAAGCCTATCAAGCAGTCAACAACCTGGCCCGGGAACAGAAGGCCGATATCATTATTCTGGGGTCTCACGGCCGGACGGGACTCCGCCGGCTGCTCATGGGAAGCGTAACTGAGAAGGTAATAGGTTATGCGCCCTGTCCGGTGCTCGTTGTCAAGAACTGATGAAGTTACCTCACGCATGCTTGCTCATTTCATGACTGCCGGGCTCGTGCGCCCCCCGAATTCCAATTGACAGGTACACGCGTGAACGGTATAATATGACAAATAACTTTCCGGAGACGGGGCAAGAGCTGACGCATCTTGCCCTTTTTTTGGAACGGTCTGTGTTCTTTCATCTTGCATTTTTCCCAAATCTATATTATCTTTCCTGTAATAAATAACCGTATGATCAAAAAAAGCGCATGAATTCTGGAGTGAGCGATAGCGAGCGAATGCGATTGTGGCCCATCTTGAGAATCGAGCTCCTTGCTATCATACAGGAAACTTCAATTTGGAGTGAGTCTATTCCCCGCAGATGCCTATACGAACCTTCATATGCTGCGGGTGAGCGAGCGAATACGATAATTATTCCAACCTTAAGAATCGAAGATTCCCTGTCCCGCCAGAGCGGGACTGCAGGAAGCTTCAATCTTATTTTCTTCCAGTATGCCTGACAAAGCCTCTCCATTAAAAGGTACGATGAAGTCCCTCGGTCTTGTGTTCGGTGATATCGGCACGAGCCCGATCTACACTCTCACCGTTATCTTCCTCATCATGAAACCGACGGAGATGAATGTTGTCGGCGTCCTTTCTCTCATATTCTGGACGCTCATCCTTCTCGTCTCCGTGCAGTATGCCTGGCTTGCCATGAGTCTCGGAAAACGCGGAGAAGGCGGCACGATCGTCTTGCGGGAGATCCTGGTCCCGCTTTTGAAATCGAGCAGGGCTGTAGCTTTTGTCACGCTTCTTTCATTCATCGGCATCTCGCTCATCATCGGAGACGGCGTTATCACGCCTGCCATCAGTATTCTCTCGGCCGTCGAGGGTTTGCTCCTGATCCCCGGCTTCGAGGGCACGTCGCAGGCGACGCTCATTTTCATCGCGGGGGCCATTGCCTTCATCCTGTTTGCGTTCCAAAAGAAGGGCACCGAGAAAGTCGCCGGCGCGTTCGGGCCTATTATGGTCATCTGGTTTGCGTCCCTCACGGTCGCAGGCATCGCTGCGTCCATCCATACGCCATCGGTGTTCAAGGCGGTCAATCCGTACTATGCGTTCCGGTTCCTTTTTGAAAACGGCGTTGCCGGGTTCTTTGTCCTTTCCGAGGTCATCCTTTGCGCCACGGGAGGCGAGGCTCTTTATGCCGATATGGGGCATCTGGGGCGTCCGCCCATCGTCAAGGCATGGTACTTCGTATTTTTCGCTCTCGTGCTGAATTACTTCGGCCAGGGATCTTTTCTCATCCAGCATCCCGGGGCAAAAAACGTACTCTTCGAGATGGTGTATTATCAGGCGCAATTCCTTTATATTCCGTTCCTGGTGCTGAGCATCATGGCCACGGTCATCGCGTCTCAGGCCATGATCAGCGGTATGTTCTCGATCGTGTACCAGGGAATAACCACGCGCATCATACCCATGTTCAAGGTGGATTACACGTCGGAAGAACGGCACTCCCAGATCTATATCGGTTTTGTGAACTGGTTCCTGCTGTTCGCCGTCCTGTTCATCATGAACGAATTCAAAAAATCCAGCAACCTGGCTGCGGCCTATGGTCTCGCCGTCACGGGCACCATGACCCTTACGGGTATCATGATGACCTGGATATACTCGCTGCGTGGAAAATACGGGAGAGCGCTGGTCTCCGTCCTCGTAACGCTCGTGTCCGCTACCTACCTGTTTTCGAACACGTACAAGATTCCCCATGGAGGGTACTGGTCCCTCATCATCGCGTCCATCCCGTTCTCGATCATCATGATCTACCGCACGGGCCAGCGGAAACTTTATTATTCGCTCCAGCCGTTGCCGCTCGATGTCTTTCTCCTGAGCTATAACCAGATCTACCGGGCAGTGAACAAAATCAGCGGCACGGCGCTCTTTTTCGCCAAGGACGCAAAAGAGATGCCCCCCTATATCGTCCACACCATGTTCAAGAACAACATCCTTTACGAAGACAACGTCGTCGTTTCGATCGTCAAGCGCGAGGACCCTTTCGGCGTCACCGGATTTCTCAAGGAAGAGCTCGCCCCGGGCCTCAGGACCTTCGAAGTCCAGACGGGGTACATGGAAGTGCCGGACGTGGAGGAAATCCTGCGCGAAGCCGGGATCAGCGAGAAGACCATTTTCTACGGCGTCGAGGAAATAATCCCCTCGAACGTCATCTGGCAGATATTTTCGGTCATAAAGCGGCTTACGCCGAGTATCGTGCAGTTCTACAAGCTCCCGGCGAACAAGCTTCACGGCGTGGTCACCAGGGTGGAGATGTAGAACGGCAGAACAATTCCGGGGAGGATAGTAAAATGATGAGAACGGCAAATCCGGCGTTGAACGATAACGCCTTCAGGGGTTATGGGCGGGCGATCGCCTCGGAAGACTCCATGACGATCCAGGGAACGGTGAATAAGACGGCGTTTCTTTTGCTGCTCGTGCTGCTAACTTCCACCTGGACATGGAGGCTCTATTACACTGCAGCAGGCTCTGTTGGCGTATGGGTCTTCGGAGGGGCTATCGGCGGCTTCATCGTCGCCATGATCACGGTCTTTAAAAAGCAATGGGCCCCGGTAACGGCGCCTCTTTACGCCCTTCTCGAAGGCCTGGTTCTTGGCGGGATTTCGTCAATACTCGAAGCGCGCTATCCAGGCATCGTGATCCAGGCCGTGGGGCTCACCTTCGGAACGCTTTTTGGCCTTCTGTTCGCTTACAAGTCGCGGCTCATAAGGGCAACCGAGAATTTCAAGCTCGGCGTGGTAGCGGCGACGGGCGGGATCGCGATCGTGTATCTGGTCACGATGCTGCTCGGTTTTTTCGGCATCCGCATGCCTTATATCCACGAAAGCGGACTGATCGGGATCGGGTTCAGCCTCTTCGTTGTTGTCGTTGCGGCGCTGAACCTGGTGCTCGACTTCGATTTCATCGAAAGCGGCGCGGCGCATGGCGCGCCGAAATTTATGGAATGGTACGGCGCCTTCGGCCTCATGGTCACGTTGATCTGGCTCTATATCGAGATATTGAGACTGCTGTCGAAGATGAGGAGCAGAAGATAAGCTTAATTGATCATGCCGGTAAGTGGGGCCGCCCCTGGGCGGCCCTCAGATTTTTGAGCCTTACGGCTTGCATCACCCGCCATGATGAAACAGTTTCAAATCTCTTCTCTTATCTTTCCCCGGTCACCGTATTCGAATATGGCGAGTCTATATTACCGGCCTTGGCCCTGACTTTATAATAATAGATGATTTCCTTCGATGCCGTGGTGTCGATGTATTCGGAAATCTCCTTATTAACGGAGGCGACGTTGTCAAACGGCCCGCTTGCCCTGTCCGATCGTACGATCTCGTACCCTGTGACCATGCCCGGGTCCTGAGGAGAAAGCTTCCAGGTCAGTTTAAATCCGTTCGGGACGATCACGAGCTTCAGCGCCGTCGGTGCTCCCACCGTAATATTTTTTTCTCCCCCAGCGACGGATTTCTCATCCGCTCCTGAATATCCGCAAAGAGATACAATAAAAAAAATTACTCCTATGCCGCATCCTATCTTTTTCATCGTCTTGATTCCTCTCTGAGCAAAACCCCCGCCCCTGAAAGGGGAGGGTCGCGAGCGAAGCGAGCGGCGTGGGGTGATCTTCTTCCGCTTGCGCCGTTCCACGAAAGCAAAGCCCCGGGCGATGAGCCTGGGGCTTTTTGTTTCCATTCGCTGGTTGCAGAAGAGGGTCACCGAGCGAGGCGAGGCGCTTCGAGACCGCGTTCACCTGATCGCGAACGTTGCGGATCGCGGTGACCGCGTCGTTCGCCTGACTGAGACGATCGCGAATCTGGATGAGGAACTGGAACTGTTGCTCGAGATCGGCCTGCGCGACGTGTACGGCCGGATCCTCAACCACCGGGAAGCTCCGCGTCTCGTTCCAGTTCCCGTTGGTGATCCGGACCTTGTAGGTCCCCGGGACGGCCTTGGGA
>OFHG01000159.1_pt1 | contig 28760 bp, 24 predicted proteins | sample 1521931 | NCBI WGS metagenome assembly OFHG01 (sample SAMEA2468438, study PRJEB22500) | soil metagenome | biome: Glassland; feature: Farmland; material: Clay | place: Australia | collected 2013-01-31 | depth 0.55 m
CCTCACTGATAGCCATAGTGTCCCTCCGCGGTTGGCGCATGGACGCGTGCATCGAAGCGTGTATGCGCCTTGGCCTAGTGGAATCAAATGGAGATTCTAACCCTATTCATCTCACAGGCCCCGATTTTTCTGAGTTAGTGGCGAAACACGGATTGGCTGGGTCACTACTTGGTAGGGGAGGGCCCCAACGGCCCTCCCGGCGGGAGCGCCGCGGAGGCGCTCCCCTACGCATACAGGCCCACGGTCAGCGGTGCCCCGGGGGGGTGGCGGCGGGATGCCGCCGCAACAGGAGAGCCAGAGGACAGGTCACAGACACGCCCCTATCGGTCAACCGAGGGACCGCTACAGCAGACCCTTCGCGGAGTCAACCCTGAGCAAAGCGAACGGGCTCAGGGTGACGGGGCGCGATGGCAAACGTGCGAATCCAAGATTCAAAGATTAAAAGCAGATCCTTCTCCGTCAGCCGATGGATCAGGATGACAAGGACGCAACGCGGGACTGGCAATCGGGGCAGAGGCGCGGGGATTTCAGATCAATCCACTCGACGGCGTGGGAAGGGGCCATAGCGCAGCGGTAGTCGTCGCAATGGCGCAGGCCGAGGGTGTGGCCGAGCTCGTGCACGGCTTCCTTGAGCAGGCGCTGGGCGGCGAGGCGCGGGTCCGCCGGCAAGCCGTAGAATTCCTGCCGCAGCCGGTGCGTCGAGACCACGGCGCACGGGCCGAGCAACTGCGCTTCGCCAAAAACGAACGTCAGCGTGGGGATGTAGAGATCGAGCGACGTCACGCCGAGAAGACGGGAGTCGGTAGACGGTAGTCGGTAGTCGGTAGGTGCGATTCGGGGTTCGGGAGACGGTAGGCGGTAGGCGGTGGTCGGTAGTCGGTTCCCGGTTTCTGGCAACCGGCTACCGGCTTCCGGCAACTGGTTTCCGCCAGCTGGTTGCTGGTTGCTGGTTTCAGACAACCGGCTACCGGCTTCCGATAACTGTTTTCCGGTTTCCAAGAACCAGGAACCAGAAACCAACAACTGTCTTTCGGCCTCCGGCAACCGGCCTCCGGCTACCGGCAACTGTTCTCCGGCTTCCGGCAACTGGCTACCGGCCTCCACGCGCACGCGCGGGGTTCTTTGGCGGAACAACTGCTCCATGCGCGCCAGCAATTCGGTGGAGTGGTATTGCAGGCGCTCGGGGTGGCGCGCCGGGGAAGGATCGAAAGGGCCGTCCACAAGCTCGCAGCGGACGCGCAGCTCGGCCGCGAGCTCCGCGCAGAGGGCGGCGCACAGGTCGGCGAGGCTCAGCGGCGAGCCGGCATCGCCGGACGCACCGCCACGGCCGTTGGCCAAGCCCGGCGGCGAGGATCCGTCGGCCGACGGACCGCTACAACCGATGGGAAGTACCTGAATCAGGTTCATGCAAAAACCGTGGCGCGAGCGTCGCGGCGTGCCCCGGGCGCCCTGCCCGCAGCCGGCCGGCACGGCCAGGATGGCCGCGCTAGACTTCCGTCGCGTCGCGCTTCCAGCCGTATTTCTTCAGGCGGTTGTGCAGCGTGACGCGGTCAATGTCGAGGATTTCGGCGGCGTGGGTCTGGTTGCCGCCGCACTCTTCCAGCACGCGCAGGATGTGGGCGCGCTCGACTTCCTCCAGTGACCGCGCTTCCTGCTGCTCCTCCGCCGCGCCGCGAATGGTCAGGTCCGAAGGGCGAATCTCTCCCTGCGCCACCACCATGGCGCGCTCGACGGCGTTTTCGAGCTCGCGCACGTTGCCCGGCCAGGCGTATTGCTGCAACAGGTCCATCGAGCGCGGCGCCACGCGCTCGACGCGCTTGTTCATCGAGAGCGAAAACTTGCGCACAAAGTGCTCCACCAGCAGAGGAATGTCTTCGCGACGGTCGCGCAGCGGCGGAATGTCAATGCGGAAAACGTTGAGCCGGTAGAAAAGGTCGGGGCGGAATTTGCCCTCCTCGATCAGCGTTTCCAGATTTTTGTTGGTGGCGGCGATGGCGCGGAAATTCACGTGGATCGGCTGCGTGCCGCCCACGCGCGTGATTTCGTGCTCCTGCAGAACACGCAGCAGGTCGGTCTGCGTCTTGAGCGAGATGTCGCCAATCTCGTCCAGGAAAACCGTGCCGCCTTCGGCGATTTCGAAATTGCCCTTCTTGCGGTATTGCGCGCCCGTGAAAGCGCCCTTTTCGTGGCCGAAGAGCTCGCTTTCGAGCAGCGATTCGGTCAGCGCGCCGCAGTGGATCACCACCAGCGGGTTGAAGCGGCGCGGACTGGAGGCGTGCACGGCGCGCGCGACCAATTCCTTGCCGGTGCCGCTCTCGCCGGTGATGAGGACGGTGGCTTCGGTGGGCGCGACCGTCTCGATCGCTTCCAGCACGCGCTTCATCGGCGCGCTGTTGCCCACCAAGTCGGGGTGCACCACGGCCGCGGCCACGGTCTCCTTCAGGCGCACGTTCTCCTCCACGGCGCGGCGGTGCGCCAGCGCGTTGCGCACCGTGTGCGCGATGTCGTCCGGGTCGAACGGCTTGGTGACGTAATCGTAGGCGCCGTTTTTCAGCGCCGCCACGGCTGTTTCAACTGAGGCATAACCCGTCATAATAATAATCATCAGTTGCGGGTCCACCTCGCGCAGGCGGTGCAGGAGCTCGATGCCGTCCACCCCGGGCATCTTGATGTCCACCAGCGCCAGGTCCCAACGGCCATCCGCCATGCGCCGCAGGGCCTCGGCGGCGCTCTCAGCCACGCCCACGTCGTAGCCCTCCTCGGCAAACCATTTGCCGAGCGAGTCCCGCACGATGGGCTCGTCATCCACAATCAACATGCGTCCTTTGTCGTTCACGACTTTTCACCTCGGTGTCCGGCCGGGAGCGCCTGCGCGCTTTCCCCGGCGGCGATGAGTTCCTGAGCGCGCAGCGGCAGCGTAATCGTAAACACTGTTCCGCGGCCCGGCGGCGACTCGACTTTAATCCGCCCGCGGTGGCGCTCGATGATGTTGTGGCTGATCGCCAGCCCTAGCCCCAGGCTGTGCCCGCGCTCGCGGGTAGTAAAAAAAGGCTCGAACAGATGGGGCAAGACTTCCGGGGCGATGCCCGCGCCGTCGTCCTGGACCTGAAGGATGGCTTCCTTCGTTTCCGGCGAATGACGGCTGCGCAGGCGCAGGTTGCCGCCGCGCGGCAGCGCCTCGATGGAGTTCATCACCAGCGCCAGCAGCGCCTGCTCGATGTGCGCCACGTCGCAGAGAACCGGCGGAAGCGTGCGGTCAAGATCCAGTTGCGCCTGGATGCCGGCGAGGTCCAACTGGTGGCGGACCAGCCGCACGCAACGGTCGAGCACGGCGTTCAGGTCGGAGAGGTGCGGGTTCATCGGCGCGGCGCGCGCGAAAACCAGCAGGTTCTTCACGATTTCGCCGCACCGGCGGCTTTCCGATTCGATCAGGTCGAGTGAGCTGCGGATCTGCTCCTTTTTGCTCTCGTCGCATTCCCCCATCCACTTCTTCAGCAGCTTCGCATAGGTCAGGATTCCCGCCAGCGGATTGTTGATTTCGTGCGCCACGATCGCCGCCAGCTTCCCCGTCGAGGCCAGCTTCTCCGCCTGGATCATCTGCTCGTCCGCGCGCTTCAGTTCCAGAGTCTTCTGTTCGACCCGTTTCTCCAGCTCGCGGGCCCAGGCGGTGACTTCCTCCCGGGCCTCGCGAAGTTGCCGGCTCATGGTGTTGAAGGAAGCGGCGAGGTCGCCCAGCTCGTCCCTCGATTGAACCGGTATCTGGAATCCCAGGTCGCCCGATGCCAGCCGCTCGGTGCCCGACTCGAGCGTGCGCAGCGGCCCGTGCACCACGCGCCAGACAAAAACCCCGCTCAAGCCGGAAATCAGCGCCACACCGATGATCGTGTAGGCCAGCAGGTGGCGGATGTCGCCCGCCAGGCTGGCGTCGGCGCCGGCCAGCGATAAATTCGTATCCAAGACCCCGAGGATCTGCTGGCTGGCGGGATGGGCGTGGCACGACGCGTTCGAACAGGCGGGCGAATTCTCGATGGGATTGATGATCCCCAGCACGCGCTCCCCGCTCGCCAGCCGGTAAATGCGGAAGCGGTCGGGCCGGTTCAGGCGCGCCAGGGGCTGCGCCTGCGCGTGGCAGCCGTAGCAGGCTTCGGCACGCTTATTGACCGACGTATTAATCTCCGCACCATCGGTTGAGAAAGTGATGCGCCCTTCCTGATTGATCACGCGGATGCGCACCATTTCCGGCTCGTCCGCCATGGTGCTCATGGTGTGGTAGAGCCCTTCGCGGTCGTTGCGCAGCATGTAATAGGAGGTGCTGCGCTTGATGACGTCGCTCACGCGCTCGGCGCTCACCAGCGTCGCCGCTTCCAGGTGCTGGCGGTGCAGCCGGATGTTCAGGTAGCCGAGCAGCACGAAGATCACCACCATCGAGGCCACGAGCAACACGATCAGCTTGGCACTCAGGCTGCGCGTCGAGCGCGTCCAACGGCTCGTGGAGGGCGTTTTGGTCTCAGGTCCGGGCATGCGTCCACTCACGCGGTGGGAAAAGTTCCATCAGCTGCGCTTCTGCTGGCGACAAAACTCGCCGGCGCGCTCCCCCCCCGGCTCCAAGAAAGGCGCTTCCCGCCCGGCGTCACTGGCGTCCGGGATACAACCATGGCCTTCGCCCCGTGGGTCGGAAAGCAGCGACTCCCGGCAATCCGCGGGGGTATCACGCCGTGAAGCAGCGCGATGCGCATAGGCTTTATCCTGCGCCGCTTCAGCCGATGTCGGGACAAGCGCCGGGTGCGCAATCCGTGGCGCTGGCCATTCCGTTTATTTCGGACTTTTCGTCGCTCGCAAGGGAAAGACCGTCGGGGTGCGGTGTTTCTACACACCGCCAGAGTGATATCGGCAATCCGTCTGCCACACACCCGATTGCGCTCGAAAACATCTCACCAGCTAACAGTAATCATGTCTCTAACTTGGAATCTGTTATCCTAGGTGCAAGGCCTATCGAACGAGCGTTGGGTCGGACTGCTGAGAAATACAACGCAATCCTTGCGCGCGCTGCCCCAAAAAGGGAAATGGCGGTCTCTACCCAGAGACCGCCATCCCTTCCGCAACGCTGCGACACTATGTCAGGAAAAACTCGCGGGTGACCTCTGCCCAATCGGCGTCGGGAAGATGCTTGGTCAAATCAGCCTCTGCTAGCCCGCCGTCCTGTGCTACCGCGCCGGCGAGGGCAGGTATGCGCCCGCGCAGACGGCTGGCCGCCTCCTCCATCCAGCTCCGCGCCAAGTCCCCGCCAAGCAGGTTTCGGAAATTGGTGGGAGCGTCAGGCGATTGCACCGTGATCAACCACCCGTCGCCGTAGGGATCCTTCAAGGAGAGCGAAGGATCCTTCAGGACTGCGTCGTTGACGTTCGCCACCACGCCTTCGATGGGCGAGACCAGCTTGGTCTGCACGCCATCGCGGAAAAACGTGATCAGCGGCTGCCCCTGGCGGACCCACCGGCCGCGCTGGGGCAGCAGAATCGTCTCAACCTTGCCCAGCAGTCGCGCCGCGAAATCGTCCAGCCCGACGCGCACCAGATCAGGGCTCTCTCCCAGTGCCCAGGTGTGTCCGGGGTGATATTTCAAATGTTCCGGCAGCCCGAAGCCTGCCACGAATGCGGGCAACCACCGGCGCACCGGAGCGCGGGCGGCTTCCTGCTTGACCACCGGCTGCACGCGGCGCTTTCGCCTTTGCACGTAGTCAATCGCCACGAAGATGATGAACATGGCCAATACGAGGATTGTTGTCATAAGTCCCCTCCCGGAGTCATGCAGTCTAACCTCGTCTAGAAGTAGGGCAAGGCACGCGCCATTCGGCAACAATCCGCCCGCGATGAGAGTAGGCAGCCGCAATGCGTTGAATTCAAATGTGATACCAGGGTCGGGATGAAGCGCGGGGAGGCGACGTCATTTCAAGCGTCGGCGCGTCGGTGATGAAGAATTCATCGTTCGTAGCTACGTTGAGCTCGGTACTTGTCGGCATCATTATCTGAGAATTAGACTTAATCACCAACACAGCAACGTAGCACCTTTCAACAGCGGGCGTTGAATAACTCATCAGGCGCCAGCGGCGTTACAAGGCTACAGAAAGCCATCTTCGAACCCTACCGCACCGTAGGCAATCCAATCGGGCAACTGGTACAATAGGAATTTGGCAATCGCGCAGGCTTAGTCTCATGACGATCCATCACTCGGAAAAATATGACGTCGTAGTGGTCGGCGCGGGGCATGCGGGCTGCGAAGCCGCGATGGCAGCGGCGCGCATGGGGCTGCGCACCGCCCTCTACACGCTCAACCTCGACCTCATCTGCCAGATGTCCTGCAATCCCGCCGTGGGCGGCATCGCCAAGGGACATCTGGTGCGCGAAGTGGACGCACTGGGCGGCGTGATGGGACAGGTGATTGATGCGGTCGGCATCCAGTTTCGTCTGCTCAACACCAGCCGCGGGCCCGCTGTCTGGTCGCCGCGCGCGCAAGCCGACAAGAAACTCTATCGCGCCAAAATGCGGCAGGTGCTGGAAGCCGAGCCGAACTTGCGCATCAAGCAGGCGGAAGTGGTGGATTTGATTCTGGAAGATGTAGGGGCGATTCATGAATCGCCCCTACCATCGAACCGCCGCGTCCGCGGCATTCGCCTGCGCGACGGCCGCAGGGTTGAAGCCGAAGCGGTAGTCATCACCACCGGGACTTTCCTGAACGGCCTCATCCACTGCGGCGAAGAGAAATACCCGGCGGGCCGCTCCGGCGAGCCGCCTTCGGTGATGCTGGGCGAAGCGCTGCGCAAGCTGGGATTCGAAGTGGCGCGGCTGAAGACCGGGACGCCGCCGCGCCTGGATGCGCGGACCATTGATTTTTCGCAGTTCCAGGTGCAAAACGGCGATCCGGTTCCGACGCCGTTCAGCTTCCGCACCCAGTCGATCACGCAGCCGCAGACCGTGTGCTGGATCACCTACACCAACGAGCGGACGCACCAGGCGATTCGCGAGAACCTGGACCGCTCGCCGCTTTATTCCGGAAGGATCCAGGGCATCGGCCCGCGCTATTGCCCGTCCATTGAAGACAAGATCGTCAAGTTCCCCGACAAGCCGCACCACCAGATTTTTCTCGAGCCCGAAGGGATGGACACCAACGAGATCTACGTCAACGGCATGTCCACTTCGATGCCGATTGACGTGCAGTGGGCGATGGTGAAGTCCATTCCGGGGCTCGAAAACGCGGACATGATCCGGCCCGGCTACGCCATCGAGTACGACATGATTCAGCCCACCGAGCTCACGCCCTGGCTCGAGACCAAGAAAATCTCCAACCTCTTTCTCGCCGGCCAGATCAACGGCACCACCGGCTACGAAGAAGCGGCGTGCCAGGGAATCATGGCAGGCCTCAACGCCGCGCGGCGCGTGCAGTCGCGCGAGCCGGTGATCATCGAGCGCACGCGCGGCTACACCGGAATCCTGATTGACGACCTGGTGAGCAAGGGCGTGGACGAGCCTTACCGCATGTTCACCTCGCGCGCCGAATTCCGCCTGCACCTGCGCATTGACAACGCCGACGAGCGCCTGACGCCGCTCGGCTACCAGGTGGGAGCGGTTCGCGAGGAGGATTACCAGGCTTTCTTGCGCAAGCGCCAGCGCGTTTCGGCGGCGACGAAATTTCTGCTGCAGAGCCGCCTTGACCCCGGCTCGCGTGTGGGACGCCAGGTTTACTCCAGGCTCGGAATGCTCGCGGGCGGGCAATTCACCGGCGCTTCGCCGCTCACCGGCGCGCAGCTCCTGAAGCGCGCGGAAGTCACGGCGGAAGATTTGATGGAATGGATCGATGAGGGTTTGCGCGATGTAGGGGCGATTCACGAATCGCCCATCCTCAGCCGTGAGGAGGCGCGCCGCATTGAAACCGACTTCAAATACGAGGGCTACCTCGCCCAGCAGGAACGCCAGATCGAGCAGATGAAGCGCGCCGAAGCGCGGCACATTCCCGATTGGTTCGACTACCGCAAAGTCTCCGGCCTCTCGCGCGAGGTGGTGGAAAAATTCACCCGCGTCCGGCCACTCACGCTCGGGCAGGCGCTGCGCATCCCCGGCATCACGCCCGCCGCCGTTTCCCTGGTCAACGTTTATATTGAGATTTTTCAGCAGCGCGCCGCGGAACAAGCCGGGGCGTAAACCACCCTTGCGTATTTTTGAATCCAATCGCAAATGACTTGACGTGGAGTATCAGGATGTAGGAAAATCGGAAAGTCGGAATTCTGCACGTCCAAAAGTTATGACAAAGACAAAGCCAGCCTTAGAAGAGGCAGTCCGCGTAGGCGCGAAGCATCAAGTGACGATCCCGCGCAAGATCTCGCGCGCACTGCGCTTGAAGAAAGGCGACCATTTGCTCGTTCGCCTTGAGGGACAGCGGGTCGAGATGGTGCCGGTGAGCCTGATTCCCAAGGACCAGCTCTGGTTTTGGACGCCCGAGTGGCAAGCCAAGGAACGCGAGGCGGACGAAGACATCGCCCAGGGGCGCGTCAAGGGTTTCGACTCAGTGGACGATTTAATGAAAGAACTAAAGTCATAAGATTCTTGTCAGCTCTGTGAAGGGTAGTCAACCCACATCCTGCGCGGATGAGAGTCTCACGTGAAAGTATTTCGGACCGAATCCTTCAAGCGCGATTTCCAGCGCCTCCCAGCGGAAGTGCAAGGTCGCACCGAGAAAACCGTCCGCCTGCTGGCTGAAAACCCCAGACACCCTTCCTTGAGAGCCAAGAAAATGAAAGGGCTCGAAGATACTTGGGAGGCGAGTGTTTCTTTGACGTATCGGATCACATACCAGACAAGCAGCGACTCGCTTTTGCTGCGAAGAATAGGCACTCACGACGTGCTGAAGAAGCAGTCGCGCTAGCGGCGCGGGGGCCCGAAACCCGGCGGCTCAACGCGCCCGGTCCCGCGGCCTCCATTTCTCAAAGAACTGCTTGAAACCACTCCGGCTCACGTGTCTTGCATCCTCAAACTGTCCCTCCTCCTGCGCGTAGAGCAGCTTGCCCTTGGAATCGAGAACCGCAAGCGCGGGGACGCCCTTCTTGAGCGGCACGTGGTACCTTTCGGCGATGCGCAGGTTCTTATCGAATCGTCCGACATCAATATGAACGACGATATAGTTCGCCTCGATCAGCGCGGCCAGTTCCGGCCGGCGCATCTCGTCGTCGAGGACGTGGCAGTCGAAGCACCAGTTGCCCCCGAAATCGAGAACAATGTTCTTCTTGTTCCTGGAAGCCGCTACCACGGCGGCGCGGATTTGCGCCTCCGCGTCTGCTTTCTCGTCGTAAACAGATTGCGCCGCCGCGGCAATCGCGGCTGAAATCAGAATCAGCAAGCATGTTTGGGTGGCCGTTTTGAGTGTCATCATCGGTGGATTCCCATACGACCATGCTACCGCAATTCGGTTCCGCCGCACCTCGAATAAAACCTGACTCCCGATTGTCGTCCTGTGCGGGTACAGCTTGTGATAGCATCTCTGAAATCTATGAGCGGAATTTTTGTCCTCAGTGCGGTGCGGACGGCCGCCGGGAAGTTCGGCGGCTCGCTGCGCGATTCGAGCGCCGTGGACCTCGGCGTTGTCGCCGCCCAAGCCGCGCTCGAGCGCGCCGGCGTTGCGCCCGAAGAAGTGGATGAATCCATTTTCGGCCACGGGCGCCAGGCGGGCAGCGGTCCCAATCCCGGGCGCCAGATCAGCGTGCGCGCTGGCGTGCCGGTGAGCGTACCCGCCTACACGGTCAACCAGGCCTGCGCCTCGGGCATGAAAGCGATCACGCTCGGCTGCCAGGAAATCATGCTGGGCAATGCCGAGGTGATTCTGGCGGGCGGGACGGAATCCATGAGCCGGCTTCCCTACTATCTGGAGACGGCGCGGTGGGGCGCCCGGCTCGGCCACCAGGAATTGGCGGATGGCATGTATCGCGACGGCTTCTTCTGCCCCCTGGCGCAACTGATCATGGGCGAAACGGCGGAAGTCCTCGCGGAGCAGTATCACATCCCGCGCGAAGAGCAGGACGCCTTCGCGCTCTCGAGCCAGCAGCGCGCCCAGCGGGCGATCGAGGCGGGACGCCTTCGCGACGACATCGTCGCCATCACGGGGAAGGAGAAAAAGGGCGAGAGAATCTTCGATGTGGACGAACATCCGCGCTTCAACACAACGGCGGAATCTCTCGCCAAGCTGCCGCCCGTGTTTTCGAAAAGCGGGACCATCACGGCGGGAAATTCATCCGGCATCACGGATGCGGCGGCCGCGCTGGTGCTGGTTTCCGAGCAGCGGCTCGAGAAGCTCGGGGCGACGCCGCTCGCGCGCGTCATTGATTTCGCGACGGCGGCCGTTGACCCTCGCGTGATGGGCATTGGGCCGGTGCCTGCGGTTCAGAAGCTGCTGAAGAAAACCGGCATGCGCCTGGAAGATTTCGACCTGGTGGAGCTGAACGAAGCCTTTGCGGCGCAGGTCCTGGCCTGCGACCGCGAGCTGCATTTCGACCGCGAACGGCTGAATGTGAACGGCGGCGCCATTGCGCTGGGCCATCCTATTGGCTGCACCGGCGCGAAGATTACCGTGACCCTGCTCCACGAAATGAAGAAGCGGCATGCGCGGCGCGGCCTGGCGACGCTGTGCGTTTCCGGCGGGATGGGCGCGGCGCTGGCATTAGAGGCGGTTTAGAATACGCCGCAGTGCCCGGCAGAAGAATTTGACTTTCGCGCCCGGCCCGGGAGTAAACTAAAAACTAATCCGAAGACGATTGAGCGCCGCAGGCGCGGCATCGTGACGAGGAGGGCAGCATGGCAGACGAACCTCGCGAACCCGAAGTCGGCCAGGGTTTGGGAACCGAAATGAAGATGGAGCTCAAACATATCCTTTGGGATGATTCCGGCGCCGTCGCGCATCTCACCATGAACCGGCCCAAGCAGAACGTCATGAACATGGAAATGCTGAAAGAGATGGCCTGGGCCATCGAGAGCCTGAACAACAACGACGACGTGCGGCTGGTCCTGCTCGCCGCCTCCCCGGAGTGCGAGGGCTATTTCTCCGCCGGCGTGGGCGCGGAAGGTTACACCAGCCAGCTCGTTTTCCAGATGCTGGACGCGTTTCACCGCGTTTTTCGCGCCATGGTGGAAATCTCCAAGCCCGTGGTGGCGGTCGTGGATGGCCTGGCCTCGGCCGGCGGTTGAGAACTGGCGTCTTTCTGCGACCTGGTTATCGCCTCGGACCAAGCGCGTTCCCTCCAGCCGAAAATCAAGCTGGGCGTCTTCCCGCCGCTCGGCGCGGTGGTTTATCCGCGCGTCATCGGCCCCAAACGGGCTATGGAATTGTTGCTGACCGGCGACGTCATCAACGCGCAGCAGGCGCTGGTGATGGGCCTCGTCAACCGCGTCGTTCCTCGCGCGGCGCTCAAGGAGACGGTGGATTCCATCGTCAAGCGCATCTCCGACCAGAGCGCACCCGTGCTGGCGCTCCTGAAACGGGTCATCTTCCAAGGCACCTGGATGCCGTTCGATCAGGCGCTGAAGAAGTCGCAGGACATCTACCTGAACCAGTTGTTCGACCTGGAAGACTCGCAGGAAGGCCTGCGCGCGCTGATCGAAAAGCGCAAGCCGGTCTGGAAGAACAAATAACTGTGCACCCTTCCCCCCACCTCCACGGCGTCCGGAAGTGCGCTTGCGGGCCTTGTCACAGGCAGGCACATCCAGGCGCTACCTCATGAACCAGATTACCGCGTGAAGACCAGGAAATACTGGTAGGGCAGGAATTCATAATCCTTGACCAGATGAAAGCCGGCGGGCTTGACTTCTTCGATCAATTGCTTGCGTGAGATCTTCATCGCGACCGGCGGGCCCAGCGGCAGCGCCCGCTTGTGGAAATCCACATCCACCAGGCGCCCACCGGGCTTCAGCGCGCGCGCCAGCAAAGGGTAATATTTCTCGCGCTCCGAAATGTGGTGCAGCGTGTCGCAGATGAAGATCAGGTCAACGGACGAGGTCGCCAGCTTCGGGTCGTGCGGATCGGCCAGAATCGTCCGGATGTTTTCCAGATGGTCTTTCTCCGCCCGCTCCCGGATGTAGTCGAGCATTCCCGGGTCAATATCCACGGCATAGACTTTGCCGCCGGGCCCGACGACGCGCGCCAGGCGCACGGTAAAGTAGCCGGAGCCCGCGCCGATGTCCGCCACCGTTTCACCGGGCCTGAGCCCGAGCTTCGCCACCACCTCTTCCGGCCTCTGCCAGGCGTCGCGACCGGGGTCTTCGAGCGCCCGGATATAAGCGCTCGTGGAAGTTGGAGGATGGTGCTGCTGATGCTCGGACTGCGCAGCCAGTCCCGCTGCCAAGCCAAGCGATACCAGCCCTATACCAAGGAGTTTTTGAAGCACGCGCCCTCCCGATTCCAATCAAACGAGACCGCCGTCATCTTGCGCCAACCTTTCAAGCCGGTTCCCCAAAGAAAGCCTCGCCCGGCTTGCGATACTTGTAGGCCACCTGCTCGTTGAACTCGATGCCCAAGCCGGGCTTTTCCGGAACGCGAATGTAGCCCTTTTCGATCATCGGGCCGCGGCGGCCCGCAACCAGGTCGTCGAAGAACGGCACCGAAGCCGCGTGCCACTCGAGGGCGAGGAAATTGGGAATCGCAGCGGAGAGGTGGGCAGACGCCATCGTGCCGATGGGCCCGGAAATATTGTGCGGAGCCACGGCCAGGTAATGGACTTCCGCCATGTCAGCGATGCGCCGGCCTTCGAGCAGCCCGCCGACTTTCTGGAAGTCGGGCGAGAGGATGTCCACCGCTTCGCATTCCAGCAGCTCGTGGAAATGGTGTCGCTGGTAATGATTTTCGCCCGTGGCAATGGGCGTGGTCGTCGCGGCCGTCACACGCCGCAAGGCGGCGTTGTTTTCGGGAGGGACGGGGTCCTCCAGCCACAGCAGATCATAAGGCTCGCAGGCCCGCGCCAGGCGGATGGCATCGTTCACGCCGTAATTCCAGTGGCAATCAATCGCCAGGTCCACATCCTTGCCGAGCGCCTTGCGCAAGGCCGCCACCAGACCTACCATCAGGTCAATTTCACGCCGCGTGAGCGCGCGGTTGAAATCATCGAGCGAGAACTCGGTGGGCACGTCCACGTCAAACTTCAACGCCGTAAAGCCGCGCCGCTTCATTTCGAGTGCTCGCCGCGCGTAGGCGCGGGCGCTGGTTTCCTTCGCTTCGGACCTTTGTCCGCCGTGATACTTGGGGATGAGTTCCATTCGGGAGGCGTTTTTTTTCTTGCCTTGCTTCATCCAGGAAGGAATACGCGGCATAAGCGCCGGCGAGAGGCTGGCGAGCCCCGAGCCGGCATGACAATCGGCGTAGATACGCACGCGATCACGGTACTGGCCGCCCAGAAATCTGTAAATGGGCAATCCTGAATCCTTGCCCGTCAGGTCCCAGAGCGCAGTCTCAATTCCGCTGATGGCGTGGTAGCCCATGCCGGCGGTTCCGACCGGGCTGAACGCCGTCCGCATCAAGCGGCAGAGCCGGTCCACGTCCCGCGGGTCCTCTCCCAGGAGGACCGGGTCAAGCTCGCGCAGTATCGCCGTCAGTCCGGGAGCAAAAAACGCCTCGCCCCAGCCGATCAGCCCGTTGTCAGCCTCGATCTTGACAATCGTCCAGTCGTAGTTGGATTCGATGACGGCGGTTTGGATCTTCGTAATTCGCATAGTGAAAGCTCTCCGTTTTCAGTCTCCAGTTCTCAGTTGTCGGTCAAGAGTGAAGAAAAGAAAGGCACGAGCGATCGGCGGCCCTGCGCGTCCCGGGAAAGGGTGAATATATCAGGACCGGGGAGAATATTCCACCCGCTGCTTTACAGCTTGGCGATGATCTTATCAATGGGATCGAGCGCGCCCGGGGAGAGTTCGCAGGGCGAAGGGTCGTTTGCGCGGCGTGCGTACAGGTGATCCTTGGTCCTGGACACTTCCACGGTTTCGCTCTTGTCGCCATACCGGATGTCGAAGCGGTACGCGGGCGAGGCAAGCCCCGCGGCGGCGACGCTCAAACCCGGCGGGAAAGAGTCGGCGCGGAGGTCGCGCAAATCGCTGAGCAGATCGTCCATCACATCGCGCGGCTCGGTTTTTGCTTGGGGCGAAGTCTGCTTCCACTCCTTGCCCTGAAGCTCGAGAACGTGGTGGCCGGCGGGCGAGGTGATCTCAATCCGCTTGACGTCGAACTGCGTGAATGCGAACAGGTCCTTGTCGCGCAGGTCGGAAGGATTCTGCTCGAGCCGGTCGACCACGCCGGAACTCAGGGTGAAGATCGGTTCAAGCCGGGAATTCATGGCGTAGTAATTCCCGCCCGCTTCCTGCTTCTTGCCGAAAACCAGCGACTGCGCGGACGACGAGTCGTGGAGTTCAAGCGTCAGTTCAGGCGAGGCCAGTCCATACTTCGATTGGTTGGTTTTGCGCTCCGAAACCACGCTCATCATGGAGAGGTTACGCAATTCGCTCACCAGGCCGTCCACCGTGAACTTGTCGGCGCGGACGGCCGGCGGCAGCACCAGGTCCCACACGCCTTCCGGATTCTTCTCCAGCGTGTAGGAAGCTTTCTTGGACTTCACCCGAATTGTCTTCAACTGATCGAGGTTGAGCGTCACGGCGCGCTTGTCACGCAGGTCGAAAGGACTCTTGTCGAGCGAAGACTTCATGAAACTGTCGAGCGTGATCACGCGCGGGTTGCCGGCCACCTGGGCGTAGACGCCCGCGTTGGTGGGAGTGTTGTCCCCGATCAGCAGGTCGAATTCTGCCGGCTTGCTGTTGGTCGAGACTTTCACGGTTTCCGCGGGATCGGCCAGGCCTAAATCCTTCAAATCGGAAGGATGCGCGCTGGCCACTTCGTTCGCCGCGGCATCGGTCAGAGTGCTGAGCAAGGAATTGAGGGCGCTCTGGTCAGCTGGAAGTTTGCCCGGCGCGGTGATTTCCCATTTGCCGTCTTCCGCGCGCGCGCAGGTCACGGCTTCGCCCTCGCGCGGCTTCAGCGTGAAGGATTGGATGTGGCTGGGATCAACGGAGAGGAGCTTGTCCGCTTTCGACGCGGTCGAGGGTTTCTGCTTCGCTTTCCGCTTCCCGTAATAGTAGAACCCTCCCCAAAGCGCTGCGAGAATAACGATGGCGATGAGAGTTTGAAGGTACTTCTTCATCGCCGGCCCCACCAGACGCTGATTCCCAGCACGATGATGAGCAGAGGGATGCCAATGACTCCCAGGTACAAAATCCGTTGCATTTGCCGCTGGTTCAGGGTCAGGTGCTGGTTTTCAGGAGGCTTGGGCCGCACGGAGATCAGGTCCTCCTCGGCCGCCAGCCAGTTCACCGCATTCATGATCAAGTCCTGGTTTCCCCCGAAGCCCAGGTACGCATTCTCGGCCAGGGAAGATGTTCCCACCGCAACGAAGCGGCCCTCGGCTTTCTTCCTGTCCCCGGCGGCAGCGGGGCCCTGAGGACTCACGCTGCCCGAAACCGCGACGGTCAGCGGCCCCTGGTAATCTTTCCCGGGACGGTAGCCGCCTACCGTCTTCATCTTGAAGTTGAAGTCGGCCACGCCATAACTGGCCTGCGTGGTTTCGCAGAGGGAAGTGTCCACCACGCCCGGCTTATCGCCGTTCTCAATCACAAAAGAGCGCGTGACCGGGAAAAGCGTAGCAGTGCGCGCAATGGGTTCCACGATTGGGCTCGCGCCGTACTTGATGATCAAGGGCATCTCAGGCTCGGCCCCGGCGAGGCGCGCCAGGGGGTTCATGTCAATCACCAGATCGTTGCGGAGCGTGACGTTCCACTCGGCGAGCAGCTTGGCCAGGTTGGGAAGCTGCACGCCGGGATCAAGCAGCATCAGGAGGCGCCCGCCGCCGTCAACGTATTTCGAGATGACGTCCGTTTCCTGCGGCAGGTATTCGGTGTGTGGCCCGGCGATCACCAGAATCGAGCAATCGGCGGGAATGGCCATCTTCTGCAGCAGGACCAGCGTTTTCACCTGATAATTCTCATTTTCGAACTGTTTCTTGAGATCCGAATAGCCGTTGCGCGCGTCGCTCGAGAGGTCGCGCTCGCCGTGACCCTGAACGAAGTAAACCGTCTTCTGCCCCTTGAGCAGGCGGATCAGGGCGTCGGTCACGCCTTCCTCGTCAGTGGTCTGGGCTTGAAAGTGGCGTGCCCCGGAAGCGAGCACGATGGTGCCGTAGCTGCGCACGTCGTACTGGCGCGCCAAGGCCGGGTCGCGGTCGGGATCCACGTACTGGACGCTCACGTGCGGCGATTCCGCGTCGTAGTTGTCCAGCAGATCCTGATGCGACTGCGAGCCCCCCTGGCGCTCGAAGTCGTAAATCTTCACGTCGCGGTTGAGGCCTTTGAGAATCTTCACCGACTGCGGCGATAGGCTGAACTTCTTGTTGGGTGTCAGATCCCAGCGCTTGCTGAAATACCGGTTGACGTAGAAATTGAGCGCGACCAGGATGGCAATGCCCACCAGCGTAAAAATGACGAAGTTGGTGCCTTCCAGGATCCGTCGCCCGCCTCGTCCCGTGATGCGATCTTTCATCGCCATGGCTACGCCCTCCCTTTCAGAGCGTCCACCGAACGGGCCGTCAAGAACAGGCCCAGCACGATGGCGGAGAGGTAATAGACGACGTCGGGCAGGTCAATCACCCCTTTCGCGAAGTTGTCCAGATGGCTGCCCAGCGACAGGTACGACAGCACCTGCGTAAACGAATTGAAAGTGATCTGCGAGGGCCAGTTGAGGACGAATAGAATGATGAACAACACCATGGCCACCACGCCGGCGATGATCTGGTTCTTGGTGAACGTTGAAATCCACATTCCCAGCGCCAGCAAGGCGCCGCCGTAGAGAAACAGTCCCAGAACGTTGGCCAGCAGCGGCTTGGCGTCGGGATTTCCGTAAATGAACAGCAAGCCGAAGTAGAGGAAAGTCAGGGCAATCAAGGTGGCGTAAAGCGCCAGCGCCCCCACGTATTTCCCCAGGATGATTTGCAGGTCCGAAACCGGTGAGGTGAGAAGCAGCTCGATGGTGCCGGACTTCTTCTCCTCGGAATAAAGGCGCATGGTGATGAGAGGTATAAGAAACAGCAGCACCACCATCAGAAATCCCTGCAGCATGGAGCGAATAATAAAGTCATTGATAGTCGGAAATGGCATGCTGGTTCCGCTCATCTCCCGCCGGATGGACGCCGCGGCGTAGGCCTGCGTGTACACGTAGAACAGATAGCCGCACAGCAGCGACCACACCGTCATCACCAGATAGGCGATGGGCGAATGGAAATAGGCGCGCAGTTCCTTGCCTGCTATCGCCATGACATTTCGCATGAAGGCTTCCTTTCAAGAATTTGTCGTACTGCCCCGGGGTAAGTTCGAAAAAAAGGTTTCACGCTTCGTCGGCCAGTTGCTGGCCGAGGTCGGGCGCCGCAGCGCTGTCGGGTTCCTCGCTGAGGTCGCGCGTGGTGAGCTTGAGGAAGATATCCTCCAGGCTCATGCCGCTGGTCTTCAGCTCGAAGAGGCTCCACTGCGATTCCACGATGGCGCGCGCCAGCTCCGCGCGCACGTCGTTGCCCTTCTCGGCGCGGATTTCGAAGGTCATTCGGGCGCCCGCGCTTTCGCGCGGCTCAACCAGATTGACCCCCGCAACGCGCTGCAGCCGGTCAATAATCTCCGCCGCCGGCCCTTCGACCGTGACCAGCACCGTCTCAAAGCCTTGCAGCCGCAGGTTGAGCTCGTCGGGCGCGCCCGCTGCGGCCACCTTGCCCTGGTTGATCACCACCACCCGGTCACAGGTCTTCGAGACCTCGGGCAGGATGTGCGTGCTCAGAATCACCGTGTGCTGCCCGGCAAGATTCCGGATCAACTGGCGGGTTTCGATAATCTGTTTGGGATCCAGTCCCGCGGTCGGTTCATCCAGGATCAAGACGTCGGGGTTGTGAATGATCGCCTGGGCAATTCCCACGCGTTGCCGGTACCCTTTGGAGAGTTTCCCGATGGGCCGGTGGACAACGTCCTGAATGGCGCACTTTTCGGCGACTTCTCCCATGCGCGCTTTCAGGTCGCGACGAGGAACTCCCTTGATTTTGCCCACGAAGGCCAGGTATTCACGGACCGTCATTTCCGGATACACCGGTGGGTTTTCAGGCAGGTAGCCGGTGTGCCGCTTCGCCTCCATCGGCGATTCGCTGATGTCGTAGCCCGCCACCTGGGCCCTGCCCTCGGTGGGCGGCAGAAAGCCCGTCAGGATGCGCATGGTTGTGGTCTTTCCCGCGCCGTTCGGCCCCAGAAAGCCCAGGACCTCGCCCTTTTGAACCTCAAAGCTCACGTCGGAGACCGCCAGCGTGGGCCCGTAACGCTTCGTCAAATGCTCGACCTGTATCATGCCGCCTTTCCCTTGCCGAAATATGAAGTGCCCACTTTCAGGACCCGTTGAAGCGCAATTTTGGATGCCCTCGGCCCTCCGCGCCGCCTCCGGGCAACTTCGGGTATTCCGCAAAGGCAACGCTCGAAAAATTTCGCCTAGCTTCTTTACCCAACGCTTCCTGGAGTCTGGCAGAAGGCTGCAGTTATAATGATTATCAAAAAACGGAAGAGGTTGCCAGGAAACTTTGGTTCTATGAATCCATTTTCTCGTGCCCCGGCAGCCCGCACTGAGCCGAATGAGGAGGCGAAATGGTTTTGAAAGGACAAGTAGCGTTGATCACGGGAGCATCGAGCGGCATCGGCCGCGCTACGGCGGAAGCCCTGGCGCGCGAGGGCGCGCGCGTGGGAGTGAATTATCACAAGAACCAGCCAGGGGCCGAAGAGTGCGTCGAGAAGATTCGCAAGGCGGGCGGCGACGCGCTGGCGATCCGGGCCGATGTCACTTCCAGCGCCGAGGTCGACGCCCTGTTCGACGCCGTTCGCAAGCGCTGGGATCGCGTGGACATCCTGGTGAACAACGCCGGCGACCTGCTGCGCCGCAGCATGCTCGGCGACATGACGGAAGAGTATTGGGACCAGATCATGGCGCTGAACCTGAAGAGCGTTTTCCTGTGCGTCAAGCGGGTTTGGGAGGAAATGGCCCAGCGCCAGAGCGGTTGCATCATCAATATGAGCTCCATCGCCGGCCGCAACGGCGGCGGGCCCGGCGCGGCAGCCTATGCCGCGGCCAAGGGCGGCCTGCTGACCTACACCAAGAGTCTGGCCAAGGAACTCGCCCCGTATGGCGTTCGCGTCAACGGGATTGCGCCCGGCGTGATCCTGACGCCTTACCACGAGCGCTACAGCTCGCCTGAGGTGATGAAGAAATTCGTTTCCACGGTCCCGCTCGGCCGCGCGGGCACGTCGGAAGAGATCGCTGAGGTCGTGGTTTTCCTCGCCTCCCCTGCCGCCAGCTACATCACCGGCGAAACCGTCGAAGTCAACGGCGGGATGTGGATGGACTGATAAGGACAGTGGCGAGTGACAAGTGGCAGGGTTCAGCGCCCGTCGTGCCGGTAGCCCGATAGGGGAAACCGGGCGGCGGCGAGACGCCGCCGCTACAGCGCGGCCGCCGCTACTTGGTCGCCAGAATGGCATCGAGCGGGCCGCCGGTGCGGCGGCCTTCGACTTCCGCGAAGCGCGCGCCGCGCAGAAGCTCCGCGTACTCGGAAAGCGAACGCTCTTTGCCTTCCGTGCAAACAAGCATGTTGAGAGATTGCATCAGGGCGGGAAGCGGCCCCGTCTTGTCTTCGTCGAGAAGCCGCTCGGCCACGAGCAGCGCACCGCCTTCGGGCAGGGCCTGATAAATACTGGCGGCCAGCGCGCGAACTTTTTCCTCCGGCCAATCGTGAAGCACGCGGCCGATCGCATAGAGGTCGGCCGCGGGGAGCGCGTCCTGGAACAGATCGCCGGCAATCAACTCCACCCGGCCGGCGACGGCGGAGCGCTCGACGTATTCCCTGGCAAGATCAATCACCTCCGGCAGGTCAAAAACCGCGGCGCGGAGCTGCGGATAGGCGTCGCACGCGGCGACGGCGAGGTGCCCCGTGGCGCCGCCCAAATCCACTAGGCGGCGAAAGCGGCCGAGGTCAAACGCCGCGACCACGCGCGGCGAGCTCATCAGCCCGAAGCCGTGCATCCCGGCAATAAAATCGCGCTTGGCTTCCTCCGTCCTGAAAAACTGGTTGAAGATCGGGCCCTCCAGGCCGAAAGTCTGCCGCCAGCGGGGCGTTGCCTCGCGCAGCGCGCTTTCGAGATTTCCCCACATCGGGTAGAGCGCCTGGTTGGAATAGAGAATGTAGCCGGTCATGGTGCGCGGGCTCTTCCTTCGCAGGTAAGCGTCGGCCACGGGCAGGTTGGAATACAAGCCACCGTGTTTGTGGAGGAATCCGAGCGCGACACAAGCGTCGAGAAGGCGCTCGAGCGCGTCGCGGTTCAAGCCGAGCCGGGCCGCGAGCGTTGCGGCGTCGTCAGGAGACTTGCCCAGCCGGTCGAAAACCCCCAGTTCCACCGCCGCGAACATGGTCTTCGAGCGGCGGAAGGCTTCGATGAGGTCCAGCACCGGGGCCGCGCCGGGAAGCTTTTCTGCCGATGACTCAGATTTGATCATGGGTCATATTCCTAAGTGTATTGCCAATTGTTAGGATAACTGCAAATGTCCACGCCCCCTTCGCCCCGCCGCGCCATTAAGCGCTTCTTCGCGCCAGGTAGCGCCTTACCTCACTCATGACCTGACGCATCATTTCCGGCGTAAGTTTTCCGGTCTGCGTGTTCTGCTGGCTCGGATGATAGGAGGCGAAAAGTCGCGGCAGGCCTTGGGGAAGCCCGTAACTCGCGCCGTGGGCAAAGCGGAATGACGAACGCGCAGGAAAGCCTTCGCGCTCGGCCAGCAGGCGCAGGTAAGTGTCAAAGGCGATGCGCCCGAGCGCCAGCACGGCGCGAACGCGCGCGAGCAGGAGCAGTTCCCTTTCGAGATACGGCCGGCAGTTGCGCAGTTCCTGCGGGCGGGGTTTATTGCTCGGCGGGGCGCAACGCAGGGCGGCGGTGATGTAACAGTTCTTGAGTTCCAGACCGTCGCCCCGGTGGCGCGAGGTGGGCTGGCTGGCAAAACCCGCTTGGTGCAGGGCGCGATAGAGAAAATCTCCCGAGCGGTCGCCGGTGAACATCCGGCCGGTGCGGTTGGCGCCGTGCGCGGCGGGCGCCAGGCCCAGGATCAACAATTCCGCTCTTGGGTCGCCGAAGCTCGGCACAGGCTTTCCCCAGTAGTCCTCATCGCGATACATGCGCCGCTTCTCGCGCGCTACTTTGGTGCAGTGGCGGATCAAACGAGGACAGCGCTGGCAGGCGACAACCTGGTTCTGAAGCAGAACAAGGGCTTGGGCGGGGCGCGATGATTGGGGCATGGGAAGACCGAGAATCAACCTCCGGCGGACCGGCTGGTTGAAACCAACATAATGAGGCGGCGAAGCAACTCGCGGTCGTGCGGGTACATGTGACTGAATTCGAACGCGATGCCCAAGCCGGGCACGACTCGCTTGGCGATCACAGCCACGCGCATGGTTTCGTATCCGATCTGGATGCCCAGCCGCCCGGCTTCCCCAGCCGCGACCTGATCGTCCGGGCAACGGACCAGGCACCCGGAAGAGCTGATGTCGTATAATTCAGCGCTAAAGCGAGTTCCAGCCCCGATGAACCCTACGGGGATCTTGGTGGTCGCACGAGACCGTTTTCCGCGTCGGTTGGGCATGCTAACGCAAGCTGCGTCGGTCCCCCGTGGGGACAGACTTTGGGCTAAACTAACATCAACGTCCGGTCCTGTCACTCCCAAAAACGACGACGGTTACTAACTATGAACAGAACGGCGGGGAAATGTGCCCGAAGTTACCTGGCGGGACGACAAAAAAACAGCGGCCCGTCATCATCGGGCCGCTGATCGTTCTCGGCAGAACCGGGTTGGAGCCAGTCCGGCCGCTGCATCTCTACGTGTTTGGACGCGAGGTCAGAACGCTGGGCGTGTTGGCAAAGAAGCCCTTCGGGGCGCTGACGTATCCGGCGATCCTGTTTTTTCCCAGCTTGTTGACCACCAGCTCGAGCGCGCTCGAAGCGCCCTGGACGTAGAAAAAGACGGGCGAGTCAATCGCATTGTCCCGGCGCACGGTCCGCTTGTCGTCGAAGAACAGGTTGATGGTGTAAAGGTTTCTCTTGGTGTCCGTCTTATCAAGTTCCAGCATCACCGTGCCGATTTTCTGCCTGGCGTGGCGGCGCTGGATGTTGAACTCGAAATAGTCGCGGTCGGTGCGGTGCGCCAGTTGCACCAGCTCGTCGTGGGTGCGCGCGATGGCGCCGGAAAGCTCACCCTTGGCGCCCGTCAGGGCCTCCTTGGTGGCTTCCAGGTCTTTCTTTGTTCCCGCCAGGTCGCCCGAGAGGTTTCCGATCTTGGCGTTGGAATCCGAAGCCAGCTTGTTCAACTCCTGATTGCTCGCCTTTTGCTGGATGGCGGCGTTCAGTTGTTGAACCGCCTGCTTCTGCTGCTTCTGAATCGCGCCGGCGAGTTGGCGCGATTTGTCAAGCTCCTGCTGCGTCATGCCCAGCTTCTCCGCTGTCACCTGAAACTGGGCCTTCAGTTCCGCGTAGCGCTCGTCGGAGGAATCCATCCGCCGCGTCAGCAGGTCCAGTTGGTCGGAGTGCTTGCCCAGCCTCGCGTCCAGCTTCTGCCAGCCATAGATCACCAGGCCCAGATTGATGAGCGAAATCACCAGCAGCACCCCGACTGCGATCGGAAGCCCCTTGCCGCCCCCCGTGGCTGGGGGGGGCGGCCCCGGGACTTAGATGTATGGCGGCGCGCCCGCCTGGGGCTGTGGCGCGGCGCCCGCTTGGGGCTGCGCCGGCGCCTCGCCGGGGGCGGCCTGGCGGGAATCCTTTTCATTCAGCCCGAACATCGCATAGGCCGCACCGGGTTTCTTTTCTTCTGCCATACACTCTCCTCTTCAGTTTTCAGCGTTGTTCATCCCACCTTGCCGGGGGCGAGACCCCGCGGGCATGCTTTGTTAGGATGCTTTTTCGCGCGATAGCGTTTCGAAGGACGAAAGATTTTGTTGCCCCCTGCAATTCAGTATCCCATCAAATGTGCGTGAATTCAACGGCCCCGGGCGGAGTTGGCCGGCGCCCGGATGAAGTGATGGAAGCTCATGGCTTGGCGGCCACGCTGGCCACGCGATGCGCCAGGAAGCGCTTTTGACATTCCACGGCGGCGGCGCGAATGGAGGCGAACTCAGGGTCGCGGCGAAGGTTGGCGAACAGCGGGTCGTGGTCGAGCCCGTAGACCTGGCAATAGTTCTGTTCAACGGCCTTCCGCAGCAACCGCAGCGCGATATCTTTCTGCCCCACATAGGCCATCTCCGCGGCGAACCAGTATTTGGGCTCGGGGTCGCGGTCGGACATGTGCTGGGACTCCGTCTCACGCGCCGCAGAGGCTAACTGAGCCCCAGGCTGGTGAGTGACATACAGTTCCAGTTCCTTGGATCCGGTGTAACGCAGCCCACTGGCATCAGCTCGTTTGTAACTCTGCAAAGCCTCCTCGACCTTTCCCTCGTTCAGCAGAACGTCTCCCATGTTCGCCGCTGCCCACGCCGATCCTGCGTCCAACTGGATGAAGTCCGTGGCTCGGTCGTTCTTCCCTAAAAGCTCATAGGTGATGCCGCAGGACCGGAGCTGGTAGTTCTTCGAGTCAAGTGTGTATGCTTTCTCACATTGCCGGGCGGCATCGTCCAGCAAGCCAGCGTAGCGATACACGTAACCGAGAATGAATTGTGCCGCGCCGCTGTCTGGCCGCCGCTTGACGAGGTCGAGCGCTTCATCGTAAGCGCCGTTCAAGTCGCCTTTCTCGGTTCGCATGACAATCAGGTTGCCGGCCGCCTCAACCAGATTCGGATCCAGCGCCAGCGCGCGCTCGGCGGCCGACTCGGCGACGTCGTAGTTCTGCTCGTAGTAGTACCGCGTGGCAAGGTGGTCCCAGGCAGGCGCGTAGGAAGGATCGAGCTTCACGGACTGCTGCAGCATGGCAATGGCTTGCTCGTTGGGGCCGCGATCGTGCGCAACAGCCAGGCTGCGCAAATAAAGGTCGTAAGCCTGCGAGTTCTGCGGATGCGTGCCCGCCTGGGCCGTTGCGGTTGACGCGCCGAGCAGCGGAAGTAATCCCTGCTGGACGCGCGCGGAAATTTGGTCCTGAAGGCCGATCATGTTCTTCATCGGCCCGGTCACGCTGTCGCGCCACACCACGCGATTGGAGGCCACGTCAACGGCTTCGAGCGTAACTTGGAGCTGGTCGCCGTCGCGCAGAAAATGGCCGGTGACGACGTCTGAGACACCCAACTCTTTCCCTGCTGCCTGCGGGTCGTAATCGGTTCCCACATATTTGCGCGTGGATGCAAACGGCCGGATGGCAAGCGACGGAGCATAGCTGAGCGTGGTGGCGATTTGGTCGGAGAGCGCAAAGCGCAAGAAGTCAGTGTCTGTGTCGGAGCTGATATTTTGGAGCGGCATGATCGCCAGCGAAGTCTGCCCCGCATGGCTTGGCGGCGCGCCGGACCGATGCGTTGCCCACCACGCGATGCCGGCGCCGAGAAGAGCAACGACTGCCAGTCCGGCGGCGGCAAACGGCCAAATCTTCCTGCGAGCAGCGGGGGCGGCGACAGTGCCGCTTGCCGGCGTTGCCGCGGGCGTTGCCCAGCCGGAGGATGACGTGGCCGCTGTCAAGCGCCCCGAGTCCACGTCGCGTTTCAGGCGCTTGAGCGCGGCGTTCAAATCGGAAGCGGTTTGCGTGCGCAGCTTGCGGTCCTTTTCCAAAAGCTTGCCGATGGTCTCTTCCAGTTGCGGAGGAATCTCCGGATTCACGCGGGTGGGAGGAAGCGGCGTGCGGTTGAGGATGGCATCGAAGACCACGGCGGTGGTGTTGCCGGGAAACGCCTGGCGCCCGGTCGCCATCTCGTAAAGCACCACGCCGAAGCTGAAAAGGTCGGTGCGCGTGTCGAGCTCCTCGCCGCGCGCCTGCTCCGGAGACATGTACGCCATCGTCCCCATCGCCACGCCCGGGCTGGTGATGAATTCTTCCGGCGCCGTCACGGTCGGCTGCGCGGTAGCCGCCGTCGCTTCCGGCATTCCGCGCGGTCCGGAGGTGAGCTTGGCCAAACCGAAGTCGAGGATCTTCGCCTGGCCGCGCCGCGTGACAAAGATGTTCGCAGGCTTGATGTCCCGGTGCACGATGCCCTTCTCGTGCGCCGCGTCCAGGGCGTCGGCAATCTGGACCGCCAGCTCCAGCGCCTGCTCGAGAGACATCGGCTTGCTGCCAATCACGTGCTTCAGCGTCTGGCCTTCCAGCAGCTCCATGGCGATGAACTGCTGGCCGCCGGCTTCGTCAATTTCATAAATGGTGCAGATGTTGGGATGATTGAGGGCGCTGGCCGCGCGCGCTTCACGCTTGAAGCGTTCCAGCGCCTGCGGGTCGCGCGCCAGCTCGTCAGGCAGGAATTTCAGCGCCACGTGCCGGCCGAGCTTGGTGTCTTCGGCGCGATAGACAACACCCATCCCGCCGCCACCGAGTTTCTCGAGAATGCGATAGTGCGAAATTGTTTCGCCGACCAAGTTGCCAGTCCTGAAGCGGTGCCCTGCCCGGCTTCCAAGCCTGCACAGCATCTTAGACGGTTGGCTCAAGAGTTGCAATGCCTGCGGCGTCGGCAATTGCCCTTGGCGATTCCTCAGCCTTCGGCTAAGCTAGGCGAACGATGCACGCACACGAGTACGTCCTGGCTCTGGATCAGGGCACCACGAGCTCCCGCGCCATTCTTTTCGATTGCAACGGGCACGCGCGCTCCGTCGCCAACATGGAATTCAAGCAGCACTACCCGCGCCCCGGCTGGGTGGAGCACGACGCGGAAGAAATCTGGCACTCGCAGCGCGCCGTGGCGGAGCGGGCGCTGCGCGAAGCGAAAGCGCGCCCGGAAGATATCGCGGCCGTCGGCATCACTAATCAGCGCGAGACGGTCGTGCTGTGGGACCGGGAAACGGGCAAGCCCATCCATCCCGCCATCGTGTGGCAATGCCGCCGCACCGCGCCGATGTGCGACCGCATCAAGCAGGAGGGTTTTGACAAGACCCTGCGCCGCAAGACCGGCTTGATGACCGACGCTTATTTTTCCGGCACCAAAATCGCCTGGCTGCTCGAGCACGTTCACGGAGCGCGGCGGCGCGCGGAACAGGGCGACTTGTGCGCCGGCACGATTGATTCCTGGCTCATCTGGAATTTGACGCGCGGAGTCGCGCACTCGACCGACGTCTCAAACGCCTCGCGCACGCTGCTGTTCAACATCCGCACGCTGGACTGGGACGAGGAGATTCTTGATTACTTCAAGATTCCGCGGGCGCTCCTGGCGGAAGTCTACCCTTCAAGCGGTGTCGTTGCCGAGACGGATCTTTTCGGCCCCAAGATTCCCATCGCCGGAGCCGCGGGCGACCAGCAGGCTTCGCTCTTCGGCCACCAATGCTTCAAGCGCGGCGCGGCCAAGAACACCTACGGCACAGGATTGTTTCTGTTGATGAACACGGGCACGAAGATTCCTCGCTCGAAATCCGGCCTGGTCGGGACCGTCGCGTGGAAGCGGGAGGGCAAAACAACCTACGCGCTGGAGGGCAGCGTCTTCATCGCCGGAGCGTCGCTGCAATGGCTGCGCGACGAAGTGAAGCTGCTCGACCACGCGTCAGACAGCGAGAAGATGGCCGAGTCGATCGCCGACACGGGCGGCGTGTATTTTGTGCCTGCCTTCGTGGGGCTCGGCGCGCCGCACTGGGACGCCTACGCGCGTGGGACCATCGTCGGCATCACGCGCGGCACCAACCGCAATCACCTGGTGCGTGCGGCGCTCGAATCCATCGCCTATCAGACGCGCGAGGTGGTGGACGCCATGACGCGCGACTCGGGCGCGCGCCCGGAAGTGCTTCGTGTGGATGGCGGCGCGGCGCGCAATAATTTCCTTTGCCAGTTTCAGGCGAACATTCTCGGCATTCCCGTCGAGCGCCCGCGCACTACGGAAGCCACCGCGCTCGGAGCGGCGTACCTTGCCGGCCTGGCGGTGGGATTCTGGGAAGACGAATCGGCCCTCGCGCCGCATTACCACACCCAGCGCCGTTTCGAGCCGCAGATGAAGGAATCCCGCCGCGAAGAACTCTACGCCGGCTGGAAGCGCGCCGTCGAGCGCGCCAAAGGCTGGGCGAAGTAGCGCCGGGTCCTGTGGCGGCAGCGTCTCGCCGCTGGGGTGAAAGGCGGCGATGAAGGTATCGCCACGCCAAGCCCCCGCTGCGCCCGAGGCAAAAATTCCGGCACGGTTTTTTTGACTCGCGCCCCGCGCTGTGTGAAGATAGTCGCGGACCCCAAAACGATCCAATCCAGCGCGGAGGTTCTTCTTGAGTCCCCAACGTCGTGCACGAGTTCTAGTTGGAATTTTCCTCTTCATTCTGGTCTTCGCGCCGCTGTTCTGGAGCGGCATTGATTTGCTGGTGGACTGGCTCTGGTTCGGCGCGGAAGGCTATCGCATTCTCTACACCACGGTGCTGAAGGCCCAGATCGAGCTGAGCGGCCTGGCGGGCCTGGGATTCATCCTGGTCGCCGGGCTGAACCTCTGGGTGGCGCATCGCATTTCGAAGCGGGCCGCGCATAGGGTTTACCCCGAGCTGATGGAATTTCCCGGCCTCGACCGCCTAGGCGAGATCTTCGGCTGGGTGATTCTGATTGCCGTGCTGCTGGTCGGCTACACGATCGGCCAGTGGGCGGTGACGCATTGGCAGGATTATCTGCTGGCGCGGCACGCGGTGCCGATGGGCCATCACGACCCGATCTTCGGCCTCGACGTGGGCTTCTACGTCTTCCAGCTTCCCTTCCGATGGTTTCTCTTTCACCTTGCCCTGGTCACGGTGATCGCGTGTATCGTGAGCGCGATCTTTCTCTACTTCACCGAAGGTGGCATCTGGGTGACGCCGCGCGGGCCGCAGGTTTCGCCCGCGGCGCGCGCGCACCTGTTCGTGCTCGGCGCCGCGCTGTTTCTGATCATCGCCTACCGCGTGCACCTGGCCACCTATAACCTGCTCTACTCGGCGGTGGGCGTGGTGTTCGGCGCGGGATACACGGACGTTCACGCCACGCTGCCAGTGCTGAAGGTTCTGATGGTCCTCTGTGTCCTGACGGCGGCGGCCTTCCTCTACGGCGCCGCGCGCGGCACCCTGCGGCCCGCCGTGTACTCCGTGCTGGCGGTGGTAGCGGTCGGCGTGGTGGGTGGAATGATCTATCCCTCGATCGTCCAGCACCTGGTGGTGGCGCCCAACGAGATTGACAAGGAGAGGCCCTACATCGAGAACGCCATCAAGTACACGCAGCAGGCGTATGCGCTGGACCGCTTCGTGGAGCACCAGTTTTCCGCCACTCAAGATTTGACCCTGAACGAAATCCAGGCCAACAGCGCCACGATGCGCAATGTCCGGCTTTGGGATCATCAGCCGCTGCTGACTACCTTCGCGCAACTGCAGGAAATCCGCACCTACTACGATTTCAATAGCGTGGACAACGACCGCTACTGGCTGCGCCCAGGCGGCTCTCCGGGAGCCCAGCCGGTTTACCGCCAGGTTTCGCTCTCGCCGCGCGAGCTCTCCAGCTCCAGCCTGCCCGACCGCACCTGGATCAACGAACACTTGATTTACACC
>OFHG01000160.1_pt1 | contig 28675 bp, 29 predicted proteins | sample 1521931 | NCBI WGS metagenome assembly OFHG01 (sample SAMEA2468438, study PRJEB22500) | soil metagenome | biome: Glassland; feature: Farmland; material: Clay | place: Australia | collected 2013-01-31 | depth 0.55 m
AGGGCAGATTATCCGCGTGTTACTGAGCCGTCCGCCGAGGTCTTGCACCTCTCGACTCGCATGTCTTAAGCGAACTCCCATAGCGGTGCCCGCCGGCAGGATCAACCGGAGTTGATCTCGCACGACGACTGTGTTGAGCTATCGATCAAGGAATTTGGCGAGATAGCAGATATGCACCTCTGCCTTTCGATTGCGAGCGTCGGGAATGAGAGGGCACGCGCGCAGAGCGCGCGGGGTTCTCAAACCTCCACGATGTCGGCCGCATCAGAACAGGGCCCGTCACGGATCGGGGCCTTCGCCGAAGGCGGCCTCACGAGCTCGGGCGACGGTCTGTCGTTGCCGACGTCATGTCGCCTTATCGAGCCTTCTTCAGATAGAGACGAGTGCTATATGAGTCTTTCGACCGCGTCCCTGGGAAGGATACGCGGAGCGCCGCGTCAACAGTAGTCGTACCACCGCGGATCGTACATGCCGCCCTCGAGGACGTCGTCCACCGCACGGATCGGGACGAGGGGCAGGGCGAACGTGCCGGGGCCGTGCACGATCTGCATGCCCGGGAAGAGGACCCCGTTGTGCGGGTTCGTGTCGGCGACGAGGAGCAAGGGGTCGTACTGGGCCCCGTGGCAGATGCAGTAGATCGGGTCCTCGTGGTAGACGTCGTAGGTGGGCGGGGGGACCGCGTAGTCCCGGCTCGGGGGCGGATTCGACACGACGTGCCAGCCGGGGAAGCAGCAGAGGTGCGTGCAGCGGTCGAAGCCCGCGACGATGCGGATGTCGCGCGCGGGGTCGTCGTACGCCAGGGCGAACCCCTCGCCCAGCATCCAAGGCAGCGGATCGGGCAGGGCGTAATAGGTGTCGACCCGAGGCACCCGGAGGACGAGGACGGGGTACCCGGTTCCGGCCACGAGCGTCCCGGAGTCGTCGAAGAGGCCCCGCCACACCGCCGTGGCGCCGGCCCAGAGATCGAAGTCCGTGACCTTCACCGGCGTGTTCGCCTTGTCGTTCCACCACTGGGAGGTCGGGAAGGCGGTGTACACGAGCGACTCCGTGATGGTCCCGGGGGCCGGACGGGGAGGGGGCAGGAACTCGCGCAGGACCAGCACGCCGGTTCCCGTGGCCGCTGCGCCGGCGGCGAAGGCCGCGGCCATCAGCCCCGTGCGGACCCATTGCCGTCGCGTGATCCCCGGCTTCGGCGCCTCCTCGGTTTCCCAGGCCACGGGCATCCCCTCGTCGAGCCGCCTGTGCTTTCGGCTTACCTAAACGGCCCCCGTCCGCCTTTTCAATCTGTGGTACGTACGACCCGTGTCGCCTGAGGAACGGCGGTCAGCTCGCGTCGCGGAGACGCTCCAGGATCTGGAGGGTGTCCTCCGCCGATTCCACGTTGAAGCGGGCGCTCGACGCGCTGAGCCCGATCCGGACGGAGAAGCTGCCCGGAGGCAGGACGCTGAACAGGCTCTCGTCCGTCCAGTCGTCGCCCATGGCCAGGATGAAGTCCCAGGGCTCTTGGGCGAGTCGCGTCTGGAAGAAGCTCCCCTTGCTCACCTTGCTGCTGCGGACCTCGACGACCCGGTTCCCGATGAGGACGACCAGCTCCAGGTTCGCGGTCAGGTTGGTCAGGGTGTCGATCAGCTCGCGGGCCGCGAGGCTGCCCGTGTCCAGGTCCACCCGGCGGTAGTGCCACACCAGGGACGTCTCCTTCTCCTCGATGGCCGAGCCCGGGATCCGGTTCACGAAGCTCTGGAGGATGGGGCGGACCCGCTCCTTCCAGCGAACGTCCAGAGGGATCGTCGCCTCCCAGCCCTCTTGCCCCGGGCGCCGGACCCAGGCCCCGTGCTCCGCGACCAGGGTCATCTTGAGGTCGCCGAACCACGCGCCGAGGTCGTCCTTCCGGCGCCCGCTGATCAGCACGACCCGGTTGCCCGGGACGTCCGAGAGGGCCCGGAGGACCTCGAGCGCCCTTGCCGACGGGACGGCCTCGGCGGGGCTCGGCGCGAACGGGACGAGGGTGCCGTCGTAGTCGAGGAGCAGAAGCCGCTGCCCCGCGCGGGCGTACGCGGCGACCAGGGCCTCCCGGTCCGCCCGCGTCAGGATCCGCACGGCCAGGGTACCGGAGAGGGCGTGGGCCTCCTCGAGTCGCTCGAGGAAGTGTCCCGCCCACCGCTGGATGTCGTACTGCTCGAGGCGGGAACGCATGAGCCGATTCCGGCGGATCTGTTCCGCTTCGGGCATCTCGAGCGCGCGCCGAAGGGCGTCTGCGACCTCCACGGCGCTGTTGGGGTTCACGATCAGGGCCTCGTGGAGCTCTCGCGCGGCCCCGGCCATCTCGCTGAGGACCAGGGCGCCGTGCAGGTCGTCCTTGGCCGCCAGGTACTCCTTGGCCACGAGGTTCATCCCGTCCCGCAACGGGGTGATCAGGCCCACATCGGAAGCCAGGTACAGGGCGACGAGCTCCTCGAAGTCCAGGTACCGGTAGATGTACCGGATGGGGGTCCACTGGAAGGTCCCGTAGCGGCTGTTGATCTCCCCGCACAGCCGATCGATCTCCCGTTTCTCCTCCGCGTACCGCTCGACGATCTCGCGCGAGGGGACGACCACGAGCTGGTAGACGAACCGGCCGCGCCACTCGGGTTTCGTCTCGAGGAGCGTGGCGACCCCGCGGAGGGCCTGCGGGATGCCTTTCGTGTAGTCGAGGCGGGACAGGGAGAACACGAGCTTGGAGGCGCCGATCCCCTCCCGCAGCCGGCGTTCGCGAGCCACTGCGCCGTCGGCCCGGATCGCGGTCGCGATGCGACGGAAGTCCACCCCGATGGGGAACACGTCGACCTGGACGATCCGGTGCCCGACGACGAGCTGCCCCAGCTCGTTGTCCAGGCCGAGGAGCCGCCGCACGGAGTTCAGGAAGGCCTGGGCGTCGTCGAACGTATGGAAGCCGATGAGGTCCGCGCCGAGCAGGGCCTCCACGATCTCCCGGCACCAGGGCAGCTGGCGCAGGTCGCCGTAGGGAGGGAACGGGATGTGGAGGAAGAAGCCGATCTTCGCGTCGGGCTGCTTCTCCCGGAGATACCTGGGAACGAGCATGAGGTGGTAGTCGTGGACCCAGACGACCTCGTCGCGGCTCGCGAGGCCCGCGACTTGGTCCGCGAACGTCCGGTTCGCCCGACGGTAGGCCTCCCAGTCCTCCTCGTCGTACCGCGCGTACATGGGGAACGAGTGGAAGAGCGGCCACAGGGTCCGGTTGGAAAATCCCGCGTAGTACCGCCGGCCGAGTTCCCGCGGCAGGAACACGGGATAGCACGCGAACTCGGTCCGGAGCTTCCGGGTCACCGCGCGGCGGGAGGACTCCGAGATGTCGCCCGGCCACCCGACCCAGCGCGCGTGATGCTCCCGGTAGAAGGCGTCCAAGCCCACGGCCAGCCCGCCCGTCGAGGGCTCCACGTGGAGACGCCCGCGTCGTCGGGAGACGGTGACCGGGAGACGATTCGATACCAGAATCAGGGCATCACCTCCGGGGTGTCCGCGCGGCTGGGGATGCCGACCTATAGGGGCGCACGGGGTTTTTCCTTTTCGCTCCGCGAGGCCGACCCGCGGTGATTCGGGGAGAGACGTGCCGCCAGACCGAAGCATCACGGTCCCCGCCGGGAGGGCCCGGGCCGAAAACGTTTATAGCGGCATCCCGATGGGCGCGCGCCTGCGGGGATCGCCTAGCCTGGTAGGGCGCTGGATTGCTAATCCAGTGCGCTCTGCGCCCGGGGGTTCAAATCCCCCTCCCCGCGCGCGTTTCTGGAGAGACTCTATGAGCCCCCGCCGCCATGTCGTCCGGCACCTCGCGGGGGAGATGGCATGAAGAGCGTCGACCGCACCCAGGTCCAGCACATCCTGGCGGACGAGGAGGGGCGCTTCGTCCGCGAACACCCGAAGTCCCGGAAGCTGTTCGAGCGCGCGAAGAAGACCCTAATCGGCGGCGTTCCCATGAACTGGATGGTGGAGTGGCCCGGGCCCTTCCCCTTGTTCATGCAGGAGGCCCGCGGCGCGACGATCACGGACGTCGAAGGGCACCGTTACATCGACTTCTGCCTCGGCGCCGCGGGGGCCATGTTCGGCCATTCGCCGCCCGCCACGGTCGCGGCCGCGGCGCGCGCGATGCGGAAGGGCATCACGACCATGCTCCCCACGGAGGACTCCATCGCCGTGGGCCGGGAGCTGGCCAGGCGGTTCGGCGTCCCCTACTGGCAAATCGCGATGACCGCGACGGATGCGAACCGGTTCGCCCTGCGCATGGCCCGGGAGGCCACGGGCCGCCGCAAGATCCTCGTCTTCAACGGCTGCTACCACGGGACCGTGGACGAGGCCCTCGTGCGCTTCCTGGACGGGAAGGTCGTGCCCCGGGAAGGGGCCATGCCGCCTCCCGTGGACCCGGACCTCACGACCCGCGTGATCGAGTTCAACGATCTGCCCATGCTCGAGGCGGCCCTCGCGCCGCGGGACATCGCCGCGGTGCTCATGGAGCCCGCGCTGACGAACTGCGGGATCGTCCTCCCGGACCCGGGCTATCTCGAGGGGGTACGGGAGCTCACCCGGCGCACGGGCACCGTGTGGATCATCGACGAGACGCACACGTGGTGCGCGGGACCCGGAGGGTACACGGCGGCCCACGGGCTCGAACCCGACATGGTCACCCTGGGCAAGCCCGTGGCGGGCGGCATCCCGGCCGCCGCCTTCGGCGCGAGCCAGGAAATCTTCGACAAGACGATCGCGAACATGCTCGCCGAGACGACGGGCGTGAACGGCCTGGGGGGCACCCTGACGGGGAACGCGTTCGCCCTGGCCGCCATGCGTGCGACCCTGGAGAAGGTGATCACGAAGCAGGCGTACGATCGGATGATCCCCCTGGCCACGCGATGGACGGTCGGCGTGCGGAAGGCCATCGAGGACGCGGGCCTCCCCTGGCACGTGGTCCAGCTCGGCGCGCGCGCGGAGTACCGCTTCCGGGAGACGCCCCCGCGGAACGGCGCGGAGGCGATCGCGGCGAAGGACCGGCTCCTGGAGCGGTTCACGCACCTCATGGCGCTGAACCGCCGCATCCTGCTGACTCCCTTCCACAACATGGCCCTCATGTGCCCCGCGACCACGCGCGCCCAGGTGGACCGCCACACCGCGGTGTTCCGGGAGACCGTGGACGCCGCGGTCGCGTAGAGGCCGCAAGCCCATGCAGATCAAGTCGTACGACGAGATCGATCCGACGGACGCGTTCCGATTGAGCTCGACCGCGTTCGGCTGGACCCTGACGGCGTCCGAGATGCGACGCATCTACCGCCGGGATCCGCGGTACGCGTACGGCCCCCCGGTGTACGCCGTGGACCGAGGCCGGGCGTTGGCCCAGGTCGTGCCCATGCGCTTCCCGGTCCGCCTCACGTCGGGCGTCGAGGACGTGGGCGGGCTGCAGGGCGTGTGCTCCCTGCCTTCCGTGTGGGGCCAGGGATACGCCCGCCGGCTCATGGAGCACGTGCACGCGATGTTCCGCGCCGACGGTCTGCGGATCTCCACCCTCACGACGAGCCGGAACATCCGCGGATACCGCGTGTACGGCCGGCTCGGCTATGTGGACGTCGCGCCGTTCTTCCGCGGGACGCGGGCCATCCCGAAGGACGGCCGGCCGTCCACGGGGCTCCGAATCCGCAGGGCGGGGAAGGGGGATCTCCCGAGGATTCACGAGCTGTACGAGCGAGCGACGCGCGGCCTCCTGGGATGGACGGAGCGCTCACCCCTGGAGCTGCCCGCCGCCTTCACGACGTTCCCATGGTTCCGGGGACGGTACCGGGTCGGGGTGCGAGGACGCACGATCGTGGGCTACCTCCGCTCGCGGCCCGACGGCGGGGCCCTCATGGAGGAGGTTCTCGCCCCCGCAGAGGGGGACTTCCGCACCCTCGTCGCGGGCATGGAGTCCAAGGCACGAGGAGGGGTCGCGACCGCGAACTGGATCACCTGCCGCCGGGACGCCCGTCGGTTCCGCCGCCTCGGATACCGCCTCGACCGGATCTCCGACACGACGATGGCCGTGCCCCTCACCCGGGACGTCCGGACCCGGGACCTACCCGCCCTCTTCGGCGGGACGGACGGGCAGTTCGTCCAGTATCCGACGGACGACTTCTAGGGCTCCGCCGCGGCCGTCCTCCGGCACACCTTGGTGGTCCCCACGTCCATTCCGAGGCGGGACGGGGATGCGGGCCTACGTCTTGACCCAGGTGAGGACCGGCATGGAACAGGAGGAGCTCGTCGCCCTCCAGGACATCGCGAGCCTCGAGGAGATCGACTTCCTCTTCGGGGAATACGCCTGCATCTTGACCGTGCAGGCCACGGACACGGCGACCCTGGCGCGTCTGATCACGGAGCGGATTCGGAAGGCGCCCGGCGTCGTCCAGACCACGACCCTTCTGGAGGCCCCGTTCGCCTGATGGGAGGACCGCGGATCCCTCCGTCCGGCGGGCGGGAAATCAACCTGGTTTAAGGTTAACTTTCGCCCCGGGCCTCGCGGGCCTCGGTGGTGTCCCCACGGAGGGATCAGTGCAGCGGGAACGTCTTCTCCCCCGCGCGGATCGCGACGGTCAGCCAGTTCTCCTTGGGCGGGAACGGGCAGACGTAGTCGTCGCTGTACGCGCAGTAGGGGTTGTAGGCCAGGTTGAAGTCGAGCACGTGCTCGCCCGAGGGGTCCTCCTCGATGTCCAGGTATCGGGCCGCCCCGTAGGATTCCTTGCCGGAGGTGGCGTCGCGGAAGGGCACGAAGAGGGAGGAATCCTCATGGTGGTGCCCGGGCTGGGGCGCGGCTTTGTAGGCGTACAGGCGCTGCGTGACGCCGTCCATCTCGAACTCGAAGTAGCCGTACCGGACCATGGGCCGCGGGATTCCCTTGGACGTGGCCAGGGTGACGGGCTCCGGGTTCGGCAGTTTCGTCAGGCGGACGTGGAGCCGGTACTCCGGGTCCGGCGGGAAGTGCGCGAGCCCCGTGAACTTGGCACGGATCGCATGCGGGATTGGGGAATCGGGGTCCGTCCGGAAGTAGTAGTCCTTCTCCTTGCGCGCGAGCTCGAGGTCGCGGACGTAGTCGGCGGGCGAGGGGTCGCGGGCCATCGGGACCTGGACGCCGCCCCGACAGGATAAGGCTGCGCCTCATAGAGAGTAGAGGTCCGTCTTCGCCTTCGCGAGCATCTCCTTCTCCGGGGCGCCCAGATGGGAGGCGGGCACCTTGGCGTCCACCAGCTCGACGATGCTCGTGGCCGCGGCGATCTTCTGGGCCTGGGCCGCCTTCTTGATCAGGTCCGCCGCCAGGCGCGCTTTGAGCTTGGAGAGGCCCGCATCCTCGGGCGCGATGCCGAACATCTCCTCGAGCAGCTTGAGGGAGTCCTCGAAGCGGCCTTGCTTCGCGAGGGACCGGACCGCGCGTTCCAGCATGGTGAAACGGTGCACCGTGCCGGCGTCGAGGGGCATCGGGCCCGCAAGGGGGCCATGGCCCATATGCCTTGCGCGCCTCAGTACCGGGGCATCTCGGGGTCGACGCGGTCTGCCCACTCGTCGATGCCGCCCGCGAGGTTCTTCACCTTGCGGAACCCGAGCTCTCGGAGGAAGTTCGTGATCCGCGCGGAGCGCATGCCCGTCTTGCAGTACACGACGATCTCGTCTGCCGTGCTCAGTTCGCTCACGCGGCCGGGGACCTGGGCCACAGGCATGAGGACGGAGCCGTCCAGGTGGTTGATCTGGTACTCCAGAGGCTCGCGGACGTCAAGCAGGACGACGTTTCCGCCGTTGTCGAGCTTCGCCTTGAGCTCGTCCGGCGTAATCTGGAACTCCTCGCTCACCTGCTCGCTTGGCGCGTTCAGTCCGCAGAACTCCTCGTAGTCGATGAGCTCCTTGATCGTGGGGTGGGTCCCGCAGATGGGGCAGTCCGGGTTCTTCCGGAGCTTGAGCTCGCGGAACTTCATCCGGAGCGCGTCGAACACGAGGAGGCGGCCGACCAGCGTGTCCCCCTTCCCCAGGAGGACCTTGATCGCCTCGATGGCCTGGATGGAGCCCACGATCCCGGGCAGCACGCCGAGGACGCCGCCCTCCGCGCACGACGGCACGAGGCCGGGCGGCGGCGGCTCCGCGTAGAGGCAGCGGTAGCACGGACCCTTGGCCGCCCAGAAGACGCTCGCCTGGCCCTCGAAGCGGAAGATGGAGCCGTACACGTTGGGCTTCCCCAGGAGGACGGCCGCGTCGTTCACGAGGTACCGCGTCGGGAAGTTGTCCGTCCCGTCGATGACCACGTCGTAGTCCGTCAGGATCCCGAGCGCGTTCTCCGACGTCAGGCGCTCCTCGTACGTCTGCACGTCCACGTTCGGGTTGATCGCCTCCACGCGCTCCTTGGCGACCTCGAGCTTCTTGCGGCCGACGTCCTTCGTGCCGTACATGACCTGGCGCTGGAGGTTCGTCACGTCGATCGTGTCGAAGTCCACGATGCCGATGCGGCCCACGCCCGCGGCGCCCAGGTACTGGAGGAGCGGGTTCCCGAGGCCGCCCGCGCCGACGACCAGGGCGGAGGACTGCTTGAGCCTGAGCTGGCCCGCCATGCCCACGTCGGGCAGGATGAGGTGCCGCGAGTAGCGTTTGATCTCCGCGGGCGTCAGCACATCCTTGCGCCGCGAGCCCATGGCCTCCATCACGGACGAGGAGCCGCCTGCGATGCTGGGGACGATGGAGATCGTGTCCCCGTCCTTGAGCGAGGTGGCCTCCTTCTGCAGGTAGCGGATGTCCTCCTCGTTCACGTAGACGTTCACGAAGTTGCGGAGGTGGCCCTCGTCGTTGTACAGATGGCGGCGCAGGGCGTCGTACTGGCTCACGAGCGCGCCGAGCGCCTCGCGCACGTCCTTGGCCTGCACCTCGATCGCATCGCGGTTCGCGGCGTACTGCCGCAGCGGGGTGGGGATGAGGATCTTGATCGTCGCGCCCATGGAGGTGTCTCCTACCCCGCTGTTCTACTTAGGGTTTCTGCCGGCGCCCGCATGGAGGATGCTTGGGTATAAGGGCCTTGCCCCCACGCGGCTGTCCAATCGGAATAGGCATCGGGGCAGAGCCTCGGCTCCGGGCAAAACCGTTATACGCGACTGGGAGGCTCCGGTGTTCATGCGGTACGACGACCGGACGCTCGCGGGCGTCCTGTTCTTCTTCGGCTCCGTGGAGTTCCTCCTGGCCATGCTGGTCTCCGAGGGCAGCCTGCCTACGTACGTCGTCTCCTCCCAGCCCATCAGCGACCTCGGCGTGGGGCCCACCGCGGCCCTCTTCAACACGTCCATCGTCCTCCTCGGGCTGCTGACCCTCGCGGGCGCGTACTTCTACCACCGGACGCACAAGACGCTCTGGATCACCGTGCCGTTCCTTCTGGCGGGCATCGGGCCTATCGGCGTCGGCTTGTTCCCGGAGAACCTGCCCGAGAACATCCGGTTCCTCCACGGCCTCTTCGCCCTCATCTCGTTCCTCTTCGGGGGCCTCGTAGCCATCCTGATTGCCACGCGCGTGCGCCCTCCCTTCCGCTACATCTCCCTCCTCCTCGGCGTCCTCGGGCTCGTGGCCCTGGCCCTCTTCCTCGCGGGCCAGGACGCGGGCATCGGGTACGGCGGCATGGAGCGGATGATCGCCTACCCGGTCCTCTTCTGGGAGGTCGGGTTCGGCGGCTACCTCATGTCCTCCCCCGAGGGCGAGCCCGTCCCCGAAGCGCGGAAGGACACGGGCGCCTGAGCGCGGACAGGTTTGTCTTCCGGACCGGGCTGGATGATCGAGCGCCGGGACCGCGGCCGCGCATTCCCGACGGTGGAACCCGACTGACGGGCTCCCATCGCCCTCCGATCTGCTCCCTGGGAAAGAAGCGCATGGCGGGCAACCCGTAAATAGGGCCGGGGGGTGGTGACGACGGGGAAGCAACCATGACGAGCGAGAAAGTCCTGCGCTTTCAGGGCAAGAACGCAGACCTAGCCAAGCTGTCCCAGCAGCTCGTGGACCAGCTCAAAGCCGACGGCTACAAGACCCAGACGACCACCGCGCCCCTGGGGACAATCATCCAGGCACAGAAGGCGGGTATCCTGCGGGACTTCATCACCGCGGACCGCTGCTTCACGATCATGGTCGCGGGCCAGCCCAACGACTTCACGATTCGCGTGGGAATCGGGAAGTGGCTCCGCGACATCGGCATCGCAGTGGTCGAGACCCTCCTCCTGACCGAGCTCTTCCTCGTCGTCGACGTCCCGGAGATGCTCTGGACCCGCCACGTGGAGAAGGGCGTCATCGCGGAGATCAACCAACTCGTCGCCTCGCCCGCGCTCGCGACGGCCCACTAGGCGATTTCGAGGGGCACGGGTTGGAACGACGCGCTCGTGCCTTCCAGGCTCCAGGCCCGCAGATCCTTCGGCATGCGGTCCACGATGCTCAGGATGACGTAGGAGTACCAGGGCCACGCGTGGGACCGGTCGAACTCGGACGGTTCCGCGGGATGGTTCGGATGGCTGTGGTAGAACCCGAGGATCTCGCGGCCTGTGCCCACCAGTTCCTTCTCCACCGCGAGGTGCTCCCGCGGATCGATTACGTACCGCCGCTCACGGTTCGTTTCCACCACGTTCGTCGCGCGCCGCAGCGCGGCCACCTTCCGCGGCTCCGTGGCGGTCCCAAGGAGGAAGCCGCAGCATTCCTCGGGGAACGTCTCGCGCGCGTGGGCCTCGATGGCCCGCACCTGGTCGCGGCTGAGGATGACCGTCAGATCGCCTCCTCCCAGTAGCGGTCCCCGAGGTACTTGTCTCCCGCGTCCGGGAAGACGACGACCACGACACCCTCCTGGATGCGCTCCGCGAGCCGCAGTGCCGCGTCGAGCGCCGCGCCGCTGGAGGTGCCCACGAGGTAGCCTTCGTCGCGGGCGAGGCGGCGGGCCGCGGCCTGCGCGTCCTCCGTGGCCACGGTCATCGTCTGGTCGGGAAGGGAGGCGTCCCAGATCCCGGGGACCTTCGCCGTCTCCAGGTGCTTCACACCCTCGATGCCGTGGAACGGGCTGTCCGGCTGGACGGCGACGAGCCGGATGTCCGGGTTCTTCTGCCTCAGGTAGCGGCCCACGCCGACGAACGTGCCCGTGGTGCCGAGGCAGGCGACGAAGTGGGTGATCAGCCCCCGGGTCTGGTCGTAAATCTCCGGCCCCGTGGTCTCGAAGTGCGCGCGCCAGTTCGCCTCGTTGTTGTACTGGTCGAAGTACCAGTACCGGTCCGGCGCGGACTCCGCCATGGCGCGCGCGACCCGCTGCGCGCCGTCCGTGCCCTCCGTGGCGGGCGTGAAGACGAGGTCGGCGCCGAACGCCCGGAGGATCCTCCGCCGCTCCACGCTGATGTTCTTCGGCACGCACAGGGTGACGCGGTACCCCTCCGCGGCCCCGAGCATGGACAGGGCGATCCCCGTGTTCCCCGACGTCGCGTCGAGGAGGGTCCACTTGGGCGTGAGGCCGCGCTTCTCCGCGTCGCGGAGCATGTAGAGGGCCGCCCGGTCCTTGACGCTGCCGCCCGGGTTGCCCCACTCCGCCTTGGCGAAGAGCTCGACGCCCGGGATGACGTCCTTCCAGATCCGGTCGAGCCGAAGGAGCGGCGTGCCGCCGATCAGGTCGGCCACGTTGGACGCCTTGGGCTCGGCGGGGTCGGGGACCATGCTGTGCGAAGGGCAACCGGCCGAGGCTTAATGCCCTTGCGCCGTCGACGCCTGGCCCAAGGCGGCTTGGAGCGCCCGCAGCGCCAGGAGGGCGCACTGTTCGCGGACCGAGCTCAGGGGGACGCCGAGGCCCTTCAGGACGGTGTCCCGGTCGAGGGCCCTCGCCTCCGCCAGCGTTTTCCCCTTCAACCCGTCCGTGAGCAGGGAGGCGCTCGCCATGCTGATCGCGCAACCTTCTCCGTCGAAGCGGACCTCCTCGATGCGATCGGAGCCGTCCACGCGGAGGGTCAGCGAGATCTCGTCCCCGCACAGGGGATTGGACTCCCGCGCGGCGTGGGTCGCGGGATCCAGCGTGCCGCGATTGTGCGGGTGCTTGTAGTGGTCCAGGATCTGGGCCTGGTACGGCCCCGGGCCCGAGACCATCTAGCTGAACACCTCATTCACTTTCAGGAGGGCCGCGGCGAGGCGGTCCGCGTCGTCCGTGTCGTTGTAGACGTAGAACGAGGCGCGCGCGGTCGCGGCCAGGTCGTATCGGTCCATGAGGGGTTGCGCACAGTGGTGGCCCGACCGGATGCACACCCCCTCCACATCGAGGATGGACGCGATGTCGTGCGGATGGGCCTTGTCCATCGTGAACGAGATGACGCCGCCGCGGTCCTTCACGTCCCGCGGCCCGTAGATCCGGACGCCGGGGATCTTCGCGAGCTTCTCGAGGGCGTACGCGGTGACCTCCATCTCGTGCGCGCGCACCGCGGGCATCCCGAGCTTGGACAGATAGTCCACCGCGACCCCGAGGCCGATGGCTTCCGCAATGGGAGGCGTGCCGCCCTCGAACTTGAACGGGACGTCGTTCCACTTCGCGGTCCCCAGGTGGACCTCGCTGATCATCTCGCCGCCGCCCAAGAGCGGCTCCGTGGCCTCGAGCACCTCCTTCTTCCCGTAGAGGATGCCGATCCCGGTCGGCCCGAGCATCTTGTGGCCGCTGAAGGCGAGGAAGTCGCAGTCCAGCGTCTGGACGTCCACGGGCATGTGGGGCACGCTCTGGGCTGCGTCGACCACGCACACGGCGCCGACCTCGTGGGCGCGCTTCGCAATTTCCTGCACGTCGTTGATCGTCCCGAGGACGTTGGAGACGTGGGCCACGGTCACGATCTTCGTGCGCTTCGTGATCAGGTCGTCGTACTGGTTCATCCGCAGATGACCCTCGTCGTCCACGTCGACGTACTTCAGCGTGATCCCCTTCAGGTCCCGGACGAAATGCCAGGGGACGTGGTTGGAGTGGTGCTCGAGGACCGTGCCGAGGACCTCGTCGCCTTCCTCGAGGCGGCCGCCCTTCACCGCGTAGCCGTACGCGATGACGTTGAGCGATTCCGTGGTGGACTTGGTGAAGGCGACCTCCATGGGGTCCTTCGCGTGGATGAACTCCGCGATGCGCTCCCTCGAGCCCTCGTACTCCCGCGTGGCCTCCTCGCCGAGCTCGTAGATCGCGCGGTGCACGTTCGCGTTGTACCGCGAGTAGTAGTCCGTCATCGCGTCGATGACCTGCCTGGGTTTCTGGGACGTGGCCGTGCTGTCCAGGTAGGTGAGGGGCTTGTCCCGCATCGTCCGCTGCAGGATGGGGAAGTCCTTCTTGATCTCGGGGACGTTCAGGAGGGCCTTCGCGGTGCGCGCCATGGAGTCCACCTCTCTCGATGCGACCCGGCTTACTTGAATCCTTGTGTCGGACTCATTCAAGCGTGACCACGTCGGCCTTCCGCTCCAGGGCCGACTTGAGCGTGTGCCAGGCCAAGCTGGCGCACTTCACGCGGAGCGGGAACTCGCTCACGCCCTGGAAGACCGCGAGCTTGCCGAGCGTCTTCTGGTCCGCGGGCGAGCCGGGCTGGCCGGTGATCATCTCGTGGAACCGATCGAAGAGCGCCTCGGCCTCCGCCTTCGTCTTGCCCTTCACGGACTCCGTCATGATCGATGCAGAGGACTTGGAGATCGCGCAGCCCTGCCCCTGGAAGCTCACGTCGACGATGCGGTCGCCGTCCATCCTGAGGTAGACCGTCACGCGGTCGCCGCAGAGCGGATTGTTTCCGTCCGCTTTCACCGTGGCGTCCGCCAGCGGGCGGTAGTTCCGGGGATTCTTCGTGTGGTCCAGGATGACCTCCTGGTAGAGCTCTCGCAGATCCGCCATCACGACGCCTCCGCCCGGCCGGGAAGGCCCTGGGCGCTCATAAGGACTCCCGGATGGCCTCGCTCCCGGGGAGGCGGGAGAGGACGAGCTGGTCCAGCTTGATCCGCATGGAGGCCACCTTGACCTGGTTGATGATTTCCGAAGCGAAGGCGTACGTCAGCAGCGTCCGGGCCGCGTCCTCGTCGATGCCGCGTGAGCGGAGGTAGAAGATCGCGTTCTCGTCCAGCTGGCCGACCGTGGATCCGTGGTTGCACTTCACGTCGTCGGCGAGGATCTCCAACCCGGGGGTGGAATCCGCGAAAGCCTCCTGGGACAGGAGCAGGTTCTTGTTCGTCTGCCGCGCGTTCGTCTTCTGCGCATCCTTGCGGACGAGAATCTTCCCGTAGAAGATGCCGCGGGACTTCGCGTCCAAGATGCCCTTGAACTGCTCGACGCTCGTGCAGTTGGGCTTGCTGTGGTCGATGAACGTGTGGTTGTCGCAATGCTGCGCGTCGTGCAGGAGGTACAGTCCGTTCAGCGCGAGGCTGCCTCCCTCGTCATGGAAGAGCGTGCGGATGTCGTTGCGGACCGTGCCGCCGCCCAGGTCGAACGAGGTCGAGGTGACCGCGCTCCCGCGTCCCTGGACGAGGGCCGTGTTGGAGACGTGGACCGAGGCCTCGCTCTCCCGCTGCATCTTGTAGTGCTCCAGACTCGCGCCGCTCCCGACGCGGATCTCCGTGACCGCGTTCGTGAAGTAGGCGCCCCTGTCCAAGCCGACGTAGGACTCGATCACGGTGGCCTGGCTCTCCTCCTCGAGGACCACGAGGTTCCTCGGGTAGGAGACCGTCGGAGGATCCTGAGATGCGGACACGTACAGGAGATGGATCGGCTCCTCGACCACCCGGCCGCGGGGTACGTGGACGAGCGCGCCGTCCTGCAGGAACGCCGTGTTCAGGGCGGCGAATGGATGCCGCTCCACGGTGGCGACCTTCCCGAGGTCGTGCTCGAGGGTCTTCGGGTCGAAGTGGAGGATCTCGTGGAGATTGCCGACGCGCACGCCCTCGGGGAGCCACCGCAGGTAGGAGAGCTTGGGCGCGAAGCGACCGTCCACGAAGACGAGCTGGCTGCACTTGAGCACGCCGAACGTGTAGATCTCGGTGGGCGCCGTATCATTAAAAAAAAACTCGGCGAGCGGGTCGAACGCGAAGGGCGAGCGCACGATCGGCGCGACGTTTGTGTGCTTCCAGTCCTCGTCCTTGAGGGTCGGGAAGCCGTTCTTCTGGAAATGGCCCATCGCGGTGGTGCGGACCTTCCGGAGCCAGGCGGGTTCCGAATCCGCCGTCGCCTTGGCGAACGCGTCGAACGCCGCGAGGTACGGGTCGGTCAGGCTCATGGTCACGGCCACGCGCGCGCCTCCTGGCTCAGTGACCCACCGCAGTCGGTGCCGGTGCGGCCGTCCCTTCTTCGATCCCGAGCCCCGCGTACCCGGTCTTCTCGAGTTCCTCGGCGAGCTCCTTGCCGCCGCTCTTCACAATCCGCCCGCCCGCGAGCACGTGCACGAAGTCGGGCACGATGTAGTGGAGCAGCCGGGAGTAGTGGGTGATCACGAGCATGCCCCGGTCCTTGCTGCGCATGCTGTTGACCCCGTTGGCCACGACGCGGAGCGCGTCGATGTCCAGGCCCGAGTCCGTCTCGTCCAACACGGCGAGGCGGGGCTCGAGGACGGCCATCTGGAAGATCTCGTTCCGCTTCTTCTCGCCGCCGGAGAAGCCCTCGTTCAGGCCGCGCTTCATGTAACCCTCGTCCAGACCGAGCAGCTTCATCTTGTCCTCGATCAGGTTGAGGAACTCCATGGCGTCCAGTTCGGGCTGCCCGCGGTACTTCCGCACTGCGTTGACCGCGGCCTTCAGGAAGTACGCGTTGCCGACCCCGGGGATCTCCACGGGGTACTGGAAGGCCATGAAGATGCCCTCGCGGGCGCGGTCCTCCGGCTTCATGGTCAGGAGGTCCTTGCCGTCGAAGAGGACCTGGCCGGACAGCACCTGGTAGTTCGGGCGGCCGGCGAGGACCTGGGCCAACGTGGTCTTCCCGGAGCCGTTGGGCCCCATGATTGCGTGAACCTCGCCCGGCTTGACCGTGATGTCGATGCCGCGAAGGATGTCCTTGTTCGCGACGCGCGCGTGCAGGTTACGAATCTCGAGCAGTGCCATGTCGGGCCTCCCACGGGACCGGGTCGGCATTCAGCCGACGGTCCCCTCCAACGCGAGACTGTAGGAAATGAGTTTCTGCGCCTCCACGGCGAACTCCATGGGGAGGTTGAGGAAGATCTTCTTGCAGAAGCCGTTCACGATCATCGACGTGGCGTCCTCCGGGGTGATCCCGCGCTGTTGGCAGTAGAAGAGCTGGTCGTCCCCGATCTTGGACGTGGTCGCCTCGTGCTCCATCTGGGCCGTGGGTTCCATGACCTGGATGTCCGGGAACGTGTGGGCGCCGCACTGGGAGCCGAGGAGGAGGGAGTCGCACTGGGAGTAGTTCCGCGCGCCCGTGGCGCCCTTGAGGATCTTGACCATGCCGCGGTACGTGTTCTGTCCCTGGCCCGCGGAGATCCCCTTGGAGATAATCGTGCTCCGCGTGTTCTTCCCGATGTGGTGCATCTTCGTGCCCGTGTCCGCCTGCTGGCGGTTGTTCACCACGGCCACGGAGTAGAACTCCCCGATGGAGTCGTCCCCTTGGAGGATGCAGCTGGGGTACTTCCACGTGATCGCGGACCCGGTCTCCACCTGGGTCCAGGAGATCTTGGAGCGGGCGCCCAGGCACTTGCCCCGCTTGGTCACGAAGTTGTAGATGCCGCCCTTGCCCTGCTTGTCGCCCGGGTACCAGTTCTGGATCGTGCTGTACTTCACCTCGGCGTCGTCCAGGGCGACGAGCTCGACGACCGCGGCGTGGAGCTGGTTCTCGTCGCGCATTGGTGCCGTGCAGTTGTGGACTGCAAATCCCTTCACGAGGTAGGTGTGCGGCGCTCGCCGGGTCTCGAAGTTGTAGACAATCCCCGCAAAGGCTTGGCGCCGGACCCTCCACACCGGGACGAGGAAGTATCCCTCCCGGCGCTTGACCGACTTTCCTCGCGTGTTCTCGTGGTAAACCACCCAATATCGCTTCTTGTGATGCACCGTCCTACCATCTCGCATTCGCTCGTCGGAGGCTTCCTGGGTGTTGATGAATGCGTAGGTACCCTGGCGGGCGAAGAGCTCTTGCAGCTGGAAGGCGAGCTCTCGGGATACGGTACATGCACGGACGCCTCGGAGACGTCCAGACCGGCTCGGCCTCGCAGCCACGCTGCCGTCCCCTTCCATGTAGGCATCGAGCACCAATTTCTGCCGCTGCGGAGGAAGATCCATGACGACCTTGCTCAGGCGCTTGCCCACGGCGTACTTGCCTCCATGTTCCACAAGGAGCCGGTAGAGTTCCTGGGAGTAGACGACAATGTAGGCACCGTGCCGCTTCGTGTCCACCGTGACGGACGGCCGCTTGCCTGTGACGCGTTCGATGAGCCGGCTGGCATCCTGAATGGTGCGCTTCTCATGCGAACCGAACGAGAGTTCGACGGCATCATAGCCGTTGAACCGCGTGGCGCTGCCCTCCGCCACATAGTATCCGAGGAGAGCTAGGAAATCGTCGCTGAGCTGCGGGTTGTCGCGCGATACCCGGTTGACAGGGAAGACGAGAAGGTCGCCGGGTCGCAGCTCGGCCGCACGGACGAACTCGGGATTCGCCCGCTTGAGCCTCTTGGCGTCGATGTCCGGCCATCGCCCCGCGGACCTCAGAGAACTCCGGACACGCTCACGGCGAATCGCGAGGACAGGGTGCTCCGTGGTCACGTGGAATCGGTTGCCCGTGCTCCGGGGGGTCACCTCGATCAAGTCGCCTTGATAGTATCGGCGCAAGAGCTTGGACACCTCGGCCTCGCGGCCCTCGCTATTGAGCACGGTGTGGTGCAGCTGGACATCTACCGCGGGCACCATCGCTTCGCCGGTGGAAATCTCCTCCCAGTCGGGCAGGCAGCCCTCCAGGTAGGAGACGTACGCGCCCTCGTCCGCGACGATCAGCGTGCGCTCGAACTGGCCCGTGTCCTGGGCGTTGATCCGGAAGTACGTGGACAGCTCCATGGGGCAGCGCACGCCCTTGGGGACGTAGGCGAAGGAGCCGTCGCTGAACACCGCGCTGTTCAGCGCGGCGAAGAAGTTGTCGTTGTACGGGACAACGGACCCGAGGTACTTCCGCACGAGGTCCGGGTGCTCCTTGACCGCCTCGGAGAAGGAGGAGAAGATGATCCCGAGCTCCGCCAACTTGGTCTTGAACGTCGTGCCCACGGACACGCTGTCCAGGACCGCATCCACCGCCACCCCGGCGAGGCGCTCCTGCTCCTGGAGTGGGATGCCCAGCTTGCCGTACAGGTTGCGGATCTCCGGGTCGATGTCTTCGAGGCCCTTCACGGGCTTCTTGGGCTTCGGGGCGGCGTAGTAGATGATGTCCTGGTAGTTGACCGGCGGATAGGTGACGTTGGCCCAGTGGGGCTCCTTCATCGTGATCCAGTGGCGGTACGCCTTGAGTCGCCACTCGAGGAGCCAGTCGGGCTCGCCCTTCTTCTGGGAAATCAGGCGGACGACGTCCTCGCTGAGACCCTTCGGGAGCCGCTCCTCCTCGACGTCGGAAACGAACCCGTACTTGTACTCGCGGTCCGCCATTTCCTGTTCGAGCTTCGTCTTGGTGACCATGAGGAGTCCCCCTGTGCAGGGGTATGATTCTCCAAGTATAACGATGTTATATATACCTTTGGTAGCGGCTGACAGAAGCGGCCCGACAAGGCGCGGAATGGGTGTCCCGCCTCGGAAGACTTAAGTCACGGCCCTGCGTACGAAGCGCGGGAAGCGAACGCTGTGATGGCCTCGTCGGAAGCAACCCAAGTCATCGTCACCTCGAACGCGGTGCGTCGCATCCACTACCTGCGCGAGAAGGAGAGCCGCCCCGCGGCGGCCCTTCGCCTGCGGATCATCGCGGGCGGATGCAGCGGCATGCAGTACCGCATGGACCTCGCGGAGACGCCACGGCCCACGGACATCATCATCACGGCGGAGGACGCGAAGGTCTTCGTCGACCCGAAGAGCCTCGTCTACCTCCAGGGGTCCACCCTGGACTACGAGGAGGACCTGCTCGGCGGCCAGTTCAAGATCATGAACCCAAACGCGAAGCACTCCTGTTCTTGCGGCCTGAGCTTCACGATCTAGGCAGGCCTGACGGTTCAGAGGGCCTGGGCGATCATCTCGGCCAGGTCCACGATGCTGATCTTCATGTTCCGCTGCCTGGCCACCTGCTCGAAGTGGCGCTCCGCGTGCGGGCAGGTCGTCACCAGGGAGGTGGCGCCCGTCTCCACGGCGTCCTCGATGCGCCTCGATCCGACATTGGCCGCCTGGTCCGGATAGACATCCGGGAAGCCTCCCCCGGCTCCTGAGCACAGGGCGTCCTCGCGGCTCGGGACCATCTCGAGGATCTTCAGGTCCTTGACGAACTTGAGGGCCTGCCGCGGCGAGTCGTACGAGCCGCATACGCGGCTCATGTGGCACGCGTCGTGGAACGCGACCTTCTGCGGGAGGGACTTCGTGAACGCGATTCGCTTCTCCCGGACGAGCTTCTCCACGTAGTGGGAGATGTGGTAGACACTGAAGGGAGGATTGCCGCCCCAGTCCTTGTAGTCCCGGTAGAACGCGCGGTAGCACTCCGCGCAGGCGGTGACCAAGGCCTTCGCACCCGTCCGTGCGACGGCCTCCAGGTTGTGAGGCATGATCTGCTTCTCGACTTCCCGGCGGTAGCCCATCCGCGCGAGCGGCGCGCCGGAGCACCATTCCTCGGGGCCGAGGATCTTGTAGGTCACCTTGGCCGCGTTCAGGATCTTGATCACGGCCCGGGCCACCTGCTGCTTCTCGTAGCTCGCCACGCAGCCGACCCAGTAGACGACCTCGGGACTCTCCGACTGCACGGCCTCCGGGGGCAGCCAGGCCGCCCGCTCCTTGGGGTCCCTGCCGTAGATGTTATGGCTCTCCCGCACGTTGAGCAGGTACGGCTCCAGCTCCTTCCGCGCGTGGCCCGACTCGACCATCCAGCCCTTCACGTCGTCCCAGAGGGTGTCGAAGGGGATGTCGACCGGGCAGACCTCCGCGCAGGCGCCGCAGCCCGTGCACTCCCAGGCGCTCGCGGCGAACTCCTCCCCGGGCTTCACGTGCCTCCGGAGGAGGCGGTCCAGGGGGCCCCGCAGGTCGTACTGCCGGAGGGCGAAGACGCGGCCGCGAGGGGACATGCTCTCCCAGCCCGCCTCCTGGTACGCGGGGCAGACCGGGACGCAGTACCCGCACCTCGTGCACGCGTGCAGGTGTTCCTCAATGGGAGGCATCTTCGCAAGCCGGGCCATGACATCACCTACGCCGTCAACTGCGGAGCTCGGCGAGCTCCTTCCCCGCCTCGGCCGCGAGGGCCCGGTCCTCCTTGGCGAGATCCTCGAGCAGCGCGCGGGCCTTCCCCGAACTCGCGGCGGCGGACTTCTCGAACAGGTCCGCGGACTTGCGAGCGGTCTCCGCGGCGATCTCCCACGCCTTGGTCAGGGCGATCTCCTTCTCGAACGTGTACCGGGCCGTCCCGCACTTGGGGCACTGGCTCGGCATGGTCTTCGTCTCCACGACGTGGCCGCAGACGTAGCACTCGGCCTTGGAGACCGCGTCGAGGGGGTACAGGTTCGGGTAGAAGGCTCCCTCCTTGGCCGAGGGACCCGTGAGGGCCTCGAGCTTCGCGAGCTGAGCGGCCTTGCGGCGGCCCAAGTCCTCGAACGTCACCTTGACCCGCGTGTCCGCGGAGACGACCTGGGCCAGCTCGTAGAACGCGACGCCCTCGAGCACCGCGCCCAACGCGCGCTGCAGAGAATCCGCCTCGCTCGCATGCTTCGCGGTCAAAGGAATCGGCCACCCGAGGAGCCAATAGTGGGCTGGGATACCGCGAAGGGCATATCAATCTTCGCGCTTCGCGCGGACGGCCGCGGAAGGGTGGGCCACATGGAGGAGTTCAGAGTCCCCAGCCGAACTGTTTCTTGGCCGTTTCCGACATCATCTCGGGGGTCCACGGCGGCTCCCAGACGACGGCCACGTTGGCCTCCTTCACGCCCGGCAGTTGCTCGATCTTCCGCTTCACGTCGGCACCCATGTACGCGGACGCGGGGCAGCCCGGCGCGGTCAGGGTCATCTTGACCTCCACCTTGCCCGTGGACTCGTTGATGTCGATGTTGTACACGAGCCCGAGGTCGTAGATGTTGATCGGGATCTCGGGGTCGTAGCACTTCTTCAGGACCGTGATCACTTCGTCCTTCGTGGGCATGGATGACCTCCGTGCGACCCGAAATACGGGGTGGCGGGATATGAACGTTCCGTCCAATTCAGGGCCGCAACGGGCGCCGGGCCGCGAAACCGCCCTCTAACGTATGCCAGAAGGCCACGGACCCTTCCCCGCGCTGCCAGCAAAGGTACGCGATGCTGCCCTCGACCCAGCCGGGGAAGTCGATCAGACCCTGCCCCGTGTCCTTGAGCTCGCAGCCCAGGGAGCGGATCTCCCGGATGTCCGCCTCCACGTCCTTCTGAACGGTGGCCTCCTGAGCCACCAGGGCCTCGTAGACCGTACGCTCCTCGGGAGGCATGCCGTCGCCCGTCGAGTGCCAGTAGGCCTGGGCATCCTCCACCAGGTCCCGGATCTCTCGCAGTCGAGCTAGCTTGGGGTCCATCCGACGGAAGATCTCCGTGATCCGCGGCAGGAGCGCGTTCGCTTCGTCGACGGTGAACAGACGCGCCGGGCCGAAGGGCTGCATCCGAAGGTCCACTGGGCCTTCCATCCCGTTCCTCCGCCAATGGTTAGGGCGTCCGAAGCCTATGAGGCTATGCCAGGCACGGTCAGGCCAGCCCGTGTTCCGACTTCACGGCCCGCGCGGCCTGGACCATGACCTCGAGCTTGGCCTTCGCCTCGTCCACGGTGCGCGTCTTGAGGCCGCAGTCCGGGTCGATGACGAGCTTCTGGGGGTCGAAGAGGGAGAGGGCCTTCTCGATGCGGTCCATGACCTGGGCCCTCGGTTCGATCACGTGGCTGTGGACGTCGACCACGCCGAACGCGATCTCTTTCTTCAGGGGATCGCGGCGGAACCGGTCCAGGAGGTCGAGGCTCGAATTGGACATCTCCAGATCCAGCTGGTCGACGGGGAGGCGGTTGAAGTACGGGTAGATGTCCTCGTAGTTCCCGTAGCAGGTGTGGAGGACCGTCTTCGCGTCGAGACCCTGGGTCACAAGCCCGACGGCCTTCACGACGAGGGGGAGCTCATCGGAGCGCGCAGAGAGGGCGGGCTCGTCGACCTGGATGACCTGGGCGCCCGCGGCCTCCAGGTCCCGGGCTTCCTTGTGGAGGAGACCCGCGAACGCCAGGGCGGCCTCCTCCCGCGACCCGTAGTGCTCGTCGAAGGACCAGTCCATCAGCGTATACGGACCCGTGATCATGCCCTTCACGGGCTTCTCCGTCCGCTCCTGGGCGAAGCGGAACCACTCCACGCTGATGGGCCGCGTCCGGCGGAGCTCGCCCACGATGACGGGCTTCTTGTAGTACCGGTTGCCGTAGGAGCGGACGAGCCCGGAGACCTCCATGCCGTCCAGGTTCTCGGCGAAGTACGTGGCCATGTCGCCGCGGTACTGCTCCCCGTCCACGAGGACGTCCAACCCGACCTCCTCCTGGAACCGGAGCCACTCCGTGGTGGCCCGCTCCTCGAGTTCCCGGAGTGCGGCGGCCTTCAACGCGCCCTTGGACGCCCGGGCCCGCGCGCGCAGGAGGTAGTCGGGCTTCGGGAAGGAGCCCACCGTGGTCGTCTCCAGCGCGGTCACGGACCCCCTCCGATGCGGCGCGCGGTCTCCGCAAGCACGGCCAGCTTCTGCCGCGCCCTCTCGCGTGGGAGGAACTCGAGGCCGTTGGAGGGGGAGAGGTACGCGCGATCCAGGTCCACGCGGTCGCCGAGCTCCTGGACGCGGGTCGCGAGGGCTTGGGGGTCCTCGAGCTTCGTGTTCCTCGCGTCGACGACGCCGAGGGACAGGGGCGTCTCGGACCCGTGCCGGACCACCTGGGCCCAGGTCTTCGCCCCCTGCACGAGGTCGAGACCCAGGACGTCGATGGGCAACTCGAGCAGGTCCCGGTAGATCTTGGCCACATCGCCGAAGTACGTGGCCAGGGTGAGCTCGGCGGAGCCCTTCCGCGCGCACAGGGTCCCCAGGGTCTCCGCGACGAGGGCGAGGTCCTCGGGCCTGCGCGTCAGGATGGGCTCGTCCACCTGGAGGTGCTGGACGCCGGCCAATCGCAGGATCGCGACCTCCTCGGCGAGGGCGTCCGCGAACGCGGCGGCCAGCACCCGCGTCTTCCCGTAGTGCCGGTCGAGGGCCAAGGTGGCGAGGGTCACGGGACCCGGGAGGACGGCCTTCACGGGCGCCTTGGATGCCTCCTGGGCGAAGCGCCACGCATCCAGGAGGATAGGATTCGTCCACCGGACCGGGCCGACGACGACGGGCTGGCGGTAGTACGTGTTCGTGTCGAAGTACCGCACGAGGCCCCCCACTTCGATCCCCTCGAGCGCGCGCGCGACGTGGCTCTGGCTGTCGTACCAGGACACCTGGCCATCCGTGACCACGTGGATGCCCGCGGAGGCTTGCTCCCGGAGCACGGCCCTCACGACCTCGCGCTCCGCGGAACGGACGTCCGATTCGGAGGCCGCGCCCTTGTCGAACCGCGCGATGGCCCGGCGGAGGACCTGCTCCCCGGCGGTGTCCCCGATCCTCGGGTAGGTCCCCACGACCGTGGTCTGCACCCTGGTCACCTGGCGGGCCCCAGGCCTCGGAGCCTTCGGCCGGCCGAAATCAAGGGTGAGATAAAAGGCTCTACATGCGGAAGGGAATAGGAATATTCGGCGCGGTCACTTGGCCAGCGCCTCTTCCGTCTGTTCCTCGAGCAGCTTGACCTCGCCCTGCTTGTTGATGTGGTAGAAGCCCTGGAGATCCTTGTAGCCGATCTCCTCCATGTAGAGGCAGTCCACGGGGCACACGTCCACGCACTGCTGGCAGCCGATGCACTTCGTGTAGTCGAACTCGGGCACCACGATGGGCTTGCCCCGGCGGTCGTTGGGACCGTCGAGCATGTCGATGCACCGCGTGGGGCACTCCCGCTCGCACTTGCGGCAACCGATGCAGACGTCCACCTCGCAGATGGGGTGCTCGCCCGAGCGGTTGATCAGGACCGTCTCCTTGTCCGAGACCTCATCGGGCATGCGCAGCTCCTCGCTGCGGTAGTACAGGTCCTCGCGGGCGTAGTCCGCGTGCTCGAACTCCTGCGTGAAGTTCCAGGCGTCCGTGGGGCAGTATTCCATGCAGTTGCCGCAGAAGAGGCAGTGGCCGATGTCGACCGCGGGCCGGCGGATGATCTTCTTCATCTCGTCGAGCATGGCGCGGCTCGGGTGCAGGTAGGGATCGTCCTTCTCCACCTCGTGGAACTCGAAGTAGATGCACTCGTTCGGGCAGACCTTCGCGCAGAGCTCGCAGCCGATGCACTTGTACCAGTCGATGCTGTGCTGGCCCCGGAACGCCTGCGGCAGGTCGACCTTCTGGTAGGGGTACAGGTGGGTCACGGGCTTGCGGCCGCCGGGGACCAGCTTGTTGACGACGGGGAGCGTGATGAGGGTGTTCCTGATCGCCGCGCCCAGGGGACGGACGATCCCGCGGACCGTGCCCGCGGGGCGGACCGTGGTCAGGTCAGTGTCGGACTTGCGGGACTTCATAGGTGTAGTCTCCCTGGCGCAGGTCCATGAGCTCGCCCTCGCGCGAGCTGACGAGGCGGCCCTTCTTCGTCTTGATCCAGCCCGTCCGCTCCGCGCGGATCTTCGCGCTGAGCTTGAGGAAGCCGTCGATGAGGGCCTCGGGCCGCACGGGGCAGCCGGGGATGAAGATGTCCGTGGGCACGAACGTGTAGGAGCCCTTCACGACACTGTAGGAGTCGTAGTACGGCCCGCCGCAGATCGTGCACTCCCCCATGGCCATGACCCACTTCGGGTCCGGCATCTGCTCGTACAGCCGCCGCACCGCGGGGCGGAGCTTGAGGGAGATGGGGCCGTTCAGGAGGAGGACGTCGCACTGCCGCGGCGAGCTGCGGTAGATGACGCCGAACCGCTCGACGTCGTACCGCGGGTCCGAGGTCGCGGCCATCTCGATCGCGCAGCACATGATCCCGAAATGCAGCGGCCACGTGGAGTTGCGCTTGGCCCAGTTGAAGAACTCCCCGACGAGGCCCTCCTTCATCCTCTTGACCATCGCGCCGCCGGGACCGCGCTTGAGGGGAGCGTCGATGTTCTCGTCGACCCACTTGAGGAAGTCCCGGGACCGCAGGCCGACGATGTTCGACTGCTCGGCTCGCTGGATCATGGTCCTGCCCTCGGCGCCTTCGGGGCCGCTCCGCCGCGGCGTAAACCGGAGGCGTTCTTAATGTTTCCCACACGTTCCGGGGCTTAAACCCTCGGTGCGTCGGTCACCTCCCCACCTCGGGTCTCGCCACGCCGGAGGGAGCCCGAGCCGCGCTAAAGCCTTTCTCCATGCGGGAGGGCCGCAGGCCGCCGGGGCGCGCACGGTGTCACTCGCCTCGGTAACAACCGCTAAATACCTCCGATTAGGTGTTCCGAAATCGGAGAGGGAAGGCGTGCCGGTCACCCAGGATCGCGTCCAGAAGCTCAAGTCGTTCGGGTTGACGGAGTACCAGGCACGGGCGTACCTGGCGCTGCTCGACCTCGGAGCGGCCACGGGATCCCAGATCCCGGCCCACAGCCGCGTGCCCCGCACGCGGGTCTACGAGACGATGCAGCAGCTCCACGAGAAGGGGCTCGTCCAGATCCTCCCGGAGAAGCCGGTCCGCTACAAGCCGGTCCCGTTCGCGCACTACCTGAGGGGCCTGGCCGAGGACCACCGCCGCAGGGCGCAGCAGCTGACCATGAACGCCACGTCCCTCGCGCGGGAGTTCTCGGTCTCGCCGCTCGGGAGCCCGGAGGAGCGGGGACGGTTCGAGGCCATCTACGGCCGGCGGAACGTGCGCGACCGGCTCGTCGAGATGTACGAGCACGCGGAGACGGAGATCGTCGCCATCGGCTCCGTCCACAGCCCCGCCCGCATCCTCCACGGCCTCGGCATAGAGCTGGAGGACCGGGCCACGTCCGGGGCCAGCGCCAATTTCGCCTTCTTCATCGACCAGCGCAACGAGGCCGAGGTCCGCGCGCTGAGCCGCATCTCGGAGGTCCGCCACATCGACTTCTTCACCCCCGTGGACCGTCACGGGGTCGACGGCCGCCAGTTCCTCATGAGCCATCCGATCCCCGACGACGACTCGCCGTACCGCGGCGAGGACATCGCGATCTGGACGGACGACCCCGCGATCGCCTCCGCGATGGAGCAGATGGCCGAGCGGATCTGGGAGATGGGCGTCCGCGTGCCGCCGAAGCCGAGGGACGGGGCGGAGGCGCAGAAGGGCCGCCGGCTCACGCCGTTGGCCGGACCGTGAGCTTCTCGAAGAGCTTGGTCAGGTCGGTCAGCGGCTCCCCGTTCGGCCCCGCGATCCTCTGTTCCGCGGGCGTCCTCTGGTAGTACGTGGGGATGCGCTGGCGGATCCGCTCCCCCATGTCGGGCACGTGCTCGTTGTTGTAGAACACCCCGATCGGGATTCGGTCGCCCCACTCGAGCGCCTTCTCCAGGGCCTGCTTGGCCTTCGCCTCGATCTCCATGGGCTCGTGGACCACGGGGTCCCAGCCCTGGCCGTCCAGCTTGTAGACGCGCGGCAGCGGCCGTCCGCCGTTCTGGTCCGCCCGGTCCTCGCCGCCGTACCACTCCTTCGTGTTGATGTCGTTGTACGTCGGGCAGGGCTGGAGCACGTCGAGGAACGCGTAGCCCTTGTGCCGGATGCCCTGGACGATCAGGTCCTTGAGGTGCTTCACGTCGTAGGAGTAGCCGCGGCCCACCCAGGTGGCGCCCGCGGCCAAGGCGAGCCAGATCGGGTTGACCGCGTCGTTGATGTTCGGATGGGCGAGGGACTTCGTCTGGACGCCGAGCTTGAGGGTCGGCGCGGCCTGTCCCTTCGTCAGCCCGTACACGCCGTTGTCGTAGAGGACGTAGAGCATGTCCAGGTTCCGCCGGCCGGCGTTCACGAAGTGCGCGCCCCCGATCCCCATGCCGTCGCCGTCCCCGCCGACCGCAACGACCTCGAGGTTGGGGTTCGCGAGCTTGATCCCCTGGGCCACGGGGAGGACGCGGCCGTGGAGGGTGTGCACGCCATACGTCTTGACATAGTGGATCGTCTTCGCGGAGCAGCCGATCCCGGAGACCATCGCGACCCGGTAGGGGTCGAGCTTGAGCTCGGCGAGGGCCATCTGGATCGTCCTCAGGATGCCGAAGTCGCCGCACCCGGGGCACCAGTCGTTGTGGACTTCCGTCGCGTAGTCCTGCGGCTTCAGGACCTGTTCAAGCGCCATGGGTCAGCACCGTCCTGGGGGAGGCCTGGTCGTGGATGATCGCCTTGATCGCGTCGTACAGCTCGTTGTTCGACATGGGCCGGCCGTTGTACTTCAGGATGTGATGGGTGAAGTCCACGCCCGTGCGCTCCCGCACGAGGCCGCCCAGCTGCGCGCCGAAGTTCATCTCGACGTCGACGCGGTTCTTCGCCTTCGCGAGGTGGGTCATGACCGCCTCCGAGGGGAACGGGTTCAGGAGCCGCAGCTGGAGGAAGCCGACGGACTCCTTCTCCGCGAGGAGCCGGTCCATCGCGTCGAGGAGCGGGCCCTTCGTCGAGCCCCAGCCCACGAGGACGGTCTTCGCGCCCTTGTCGCCGAAGTAGTGGTACTTCACGGAATCCGGGATCTCCTTGCCGGCGAGCTGGAGCTTCGCCTCGCGCTTCTCCATCATCAGGTCCCGCAGGACCGGGTCCTCCGTGATGTGGCCCGTCTCGTCGTGCTCGTCGCCGGTGTTCCAGAACAGCGTGCCGTGCTGGCCGATGACCGCGCGCGGCGACACCGGGCTGTCGCCGAGCTCGAAGCGATGGTAAGGGTGCTCCGGGCCGAAGCCGTTCCCGTCTGCGAGGAGCCGCCCGCGGTCGATGCGCAGGTCCTTGAGCTCGGGGAACGCGACGGTCCCGCTGTTGTTGGCCAGCGCCTTGTCCACCATGTGGATCACGGGCATCTGGTACCGCTCCGCGTAGTTGAAGGAGAGGAGGCCGTCGCGGATCATCTCCTCGAAGTCGCCGGACGCGAGGATGATCCGCGGGCTGTCGCCGTGCCCGGCGTGGAGGGCGAACCGCAGGTCGCCCTGCTCGTGGCGCGTCGGCATGCCGGTGCTCGGCCCCGCGCGCTGGTAGAGCGTGATGACCACGGGCACCTCGTTGATCGAGGCGTACCCGATGCCCTCCATCATGAGGCAGAAACCCGGGCCTGACGTCGCGGTGGCGGATCGGGCGCCCGTCAGCGCGGCGCCGATGGCCATCGTGATCGCCGCGATCTCGTCCTCCGTCTGGACGACGAGCACGGAGGCGTCCTTCTCCTTGAGGAAGGCGGAGTCCTCCGCCTCCGGGGCGGCGTGACCGTCCAGCTGGAGGATCTCGTTCGCCTCGAGGAACTCGCTCTCGTCCGAGGCGGGCGTGATCGGGTAGTAGGTCTGCACGCGGAGGCCGCCGTAGAGC
>OFHG01000161.1_pt1 | contig 28477 bp, 17 predicted proteins | sample 1521931 | NCBI WGS metagenome assembly OFHG01 (sample SAMEA2468438, study PRJEB22500) | soil metagenome | biome: Glassland; feature: Farmland; material: Clay | place: Australia | collected 2013-01-31 | depth 0.55 m
GAGAAGGGAACTGCCGTGGACCGGTATCTCTTTGGGTGAACCCATCGAAAATTCTGCATGGAAGGACCTCGTCAAGCGGTTTGGCCTGGCCGGAACCAAGCGGCCGGGGAACGGTGCATTCCGGCGTCGGGTGCCGGAGGGGAAGGGCCCCCACTCCTTTGTGCAGCGCGAGATGTTGAGTCTCGAATCAGCCGCTTCTGCAACGTCCTTCGCGGCCAAGTGCCGACCCGCCGGTCTCTCATCGCCGACGTCGGCATACTGGCCCGGACCGCTTCCAGCTCGGCGCGCGTATTCTAACACGCGAAGAGAACCGAAAGAGGTCGGTGTTCTCACGGATTGGAAGCGACGCCAGACCGATCTTGATGGACATCAAGGTCCTCAGTCACCTGGGCCGGCAACCAAGTTTCGATCCTTTAACGTTTCGGACTAGTTGGGGGCCGCTTCAGGACAGAGCTCCGTCCAGAATCGAGATGTCCACGCTTTTTCTGAATTCCCGCCGATTGTTCATTTTGGGCTCTCAGATTGAAGAAGGAAGATTCTCTAGCTGAGATTCGTCTCCTCAATTTTGGCTGAAGGTTCCTTCCCCGCGGACCCCTCGACTTAAGTAACCTCTGTTCTGTCAACACGTTCGAGGGCTGAACGGAGCGTCCTCACGCTGGCACAATGATTGCTAAACCCGTTGTGTTTATGGCGAACGAGCCACAGACCGAAGTTCTGCCTGCCGGCCTTCGAGTTCCGGAAGGTGAGGAGGAAGCCGCTCGCCCCGTGGAGCGATTGCCGGGGCAGCAGTATTGCGTGTTCCGAATCGGGCGCGAGCTCTATTGCCTCTCGGTCTCGGAGGTCGAAGAGGTGGTGGAATGGTCCGCGCTGACTCGTGTGCCTTTGTCGCCGCCATTTTTGATGGGTATCTTCAATCTTCGCGGCGTGATCATTCCCGTTCTCAATCTCGCTTTCCTGGAAAACCGGCGGTCAGACGTCCCGCCGACTCATCTGGTGGTTGCCGTGTGGGACAGGGAGGGCGACCGCGGCCCGATGCGCATTGGTCTGGCGGCCGACGAGATGTTTGGCACTTTTTTTACTTCCGAGCCTCTGCTGGTGGACGAAGCTCCCAGCGAGGTTCCGCACTGCCGCGGCATGTTGCGTTATGACCGGCGGCTGGCTTTGGCACTGAATCTTCGCCGTCTGGGCGAGGCGTTTCCGATTCCCATAATTTAGGAGTCCGTCAGCTGACGGACACGTTTCCGGAGGTTCGAAATGGAAGGCCGATTAAGAAGCACGATAAGGACGCTTATGCTGACCGGCATCGTGGGGATTTTCGCGGTGCTGTTTCTGGCTTATCACGCCGGGTTGAAGGCGGATGGCCACTCGATCCTGGACGCAGGCGCCCTGCCGGCGGATGCGCTGGTGTCGCTCGTAATGGCCGGGCTGTTCTGTCTCGGCGTCAGCGTGGCGCTGGTCAAGGTCCTGGGGAACCGGATTGTGCACCCCATCGAGCAGGTGGCGGAATATTCTCAGAAGATTGCGGCAGGCGACCCGCGCGCTCACGTGCAGCTCGATGCCCAGGATGAGTTTTCCGTCATCGTCGAGAATTTCCGGCGCGCCGCGGCCAAGGTCACCATTTCGGCGGCGCCCACGCCGGAAGTGCAGGGGACGCTGCAGAAGAGTATCAACCAGTTTCTGACGGTCATCAGCCAGGTGGCCCAAGGCGATCTGACGCTGCGCGCCAAAGCCACCAACGACACCTTGGGGAACGTCGCCGAAGCGCTGAACTCGATGCTCGACAACTTCACGCAGGTCCTCGAGCGCGCCAGCAAGTCCGCCAGCGACGTTTCCACCAGCGCCAACGAAATCCTGGTGGCCTCCGAGCAGATGGCTTCCGGCGCCACGCAGCAGGACCAGGAAATCACCAACACCTCCTCGGCGGTCGAGGAGCTGACGGTTTCGATGAAGCAGGTTTCGAACAACGCTGAAGCCAGCGCTGAAGCGGCGCGCCGGGCGCTGGAGGCGGCCGAGCAAGGCAACCGCTCCGTGCGCGACACGCTGGAAGGCATGCAGCGCATCCGCGCTTCGGTGCAGGCCACGGCGAAGAAGATCAAATCGCTGGGCGACCGGTCGCTGGAGATTTCCGAAATCATCAACGTGATCAACGACATCACCGAGCAGACCAACCTGCTGGCGCTCAATGCGGCGATTGAGGCCGCGCGCGCCGGGGAAGCGGGCCGCGGCTTTGCCGTGGTCGCCGACGAGGTGCGCAAGCTGGCCGAACACTCGCGCAGCGCCACCAAGGACATCGCCGCCCTGATCAAGGCGATCCAGGCGGAGACCAGCGAAGCGGTGGTGGTGATGGAGGAAGGCACCAAGGAAGTGGAAGTTGGCGCTCGCCTGGCCGACCAAGCAGGCAAAGCGCTGGAAGCGATTTCGACCGTCGTCCGCCAATCGGCGGAGCTGGTGCAGGAGATCTCGCTGGCTTCCAAGCAGCAGGTGCGCGGCACGGAAGGCGTGGCGAACGCCATGCAGATCATTTCCAATATCACCCGGCAAACCTCGCAAGGCGCGCGTCAGACCACGCGCACGGTCGAGCACATGGTGAAGCTCTCCGAGCAATTGAACGAAGTGCTTTCCCAGTTCCGGACGGGCGTGCCGGAAACCGAACTTCAGGCGCAAGCGGTTGCCGCCGCACGATAAGCAAGGTCCGCAGTGGTGTCCTGGCCCGGCCGGCGCTCTCCGGCCGGGGAGCTCGGAGCGATAAAGGAAGACATGATCTCAATGACCATCACCGATGACCTGGAACTCGACGGATTCCGCGCCCTGATCGAACAGCGCTCCGGCATTCGCTTTGACATGTCGCGCGAGCGCTTTTTCTCGACGCGCATCCGCGAGCACCTCCAGCGCCGGGGACTGGGGAGCGGCGCCGACCTGATGCGCTTGGTGCGGTCGTCCAACCTCGAATATGAGGCTCTGCTGGCGCGCCTGCTCACTCACGAGACGTCGTTTTTTCGCTATCCCTCCGCTTATGAGGCCCTGAAAAGACGCGTGCTGCCCGAGATTCAGGCCAGAAAATTCTGGGACTCGCCGCGAACGCTGCGCATCTGGAGCGCCGGCTGCTCGACGGGCGAAGAGCCCTATTCCATTTCTATTGCACTGGCGGAAACGCCGGCCTTCGCCACGGGGTGGGACATCGAAATCCTCGCCACCGACATCAGCCGTCACGCCGTGGCTCGCGCCGTGCACGCGCTCTATCCCCGGCGGAGCCTCGCGAACCTTACCCCGGAGCAGATCGCGTCCTATTTCACGGCGGACGACGACCAATACGAAGTGAGGCCTGCAATCCGTCACAAGGTTTCATTCGTAGTGATGAATCTTGTGCAATCCCTGTACCTGGGGCGGATGGATTGCATCTTCTGCATGAACGTCCTGATTTATTTCTCCGAGGAGCGGCGTGAGCAGCTCATCCGCGGCTTCCACGACAGTCTGGAGCCGGGCGGATATCTCATGCTCGGCCATTCCGAAACCCTCGGCAATCTCTCCGGCAAGTTCGAGAAGATCGTCTTCGAGGATTTCATGCTGTACCGCAAGCCCGGCCGAGGAGCCGGAGCGGTTAATTTCGGGAGCACACGGTGAGCGCCAGCGCCGCGGACAACCTCGAGCTCTTTTCCCAAGCGGCTTTCGAGCAGCTCCAGTTCATCCGGGAGTATGCCGGGGTGTTGCTGGATCCGTATCCCTCGCCGGAAGCCATCGAGCACCTTTACCAATCGGCGCAAATGCTCACCGAGAGCACTGCGCAGTATGGCCTGGCGTTGTTTTCGGAAATAGCCGGCAAGCTCGCGCACCTTTTCCAGTACGCGCTCAGCACGCCGCTCAGCCCCGAGACTTGCGGGCCGATTGTGGATTTCCTTTATGACGCGGTGGCGCTGCTCGAATCCGACCTGCTCCAACTGAGCACGCAGGGTGCTGAAGCCGCTGACGATATTCAAGCCTTCAAGGAAAAATATCCTTTCGCTTTCCAAACGCCCGTTCTTGAAGAAACCGCGGATCCGCTCGCGGGAGAGTCCCCCGATGCCGGCGCAAAGATGGCCCCTGAGGCTGCCACCGAACCGCCTGCCGAAGTTCGCGAGCCTGAGCCGCAGCCCGCGCATCCGATCGCATCCGTCGAGCCCTTGCCGGAGGACAGCGAGGTTCCGGCGGAAATCCTTGAATTCTTCGTGCCCGAAGCCGAAGAGCACCTCCAGGCGGTGACGGAGTGCCTGCTGGAGATGGAGGCAAATCCGGGCGCTGACGTTATCAACCGGCTGTTTCGTTCCATGCACACGGTGAAAGGGTCGGCCGCGCAGGTGGGGTTGCAGCGCATCGCCTACGTGGCGCATCGCGCGGAAGACCTGGTCGGTCGCTTGCGCGACGGCGAGCTGCGTCCCAGCGCGGAGATTGTGGATATCTGCCTGGAAGTGGTGGATACGATCAAGAAATTCCTCTGCCGGCAGTGGCCGGATGAAGCGACAACTCAGTCCTCAGTGAATTCGCTGCTGGCGCACATCGCCCGCCAGGCGTGCGGTCAAGTTGAGAATGTGGATGCCGGAAAAGATGAGCCGACCGTTGCTGCGGTGCCGGAAGCCGCCGAAGCGCCGAATATCGAAGCGCGGATCGAAGCGAAGGTTAAGGAAGCGGTCAGTCCCGCGTCCGCGCCGAACGAGACTAACGATTCTCCCAAGGCAGCGGAGACGGAACCTTCGCTGGTGCCGGCGCAGCCCGCGGGGGTGCCCTCATCGCGGCCGAAGGGCTTGGCCACTTCGTCACAATCGAAGTCCGTGCGCGTCCCGCTGGAACGGCTGGACCGGATGATGAACGCCGTGGGCGAATTGGTCATCAACCGCACACGCATGTTTGGCCGCTTGGGCGAGCTCGAGCGGCTTGCCGAGGTGCTCGACTTTTCCAAGGGCCGCCTGATCGGCAAAATCGGCGAGTTCCAGGAGCGCTACGAATTCACCCGCATGAATTCAGGTTTCCGCCCGGCGCATTGGATGCATCCCGTTGCACACGCGGCGAGTCAAGCCCCGCATTTCCGCGATGGTCTTCACGCGGAATTCAGCGAGCTCGAATGGGATCGCTACGACGACTTCAATATCCTTTCGCGCTCGCTGACTGAAATTTCCGCCGACCTGACCGAGGTGCTGAGCCAACTCGGACGCTTCGTGCGCCAGGTCGATTCGGACATCGATCAGTTCACCAACCTCGCCCACCGGCTGCAGGATGAAATCACCGAAGCGCGCATGGTGCCGATTGGCAACCTGTACACGCGCCTCTCGCGCACCGCGCGCGACGCCGCCAAGGCCGCGGGCAAGCAGGTGGAGCTGACGCTCGCTGGCGCCGAAACCGACCTCGACAACGGCATCATCCAGCAGATTTCCGACCCCCTGATTCACCTGGTTCGCAACTCCATCGCGCACGGAATCGAGCCGCCCGAAGAACGCGCGGAAAGCGGCAAGCCCGCTCAGGGCCGGGTGGCGTTGCGCGCCTATCATCGCGGCAACCAGATTCACATCGAGGTGGAAGACGACGGCCGCGGAATTGACTACGAAAAAATCCGCTCGACCGCGCTGGCGCAGGGTCTGGTTACGGGCGCCGAAGCGGCGCGCCTCAGCGAAGGCGATTTGCTCGAATTCCTGTTCCGCCCCGGGTTCTCGACCGCTTCGCGCAAGACCGAGCTTGCGGGGCGCGGCGTGGGGCTGGACGTCGTGCGCTCCAACCTGGCCGCGTTGAACGGCGAAATTTCCATAGACACCGAAAAGGGCGGCGGCACGCGCTTCACTCTCAAGGTGCCCCTGACCCTGGTCATCACCCAGGCGCTGTTCCTGCGCAACGGGCCGTGGGTGTTTGGCATTCCGCTGGCCTGTGTTGAAGAAATCCGCCGCGTGCGCGCCGCGGATATCGAAGCGGTCGGGGGCAAGCTGCTGACGCGGCTGCGCGACCAGGTGATCGAAGTGGTCCGCTTGGATGCGCGGCTGGGGCTCGACCGGGTCGAGCCCATCAATGGTTTCTATCGCATGGTGACCATCAATCTGGGCGGGCGCCAGGTGGGCATTATCGTAGAAGAAGTCCTGAGCAAGGACGAAATCGTCATCAAGGGGCTGGGCGAGTACCTGCGCAACATCAAGCTGTTCTCCGGCGCCACGATCGCCCCCGACGGCAGCCCGATCCTTTTGATTGATGTCTATCGCCTGGTAGCTGCCGACGCACAGGCGCAGCCGCCGGCCGAAACGAGCGGTGCCGAGACGGACGCTACTCCGAGCGCGCCCGCCGAGAAAGAATGCGCGGCGCCAGAGAAGGTCATCCTGCTGGCTGATGATTCCATCAGCGTACGCCGTTTCGTGGGCCGCATGCTGGAGAAGGCGGGTTACCGTGTCAAGTTCGCCTCCGACGGCCTGGAGGCGCTCGAGGCGGCGACGCAAGGCGGTTGCAACCTCGTGCTGACCGATCTCGAAATGCCGCGCACCAACGGCTACGAGTTGATGGCGCACCTGCGCCAGAATCCTTCGACGCGCGGGCTGCCGGTGGTGGTGCTGACCTCGCGCGCCGGCGACAAGCACCGCGACAAGGCGCTAAGGGAAGGCGCGGCCGGGTTCCTGACCAAGCCCGTGCAGGAGGAGCAACTCTTGGCGGCAGTCGGAAAGTTCCTGGCGGCTGGAAGAGCGTCGCCGCCGCTCGTCCCCGCAACGCTGGAGAAAGAAAGATGACGGGAAGCGACAAGAAAATCCGGGTGCTGGTCGTGGATGATTCCGCCTTCATGCGCAAAGTGATGCAGGGAATCATTTCCGGCGATCCCGGGATGCAGGTGATCGGCGAGGCGGGGGACGGCCGGGAGGCGGTCACGCTGGCCGAATCTCTGCGGCCCGACGTCATCAGCATGGACATCAACATGCCCCACCTGGACGGCCTGGCGGCGACGGAAATCATCATGTCGTCGAACCCGCGGCCCATCGTCATCGTCAGCTCGGAATCGCAGGAAGGCGCGCGCGGCACGCTGCGCGCCCTGCAACTGGGCGCGGTGGATTTTGTCAGCAAGCCTTCGAGCGCCATCAACCTGGACATGAACTCGGTGCGCGACGAGCTGACGCGGAAACTGCGCACCGCCGCCAAGGTGCGCGTGGTGCGGACCGCCACGCGGCCCAAAACGGCGCAGCGGGGATCCGTGGGTGCCGGCATGGGCGCAGGGGTTTGCGGGCGTCCGCCGGGGGGGCGCCGGTCGGGCTCTCCCCACGCCGTCGAGCGTTGCCCGCTGATCATCCTTGCCGCTTCGACTGGCGGCCCGGCGGCGCTGATGCGCCTGGTCCCCAACATCCGCAGGGATTTTCCCGCGGCGATGGTGCTGGCGCTGCACATGCCCGCCAGCTTCACGGGCCAGTTCACCGAGCAACTGGCGGAGGCTTCGGCGATCCGCGTGAAGGAAGCGGCGGTCGAAGAGGCGCTGTGCCCGGGCACCCTTTACGTCTGCCCCGGCTCGCATCACCTGCGGATTTCGCCGGCAGGTAATATCCAGCTCGACGACGGGCCGCGCATCGCCGGGTATCGTCCCTGCGCCGACGTCACGCTGGAGAGCGCCGCGGCGTGGGCCGGGCCGATGGCCAGCGCTGTGATCCTTACCGGCATGGGCAACGACGGCGCGCGTGGCGCGCTGGCGGTGAAAGAGGCGGGCGGCTACGTCCTCGCCCAGGACGAAGCGACCTCGATGATCTTCGGCATGCCGCAGGAAACGATTCGCGCCGGCGCCGCGCATGACGTGCTGGCGCTCGACGCCATCCCCGCGGCGCTGGAGAAGCGCGTGCTCTACCTGCGCGGCGCGCTGAAAGTGGGGGCGTTATGAGAGCAGGGCGCCTGGGCGCGACACGGCCCGTCCTCGAAACCCGTCACTCGGTCATTCTCTTCCGGGTTGGGCCGTACCGGATGGGGATTGACGCGGGCGCGCTGAAGGAGATTCGCCACGATGACGCGGGGGCGCCACGGCCAGCGGGTTGCGAGGCGGTCGTCTCCGCGCACGCGCTGTTCGGAGTTCCGGCCAAACCGGAAGGGAGAATGCTCGTCCTGCGAAATGGTGGAGTGGGCGTGCGGGTGGACCGCGTGGAGCGAATGATCGAAACGCGCGAACTGCGCCCGCTGCCGCTGGCCTTTCAGGGCGACGAGCGCTCCTGGTATTGCGGGCTGGTGCTGGTGGCCGATTCGGTCTGTCCGGTGATGAACCCGGAGACGCTGGCGCGCCTGGCTGAACCTGTGGAAGAAAAGGCGAGCTCATCCGCGGACACCCTCCCGGTGATTCCTTGCGAGGCCGCCGTGTTATGAGCGATGCAGCTCCAAAACGCGAATCGTTCGTGGTTTTCCCGCTGGGCGCGCGCCGCTTCGCTCTCCGAACGGAGGACGTGGTGGAGCTTTCCCGCTCCGGTGAAGCACAATCGTTTCCGCACACGACGGCGGGGCTGGAAGGCGTTCTGCTGCGCCGCGGGGAAGTTCTCCCGGTATGGGACCTGGCAAGCCGCCTGGGAGCGGAGGAAACAGCGCGGAGATTCTGGCTGATCACGCGGCGCAATTTCGCCGGGGAAGAGCCCACGGCCGTGCCGGTTTCAGGCGAGTGCCAGATGCTGCGCGCGGAAATGCAGCCTGCGCCGGAAGCGGCGGCCGGACACGTGCGCGGCGTGCTGGCGCTGCAAGAAGATTCGGATGTCCTTTCTCTCCAGCCGCCGCGCAATCCCTTCATGCAGGCGCCCGCTCCGGTGGCGCCGTCGCCGGTGCGCGCCTCGAACCCTCACGAGTCGGCCAGGCTGCGCCTGGAAGTGATGCGCCTGGAGAACCTGGTGAAAAAGCTGCAATCGGAACTGGCCGCCGAGCGCGAATACGCTCGCGCCCTGGAAGCGCACGTCAAGACCCTCCAGGAAAGCGAATGAAGGAGACGCGAACATGAATTCCCCCCATGGGCACCCAGAGATCGAACCAAGCTGCACGTTGAAGGAGAGCGCGGAGACGTCTATGGAATGCGAACCGCCCACCGCCCACTGGCCTCGCCTGGAGATGAATTCCAGCCGTCACGACTGGGTGGAGCTCTCGCTGCCCTGCTCGTTTCAGGCCGCGGAACGCTTCGCCGAGTTCACCGAAGCGTTTTTCTACGAACTGCCGGAGGATACGCGCAAGGATTTGAGGACAGCCCTGCGGGAGCTGATTCTCAACGCCATCGAGTGGGGTGGAAAGCTGGATGAGGCAAGGCGGGTGGGCATCACCATCGTGCGCAGCCGGGATTCCATCTTCTGCAAGATCGCGGATCCGGGCGATGGTTTCAGTTTTCACACTCTCGGCCACGCGTCCATCAGCAACGCGGCGGACAAACCGTGGGATCACATGCCGGTCAGGGAGAAGCTGGGCCTGCGTGCCGGCGAACTGCGTCCCAGCGCGGAGATCGTGGACATCTGTTTGGAAGTGGTGGACACGCTCAAGAAATTCCTCTACCGGCAATGGTCGGATGAAGCGACAGCTCAGTCCGCAGTGAATTTGCTGCTGGCGCGCATCGCCCGCCAGGCGTGCGGTCAAATTGAGAATGTGGACGCCGGAAAAGATGCGCCGGCCGTGGCCGCGGTTTCGGAAGTCGCTGCGGCGCCGAGTGTCGAGACTCGGATCGAAGCGGAAGTCAAAGAAACGGTCCCATGTCCGCGCCAGGCGTCTCCTCTGACACTCCCAAGACAGCGGAAGCGGAGCCTTCGCTGGTTCCCGCGCAGCCTGCGGGTGTGCCCTCAGCGCGGCCCAATCCATCCCTCACCCTTGCGATATCAGTAGTCGGTGCCCTGTACGTAGGTCCTTGTCGCACCCTCTTTCGGATTGACCTTGTACGGCCGCATCATCTCATTATCCTCGTGATCAACGATGTGGCAGTGGTGTACGAAGCCGAAACCCTCGGCATTCGGGTCAAAGGGGTAGTACAGGTCGGGGTCGTCGATCGCCTTGTCCGTCGGAGCATAGCGCACGGCAATGCGCGTCACCTGACCCGGGAGCGCGTGGATCGTGTCCTTCCATCCGGCCTCGTTGGCGTCGGGCGGCATCACGGGGCCTTTCAAATAGGGGGTGACATCCGGGTTGCCCCCCAAAGCGTTGGGGTTCCCCGTGTTGTAGTCGAGCGGCGGGCCATAGGCGGGCATGAAAACTCCACTGGGGAAGGCTGCCGCATAAGCAGCATCGTACTTCTTCAGGTCGAAGGCCTGCCGGTTGATCAGCTGGAACTGGGTCAGGTGGGTGTGGATGGGATGCGCGTCTGCGGTCAGATTGACGATTTGCCAGATTTCGGTGTCGCCTTCGTTGGGAATTTCCGAATAGTATTCTGTAACCCCGTTGATGGTAACCGGAGTGAAATCGCCCCTGACCGCCCGACCCGGCTCCTGGTAACCGTCCCACTTGGTGTTGTTGACAAGGACCTCCAGCGGCCCGCCCGCGCCGATCACCTCATTGAGCGTGAGTTGCCGGGTCTTTTGCGCTGTCACACCGGCCGCCAGAGTCCCGGCGGCGGGGTTCACCAGCCTGATCATCGGCGTTCGGAGCGGTATTCCCGAGGCAGGGTCGTAGCTGGCGTCGCTTACCGCTCCCGGCGCCACCCGGAATTGGATCACTTCGCCGAGAGTCGCCCCATGAGGTGGCTCCCCTTTCTCATAGGGCGTGCGTCCAGTGTTTCGCATCACAAGGGTCTGTCCTTCGAAGCCCGCGAAGTCGATGATCACGCCGGCACGCTCACCGGGCATGAGCAGCAACTTGTCCAGCGGCTTCACGTTCGGATCTATCTTGACCGGTGCGTCCAGGTAACCACCGTCGGTGCTGATTTGCCAGAGGGGCGGCCCCATGGCCTTGGTCACCGGGTTGGTCAGAAACATCGCGTATGTGCGAGCGTTTGAGCCGTCGATAAAAAGGAAACGGTAGCGCCTGGCTTCGACGTTCAGGAAAGGCCAGACTTTGCCATTCACCACCACGGTATCGCCGATGAACTCCGGAATCCAGTACGGGTGTTCGGGGTTGATGCCGACATTCGGAAAGTAGAGTTGGCCTTCGGTGTCGAACATGCGGTCTTGAACAACAAGAGGGATGAGGTAATCCACGGGGCCATCGTTGCCTTGCTGGAGTCCAACCGGGTGCAGGCCGGTAGGAAGCGAGGCAGACGGGTCAACAAGCACATACGCCCCCGCTTGGCCGGCGTAAACACCGATGCGCGTGGCGCCCAGAACGTGGTCGTGGAACCACAACGGCGCTGCCTCCTGAGTGTTCAGGTAGCGGTAGATGGCTTCGTTTGACCCCGCGCCGCCTCCGGGCATAGTGTAGTACGCAAACCCTTGGTGGCTTCCGTCATTCACAAACCAGGAATCGGGGCCGCCGTCAATGACCGGCGGAGTCTCGGCGCCGTGAAGGTGCGGCACGGCGGGAAGCGGTCCCGTGTAGTGCCCCGCGCAATAACCTGCCGGGGGCTGGCCCGGCTGGACGCTGTGCGCACAGTGGTTCGCACCGTCGTGCAGCGGGTCGGCCCAGTGAAGGGTCTGGTCCGTCCAGTCTCGCCAGGCAATGTGCTCGGCGCTGAGGTCGTTGATGAATTTGACCTGTGTGGGCGTGCCACGCGAGGCCACAATCACCGGGCCAATGTAAGTCCCGGCCGGGTTGTAAGGTGTAACGCCCGCCCGGTATCCCCACACCCAGGTCCCCGTATAGGTCCCAGTGGCCGGGACGAAGGTGGAAGGCATCACGCTGGCTTGGAACTCAAGCAAGGCCAGCTCAATTTCGCTGGCTCCTGCAAGGATGGTTTCCATTGGCCCCCCCGCCACGCTGAGGAGTGGCAAAGGGTCAATGAACTGTGGAATCGAGCTTCCGGGCAGGGCGGTCTGAGCCGCAGCCAGCCTTTGCGGCCCGAATCTCCAGCCCGCCAGCAATCCCGCTCCCCCGATGGTCGAAGCCGTAAGGAAATTCCGCCTGTTTATCTTCATGCTGAGCCTCCTTGCTCTTAGATTCCCCTCCAACGCTGAGCCTGGAATAATTGCGTCTGAGAATCATTGCTGTTACGGCTCCGGTTTAGCTGGGGCGGAAGGATTCCTCACCCCCTTTGGGAAAAACCCGGGGCTGCGTGACCTGAACGGGACAGAAAAACTCAGAGCAAAACCGCGCGGGCTGCTCGATCCGCTTTCCGCTCTTTATCTTTACCTCTTGCGAACCCGTCTTTCAGTTCCCTTCGGTGGAATTACGTCTGGGCCTCTCGAGGAGCATTCACGACGACTTGAGCGGATTCTGAACGGTGCATGAGCCGCCGCCCGCCAGCTATGAGTGCGATGTGACTTTTATCACTCCGCACGAGACAAAAGTCAAGCTGCAAATTCATGCCCCGTGAACAGCGGGCGGCGCATCATTGTGCCTTGGGTGATGTGTGCGGCCTTCGGGGTGCGGTGGCGAGGCTCGGCGTATGCTCGGAGTAACAATCGCCGGCGGTGTTTCAATGCGAACGGCTACCGCCGCAATGGTAATGCTGATGAGGCTTGGCGCGATGCCAAGTTGCAAGGCCTGGGGGGATTCCAGCTCTGAAGTAGGAATCGCAGAGTTTGCATTCTTGAAAGTCTGCGGTTCTTCGCCTGGCCTCTCGGCCATTTCAATATTTCATAACAGCATGTTTAGAGCTTATCCGTAAATAACAATTGTCTGGCGCCAGCAGATCATGGCTGCGGCCAGGGTCAGCAGCGCGACGTAGCCTTCTTCGGTTTTTTCAAAGCTCACCAAGAGCTTGCGGTAGCGATTGAGCCAAGAGTGGGTGCGCTCGACCACCCAGCGGCGAGCCCGATAGCCGCGCTGATATCGTTTGGCGTGCGCTTCCTCTCGCCGCTGCTTGATCTGTGGCTGGTAGCCACGCGCCTGGGCGGTCTTCTGTGCCGGGGCTCCTTTGTAACCGGCGTCAGCACAAAGATGCTGGGGCGCTCGGCGAGTCGGGGCCGGTCGCGCCCTCACCACGCCGTCGAGCGTTACGGCCAGCAACTTCGCGTCATGCACGTTGGCCCCGCTCCCGACGAGCGATAGCGGGACGCCACGCCCGTCGACTAATAAACTTCGCTTGCGCCCTTTTTTTTCCCCGATCCGTGGGGTTCGCTCCCACGCACTCGACAGCCAACGGGGCTTTGACCATCGCCCCGTCCACGCTTTGCCAGTCCCAGGCAATCCCCTCCAGGTCATCATACTCGGCCAGCCCTGATCGCCACAGCACCAGAAAGAACCCCGCCCGGTGCCACTGCTGGAAATGCTTGTGAATCGCGCTGGCGCTGCCGAACTCCTTCGGCAGCGCCTTCCACTGGCATCCCGTCCGCAGCACATAGACGATGGCCGAGAAAATCGTACGCGGTGCCATCGGCTTCCGACCGCCGCCCGGCCGGCGCAAAACGGGATCGTAGTCTCAGGCTATCTTGCGAACACCTGTTTCGGATATATCTACGAGCAGGCCGATAGACCGGTTATCACCTCTCTGCCTACGTTTCCCGCTGGGACAAAGCCCACCTTGCCATATCGAAATTGGCTCGAATCCAGGGTGTGATGGTTTGAAAACCGTCACATCGTCTGTAGCGCGAACGCTCGCGAGCGTCCATAATCTGGGCGCGAAGGTGGTCCGGTGTCAACTGGGTTGCTGATTATCACTGAAAGGCCGCGCAGGAGGGAAGAGAAGTCTGGACGCCGCGCTGCTGAAGCGCGCGCTTTTTCTGAGTCAAAACTCAAGGTGAGATTATTCGTCATGAGTTTAGACCCGCCGAGGCCGAAATTGCGACTGTTGAAAGTTTTGTTAAGCGGCGGCTATGGGGCCGGCAATAGTAAGAGCGGCCATAATGATTGTGGAAATGACCCAAGGTGCGATTGGTACCCAAAATTGAAATCGAGGAATTCCGTTGACTTAGAGTGGAGGAGGCGTGAAATGTCACCCAAGTCCTATCGAACGAAAGAAGTGGTCACGGGCGCAGTTGTCGCATTAATGTTCCTCTTGTCCCTGCCCGCCTGGTCAATTTCTTCTGAAAGTTCGCGAATGAACCTCCTGATCCAGCAGCTAAAGGACGAACACTGGCAGGGTCGGCGGGATGCGGCCGTTGCCATGGGCCAGTCGCAGCCGGCGCGAAAGGCGGAGATCGGGGCCCTTGCGGAGGCGCTCAAGGATCAAGACTCCCGGGTTCGCCGGGCTGCCGCCGAGGCACTGGGGAAGGCCGGCGCAAGAGGTAAAGGAGCCGTTCCCGCCCTCATCGCCGCTCTGGGCGACCCGGACGCACCTACACGCCAGTCCGCAGCCAAAGCCCTTGGTTGCATTGCACCAAAGGGCAGAGTTGCTGTTTCCGCGCTGGCGAGAATGGTGGAGGACGCCGACCCCCACGTCCGTGAATCGGCAGCCGTGGCTCTGGGGGAATTCCAAGCGAACAGGAGAGTGGCTATCCCCGCCCTGCGAAAAGCGCTGGCCGACCGATCCGGAGACGTTCGTTCCGCGGCCGCGGCGGCCTTGGGGGAGATCGGTGCTGACGAGTCCGTGCCGGATCTCATCGAAAAACTAAAGGACGAGCAGCCGGCGGTGCGCCGCTCCTCGGCTCAAGCTCTGGGGAAAATCGGCAAGCCTGCCATTCCTGGTCTCATGAATACGCTAAGAAGCGATAACCCCGGTTTTCTTCAGGCTGTTGTCGAGGCTTTGGGAGAGATTGGTCCGCCCGCTGCGGATGAACTCGTCAAAGTTCTCAAAGACCCCAGTCAAAATCCCCAGGTGCGCCAATACTCCGCCCTCGCCCTGGCCCGGGTTGCCCGCGGCTCGAACGAGGTGGTTCACGCGCTGATGGACGCTGTGGCCGATCCTAATTCCTCCATTCGGCTATCTGCGATCGACGCCTTGGCGAGAATCGGCCCGGATGCCGCCGCAGCCATAGATCCGTTGATCAAGGAATTGAAGGATCAAAGTGAGGATCCGATTGTCCGGCAACATGCGGCGCACGCCTTAGCACGGATCGGACCCGAGCAATCAGAAGTCACGGAGGCCCTTACTGGAGCCTTGGACAGCGGCGACCCGAAGGTCGAAGGGGCCGTCGTCAGCGCCCTGGTGGAAACCAAAGTCGCGACCAAGCAGGACGAAAACACAGTGAGAACTCTCCATGACCTCACGTCGCAGTTGTCAGCGGGCTCAGCAACGACTCGCCGATCCGCAATAGAGGCTTTAGGCAGGCTGGGCCCGAGAGCACAAGCCGCCGTGCCCTCCCTGGTCGAGGTTCTCAGCAGTAAACAGGAAGAGGCGGAGATTCGCCGAGAGGCTGCTGCGGCGATAGGATCAATTGGACCCTTTGCAAGAAGCGCCGTCGCACCTCTCATCGAGTTATTGAAGAACGAACAGGAGAACCCTGAGGCCCGCGCCTCGGCAATCGAGGCTCTTGGCCAAATCGGTCCTGCAGCCAGAGAAGCCCTTCCGGCGCTCATCCAGACTGTTCGCCAAGGGGATCCGCAGCTGCGTCCTCTGGCTCTCCTGGCAATGGAAAGGATTGGCCCCGCGCCCAAGTCCCCGATTCCGGCGTTCAAGGAGGCTGTGTCTTCTGCCAGCCTGGAAGCCCGGGGCTCAGCCGCGCTTTCCATGCAGGATTTTGTGAAGGTCAGAGCGCAGCAGTGGGTGCCCCTCCTCTCTCAAGCGGAAGCTCCGGTGCTGCGCAGTTGGGTGGCGCGGTCCAAAGACCTTTACGGAGTCGACGCTTCAGAATCTCTTCAGCAACCCAAGACCGTCGAGGGAAGGAATCTGGACGCATTCACCGTGCTGGGAGGCCGCGCCGCCGTCAGAGAATCGTTGCAGTTGCAGCTCATCGGGGACACCAGCCAATCCCGAGATGAGGCTCGGACTATTCAAGTTGGCGACATTCCGGGGGTTCGAACAAGATCCCATCCCTTTGACCGAATGCTCGCAGATTCGAATCGAGAGCTGGCACAGGTTCCTCTGGCCGATCTAGCACCGCCCGATCACTTTTTCGCTGACTTTTCGAGCGTTTCCGCACTGAATGAATTTCTCGGCGGCGGCCTGGATTTTCTTTCCCGATTGGGGACGATCGTGTCGGCCAGCAGTGTCGACTACGAACTCCGTGCTCGATACCAAACCGCATTGGGACTCACCGAGAGCCAACTCGAGGGCCTTGACAAGTCTGGCTTGGTAAAGGAGATCGCAGTCATTTCGCCTGACCTTTTCTTTGCGGATGGCACGGAGCTGGTCGTCATTGTCAGGTTGAATTCGCAGGAGAGCCTGGAGCGCGCACAGGGGCTTCTGGGCTTGGTGCGCACCGGTGCCGCGACGATTACAGCGCGGGAAGTCGGATCGGGCAGGAAAGCCTACTGGTCCGTCCTGGATGACTCGATCTGTTTCAGCACGAATCTTCAGGAGCTGGAAAAGGCTCTGGCGCTGCGCCAGCGAGGCAGCAGGGAGAGCCTTGGACAAAGCGCCGAATTTCGCTACATGCTGGGCCAACTGCCGCCGCAAAAGGAGACTCAGGCCTACTTCTACTTTTCCGACCCTTTCCTCCGCAACCTTGTCGGGCCCGCAACCAAGATCGGCCAGCTGCGCCGGATGCAAGCGCGAGCGGAGCTGGAGATGCTGACCGCGGGCGCATTGCTCTACAAGTTGGATGGCAACCCGGGAGCACCTGCGTTGAACAGGCTGGCCGAGCTGGGTTATGTTCCGAGGACTTTCCTGCGCCGCGACTTCACCGTCCACGACAACTTCGTCGCCGAGTCAAGAAAGTACGGAACCCCCGCACATCTGAAGTCGCTGATTGAGAATCCCATTGACCGGGTCAGCAATGAAGAAGCCAAAGCTTATGCAGCTTACCTGGAGAATTATTCGAAGTTCTGGAGCCAGTATTTCGATCCCATCGCCATGCGCCTGGATTCAAGCGATGGCGACAACTTCGAGTTGACCACCTTCATTCTTCCGTTGCTCGACAGCGAACTCTACAATCAGCTTCGCCAGGTGGTTATCCCGGCCACCGAGAGAACACCACTGAAGGTTCCGGCTCTGCGGCCGGAGCCAGTGTTGATGCTCTCCCTGAACGTTAGCGACGCCACCCGGCTGCGACTAACCGGACAGCTCGCGGATACACTCGTACGGTACACCGCTGTCGATCCCAAAATCATGGACAGTTTCGGCTCGGGCGTTCACCTCGCCATTTTGGACTCCGAACCTATCGTCGCTCTTGGGAGTGGAGACATCCTGGGGGCACTTGGCGGGCAGGATATGATGGGACCGGATCTAAAAACGGACCAGCTCATCCCGCTCCTATTGTCGGTCCTGACCCGACCCTGCAAGCTGTTAATCGAGTTGCAGGATCCCGGCCCCGTTCTCGATTTCCTTCGCCAAGCCAGCCTTCATCGTTCCTTGACCGGAGGCGAAGGGGAACTGTACCAGGTCAAAGGCAAGGACGCTTGGATCTATAAGGTGAATATCGAAAAAATGATCCAACTGTATCTGGGTGTGACCGTCGAAAACGGATACCTGGTGATCAGTAACTTTCCGTGGTCGCAGCAAGGGACGGTGGCAACCAGCTCCCAAAGCGTTCTGAATGGCGCGCTGCTTCAAATGGACTTTGCAGAAGTCCGCCAACAGCTTCCGGCTCTGCACACCAAGGTTTATGGCGACTACCGCAAGGACGCCATCGAAGGCATGGGCTACCTCTATCCCATGCTGGCCAGTGGATATGCCACCAGCGTTCAGGACGGGATAGCGAAGCATTCCACCCTTTTTGGATTCAAGCCAGTCCATCCGGCCGGAGGAAGTTGGCTCTGGGAAAACGGCCAGTTGAAAAGTTCCATGTTTGGCACCGCAGAATGCCCTGTACAACCTGAATTCGAAAGCGGCAACCCCGATTTTGGTTTATTCCAGAATTTCCAGAGGGTCACTGTCAACATGCAGTTCGAAGACGCCGGACTGCGCACACAAGTTCGATGGAAAGTGAGGGCAGAGCCGACACCGCCGCGTGAAGAGCCAGTAGCTCTTCGCGGTCAAGACCAAGCAGGGCGGTAGAAAGCGTCGGACGCCTCGATCACCTTCCGAATGGCCGACCCTGCGGCCAGAACCACCGGGCGCCCCACTCGCACATGGGCGGGCACAATCCTGAAGATTCCGACCGAACGGGGGCCGCCAGGTCGTGCCCGGGTGAATCGTGACTCGCGCTCGAGTGCAAGCCTGCAAAAGAGGACCTCGCCCGCGCATTCTCGCAGACACCATGGCTCGGCTGGGTTCTCGGCCCAATGCGCGCCGTTTCGTCGCCGAGCATGCCGGCGGGCAGAGCTTTCAGCGCCACATCGCGGCCCAGGCTCTCGTCATGGGCGCGATACACCACACCCATCCCGCCCGCCCCGAGCTTTTCTAGAATCCGGTAATGAGAAATCGTTTCCCCAATCATCGGAAATTCTTGATCATCACGACGTCATCGTTTTCGACGCCGCGGGAGAGGGCGAGTTTTTCACCGTCGCGGGACCAGGCGGAGTTGGAGGTCAGCTCAGTTTTGTAATCTCCGTATGGTGAGCCTCCATTTGCGGTCAGCGAGTTGCGCACGAACCCCCCCGGGTGCTATGACGATTTTGTCGGCGACGTGAAGATGTCGCGGCAGCGGTCGTGAGGACTTCAGTTCCTTGCTGGTTCATGTAGCCTGCCAATCGAGAGCATAAATTTCCTGCGTGTTGTTGTCGCGCAGCGCAAGTGGAGAACCGTCCGGTGCGAGGCCGGTCCAGGCGCCCACGCTTCCCCAGGCGCGGCGAGGAAGGTCTTTGAGGCTGACGACTTTCTCGAGTTTGCGGTCCGCCACCCGGACTCGGAAGATCGCGGGCTCATTGGCAACCAGTGTGTCGAAGTAGATGTATTTCCCGCCTTTCGACCAGTGACACATCCCGACCGGAAGGTCGGTTAGCTTCGACCACTTCTTTGTGGCCATGTCGAAAACGAAAAGGGCCTCTGAGCTCTCCGAATATGCCGCGATCGTCTGGCCATTCGGAGACCAGCGTGGACAATACATGTCGTCGGAGTCCGGAATCCTGGAGACCTGCCGGGTCCGGAAATCGTAGAGATGAAGGGCCCAGGTATCCTCCGATATAGCCCGCACAAAGGCCAGATAGCTGCCATCCGGTGACCAGTCTGGCTGGGCATCAGTCGTTTCTCCCGGCATCAACTCCTGCGGAGTCCCACCTTCGGTCGGGACGATGTGGATTTTTACGCTCTTTCCGGGAATGTTATAGGCGAAAGCAATCCGTTTGCCGTCGGGAGACCAGCACGGCCAGCCGGATTCAGTTGGTTGAAAAGTGAGCTGAAGTCGCTGGCTGCCGTCGCTTTTGCTGCGCCACAGTTCTTCGTCCGGTAAACTCGAGTAGGCAACCCACTCTCCATCGCGCGAGAATGCGACCAAGATCGCCGATATGCCACCCAGAAACGGAACGAACTGGCCGGATTGGGTGTCATAGCGAACCATCTCTCCGCGGGGGCTCCCGCCTAAGACAAATATCTTCTTGCCATCTTTGCTGGGGACGGCGTCCCACATGTGCATTGCCCCGGAGATCAGTTGAACGGGTGTGGGGTCAGGACGGCGCAAGAAATCACCCTTTTCTCTGACCGTCCAAACAGACATGAACCTACCTCCATGTTGCGATAGAAAGAGGAAATATTTTCCGTCCGGCGTCCAATTGCCTTGAAGTTCGTCGGGAGGATCGTTCCAGCCGGAGAATAGGCGGTGAAGATTATTCCCATTGGTTGCGACTTCCCAAAGCGTGCGTGCCTCGCTTTTCGTATCGGCCATCGAAAAGCGCAGCACGCTGCTGTCTGGCGACCAGCGCACGCCCAGCGGCGTTCCGGATACCGTAACAATCTTGTGGGAGTCGGACCCGTCGGAATTGGCAATGTACAGATCGGAGCTTCGGGCGAACGCGATTCTCTTGCCGTCGGCGGACCAACTGGCAGTGCGGTACGTGGCTCGCAGGTCGCCGACCCTGCGAGGGGTTCCGCCGGTGGTGGGAATGCGCCACAATTGCGAATCCTTTTCCCCTGTGTCAACCAAGAAATTTGTTGTCAGGAGTTCAGCCCCATCGGGGGATATGTCCGCAATTTGAGTGTTCGGAAAGGGGGTTGGAATCTGGACGGGCGTTCCCCCCGCCGCCGGAACCTGCATCAGCGCCCAGCCCGTGCCCGCCGGCTCGGTGAAGTAGATGCGCGAGCCGTCCGTGACAATGGGAGGAAACTTCGCGCGCGAATCATTGGTCAATTGAACGTAGTTGTGGGCTTTGGGCGACGGCAGAGGACGCGTCAACCAGAACGCCGCGACTGCCAGCACGACAACTACGGCTCCCCCCAGAGTCATCGCCACCTTTCGGCGCCCTCGTTTTTCGCCCAGGGATGCGGCCGCTGTCGGAGGTCGGCGGTCAGAGGTCGCCGCTACAGCTGCCGCGCGCCCGGATTCCGTGTCGCGTCTCAAGCGCTTCAGGTCAGCGCGCAATTCTGCCGCGCTCTGGCAGCGCAGATTACGATCCTTTTCCAGAGATTTGTTGATGATTTCTTCCAGCTTAGCCGGCAAATCAGGATTCAAGTGCACCGGCGAAGCGGGTGAGCGATTCAAAATCGCATCGTGAATCACCGCCGTCGTCGTGCCGCTGAATGCCTGCTTTCCTGTCGCCATTTCATAGAGCACCGCGCCAAAACTGAACAGGTCCGTGCGCGCATCGAGTTCTTCGCCCCGCGCCTGCTCCGGCGACATGTAGGCGACCGTGCCCATCACCGAGCCGGGGCTGGTCAGGTGTGCGGGTTCAACGGTTGCCGTGGGCGCCTCAGGTAGGGGAGGGCCTTTACGGCCCTCCCGACCGGGAGTGAAGACGGGAGCACCATGAAGGTGCTCCCCTACCTGCGTCAGCTTCGCCAGACCGAAATCCAGAATCTTCGCCTGTCCGCGATTCGTGACGAAGATGTTCGCGGGCTTGATGTCTCGATGCACGATGCCCTTCGCGTGCGCGGCGTCCAAGGCATCGGCGATTTGAATCGCGAGGTCCAGCATTTCGTCGGTGGGTAGGGGAGGGCCTTTACGGCCCTCCCGCGCGGCAGCACCGCCAAGGTGCTCCCCTACCGCCAATCGCTGCTTCAGCGTCTGCCCTTCCAGCAATTCCATGGCGATGAACGGCTGCCCTTCGTGCTCATCAATATCGTAAATGGTGCAGATGTTGGGATGGTTGAGCGCCGAGGCGGCGTAGGCTTCGCGATGAAAGCGCTCCAGCGCCTGCCGGTCCCGGGCAGACTCTTCGGGCAGGAACTTTAGCGCCACCTGCCGGTGCAGCTTGGTGTCTTCAGCCTTAAAGACAACACCCATGCCGCCGCCACCGATTCTTTCGAGGATGCGATAGTGGGAAACGGTTTCCCCAATCATCGGAAGTTCTTGATCATCACGACGTCGTCGTTTTCGACGCCGCGGGAGAGGACAAGTTTTTCGCCGTCCGGCGACCACGCGAAGTTGAAGATCAGGTCGGTTTTGAAATCCGTCAACTGCCGAGGTGGTCCGCCGTCGAGGGGCTGGCTCCAAATGTTGGACACGCCGCGGCGGGTGTCGACAAAAGTGATGCTGCGCCCATCCGCCGCCCAGCGGGTACGCCAGTGGGCGGTCACGGGAAACTGAAATGTCTTCACAAAAGTACCTCCGGACGACGGGAAAATTGCCAGTTCGATGCGCTTCCGTATGTTCGGTTGATATAAGCACGAAATCCACTTTCCGTCGGGCGAGAACACCGGCATGTATGAGGGTTCCTTCGTCAACTGCAGCGGTTCGCCGCCGTCAATCCCTACTTTCCAGATTGTCCATTTGCCAGCCTGACGGGATTGATAAACGACCCATTTGCCATCCGGAGAACACGAGGGGATATTGTCGCTATCGCTCTTCGTCAATTGGACAAGATTGGATCCGTCCAAGTCCATCCGCCAGAGATTGACGCCACCACCCCGATTGGAGTCAACGACCAAGTGTTTTCCATCGCCGCATGCCTCCGAGAATTCGTATACGGGGCCGGCCGTGCTTAGCTGCTTTAGGTCCAGGCCCGTTCGTGCGATGGTCCAAATCTCCTCGCCGCTGGAAGAGATCGAAGTGTAGGCGATGCGCTCATCGGAGGTCCATGCAAGGCCAGACAGGCCGCTATACTGTCCGGAAGTCGAGAGTTCATCGAGCTTCGTCCATAGCGGTTTTGCGCTAATCCATAGCTTGGGTCGGAGATCCTCCCTTACCGTGACCAGAGCGCGTGAATCTGCGGCAATTCCCATCCCATAGTAGCTGTTCAAATCGTTCGTGATTCTGCGCATGCGTCCGTCGGGATAAGCGACCTCGTAAATCTGCATATGGTCGAGCGAAGCGGGCTCGCTCGCCGGCACTACGAGACCGGTGCCATCGGGCAACCACGCAAACCTATCAATCTCACCCCAATGGTGCGATCCAATAGCGCTCTCACGGCCACTTTCAACCGTAATCGCAAGCAGCTCCTCTTTGAATACGGGTGAGAAGCTTCTCCGGCCGATGGCAATTACCTTCCCGTCCGGCGACCAAGCCGGCTGGCCTGAGAATCTGGGCGGCTGCTTGAGGGTAAACACCCGTCGCTCTTCCTGCCCGTCCAGTCTAGCCGTCGTCAAAACCGCCTCACCGCGCTCCGGGAATTCCCGGACAAAGGCCAGCCGCTGGCCGTCCGGCGAAAAAGCAACCGCACTTTGCAGGTTGTCGAAAAGCTTTTGCGCTGTACCGCCCAGCGAGGCCACTTTGTACAGTTCGCCGTAGGGATGGTCTTTGTCGTATCTCACGTAATAGACGTAATTTCCGTCGTTTGAAAAAGTCGGTGCGGAGTAAATAACATCTTCTCCGGCCGCCGGAACGATCTGCACGTTGCTTCCCGTTGCCACCTGGTAAAGCCAAAGGGTCTGTTGGCCGACGTCCAGTTGGATGTAAACGACGTATTTGCCATCGGGTGAAATGGTGGCATTCCAGGCTTTCCCGCTGGTCGTGAGCTGGGTCATTTGCATTTGTTCGCCCGGCCGTGCGGGACGGCGGGTCAGCCGATAGAGGGCATAGCCGAAGCCGAGGAGAATCACGGTCACGACGGCAGCGACGGCAACGACCGCGCGCCTGTGCCGCTTGACTAAGCTCGCCACCATCGCCGAGTCGGAGCTAACCTCTTTGATTGCCTCGCCTGTACCGACCACCCTCACCCGGCCCTGCGTGCCACCCTCTCCCTGAGGGAGAGGGGCCGGGGGTGAGGGGGAACTAATAGCCACGCGGCCCGATTCGGTGTCGCGCTTCAAACGTTTCAGCTCAGCCCGCAAATCAGCGGCGCTCTGGTAGCGAAGGTCCGAATCCTTTTCGAGCAGGCGGCCGATGATTTCTTCGAGCTTGGGTGGAACTTGAGGGTTCAGCCGGACCGGCGGCGTGGCCGGGCGGTTCAGAATAGCTTCGAAGAGCACACCGGTGGTTTCTCCCACAAACGGACGATGCCCCGTCGCCATTTCATAAAGCACCACACCGAGCGAAAACAGGTCCGAGCGCGCGTCAAGCTTCCTCCCGCGCACCTGCTCTGGGGACATGTAGGCCACCGTGCCCACCACCGCCCCGGGGCTGGTCAGGTGAGCGTCTTCCGTTGCTGCCGTAGGGAGGTTCTCGGCCGGCGTGGCCTCGTGCACTTGCAGCTTGGCCAGTCCGAAGTCCAGTATCTTGGCTTGGCCGCGTTGGGTCACGAAGATGTTCGCGGGCTTGATGTCGCGATGCACGATGCCTTTCGAGTGCGCGGCATCGAGCCCGTCGGCAATCTGAATCGCCAGATCGAGTAGCGTGTCCATCTGTAGCGGCGAACTGCGTTCGCCGCCCGGAACTCGGCGATCATAGATCGCCGCTACAGCCAGCCGGTCCTTGAGCGTCTCGCCCTCGAGAAACTGCATGGCAATGAAGGGCTGGCCTTCGTGCTCGCCGATTTCGTAGATGGTGCAAATGTTGGGGTGATCGAGCGCCGAAGCCGCCTGCGCCTCGCGCTCGAAGCGCTCCAGGGCTTGGTGGTCTTTGGACATCTGCTCAGGCAGGAACTTGAGCGCGACAAAGCGATGAAGGCGGGTGTCCTCAGCTTTGTAGACCACACCCATGCCGCCCGCGCCGAGCTTCTCTAAAATTCGATAATGAGAAATTGTCGTGCCGAGCATGGTCTGACTTCCGCTCACCAAGTCATTTTCAAGGCAAGCTGAATCTCGCGCGGGTCGAAGGTCCCCCACGCCTGCCCAAACAGCGGATAGTCCACCCTGTTGGCGCCGTAGGCGGGTGGACGGAAATTGGCGCGATTCAAGGCGTTGAAAAACTCGGCACGAAACTGGAGTTCCAGGCGCTCCTTGATGGGAATCTTTTTGAAAACCGAGAAGTCCGTCTGAAACAGGCCCGGCCCGACTAACGTGTTCCGCCCCAACGATCCATTGCAGCCAAGGCACGGCACCTTGACGAACCCGCCCTCATAGGCGTTCTTACCGTCAAAGAAACCGTGGATCCATTGTTCCTTGGTGGCATGAATGGTATTCGAGCCCACGGGATCGGGGCGATCGTTACCGATTCCATTCAGATTGAAGTCGCCGCCGACATTGATGATCTCGCCGCCCCCCTCCAAGCACGCGCTCGCTCCCCCGGCACCGTTCGCAGAGGCGCTGTCCTCCGAGCCACCGGAACAGCGCAGGTCTCTCGGGCCGGCTTGAAACGCCGTCCAATGCGCCCCGGTCTGGAAGCTCCAGATGCTGTTGAATTGCCATCCTCCCAGGAAATGCCCGACCAGGCCGCGCTGGTCCTGCCGCCAGGGAAGCTCCCAAACCTGGCTGAGGACAAATCGGTGGCGAAAATCGAATGTCGAGTTGCCCCGGTCAAGCTCGGGGTGCGCAACATCGAGGTTATAAGCATCTCCTGCCGCAAAGCCATTAATCGAAGTACCGCCGCTGTGCCAATCCGAACCCTCGTCAATCGAATGTCCCCAGGTATAGCGGGCGGCCAGCATCAACCCGCGCTTCCCGCGGTGCGTGGCTGAGACCTGCAGCGAGTTGTAGTTGGAATTGACTGCGTTTTCCCAGACGCGCAGGCTGCCAAAATTGGGGTTCACCGATCCGAAGGCGTTGACGAAATTACCCGTGACCAGGTTGATGGTGGTGTCCCGATTGCTGCACACGGTTTCGCCCTGAACGTTTAGGCACATTCCGGGAATGGGCAGGCGGCCGCCCCGCGCACTATTGATCTGCGCCGCGCGAAACAACTTGTGCCCGGCGCTCCCCACGTAGTTCACTTCCAGCATCGTGTCACGAGCGATTTCCTGCTGAATCCCGAAGAAGAAACTGTAAACATAAGGGTCGCGCATGCCGGCGGGGTCCACAATGGAGGTAAGGGCCGCCAGGTTGGGATTGTTCGGGTCCCACCCCACCAGGTTGCCTACCGCTTGCACGCCGACTCCTTGGCCCGGGTTGGTGGCCGGGCCAGTGAAGCTGGGCTTCTGGCTCGGGTCGAAGACGACGGCGCCGTTCGCATCCGTTGTGCTCGGCCCATAGACCACGTTGTTCACGTCGCCCCCCAGGAAGTTAAACGCCCCGTTCGCGGAATAGTAGGGGAGATTCCAGCGAGTGTTGGAAAGCGGGTTGTACAAAGTCCCCTCATACGAGACGCCGAAGCCACCGCGCACCGAGAGCTTATTGCTCGCGAGCGGGGACCAGGCAAAGCCGAAACGAGGGCCGAAATTGTTGTGGTCGCCCGGCCCCAAGACTTTGGCCTTAGCGAATCCTCCCAGCCCACAAACCCCGGCAAGCTGTGCCAATCGCTCTTGCTCTGGGGTATCGCAGCCCGGAAGCCCTGCCGGCGTGTTGGTGTTTCGGACACGTTCCGTAACATTCGCGCCCTGGCCCAGGACGAATTGCGTGACCCGTCCGTATTTTTCCGTGTGACGCGTGTAGAGGTCGTAGCGCAATCCCAGGTTCACAGTCAAATGCGGCGTCACCTTCCAGTCGTCCTGAATGAATATTCCCATTTCAAGATTCCGCCATGAGCGGATGTTGTCGGAAAGCTCGGCGGGACGGTTGGTAAGGATTCCAGGATCAACCCCTGCCGACTCGTAGTAGGGCGCATCGGCGGCAAAGAACACCGGGTCAAAGAAATAGTAGGATGGCCGCGCTATATTGAATTCGCTGTTCTCGATGTTGCGGCGGAACTCAACCCCTGCCTTAAGGCCATGCCTGCCCTTAACGACATTGACCAGATCGGAGTAGTTGTAAATATTTTCGTGAAAAATTTGCGGGTAACCCGCGTACGAACCAAATCCCAGGTCCCACGTGTCAAACCATATCGAGGGCACCCCGGGCGCAGTCTTGATCAACCCGTCGCTGCCATTGCGGACGTACCCGGCGCGCGCCTCGTTGACCACCGTGGGGCTGAAGGTGTGCGTCCAGGAAACGGCCAGGGTCGGAGAATGAACGGTGAAAGGCTGGCCAAATCCGCGAAGCTCCGGGGTCGGCGGAAACCCAGGCCACCCGTACTGATCCGTTTGCTTTTGCCAGATAAAGCGGCCGGAGATCCGGTCGCGGTCGCCGAGATTGTGGTCAATGCGCGCCGACCACTGGTTGCCCTGGGTCAGCAGCCCATCCTCCGATGCCTGCGTCGGCAATAAAGCGACAGTGTTCACTTGCAGGGGCAGGGTGCGGTTCCCCGCCTGCGTTAGACTCTGCCCGACCGCGAGGGGCATGGAGCAATCCGCCGCTTCCGCCGCCGTAACTCCGAAAAGCTTCTGGAAGTTCCCGGCAATTCGTGCGGCGTTCTGATACTCCGCCGCGCTGACCGGCCCCAGATAATCCGGACACACCAGCGTTCCAAACCCGCCGTAGTTGTCTCCCACGTACTGGTCCACCGTATTAAGCACAAACCCATTGGGGCCGGGAAAGTTCGAATAAAGCAACGCTGCCACTGAATCGGGCAGCGCGCTCGTGACGGCCTGGCGCCATTGCGGCGATTCCAGGGTTATCGGAAAGGCCGGGTAGAACGTGCGCGTCCGGTCACCTTGATAGGAGACGAAAAAGAAGGTCTTGTCCTTGCGAATCGGCCCGCCCAGAGTAAAGCCAAACTGATTAAACCGCAGCGGATTCTTGTCCAGACTGCCTCTGCCATTTCCCTGGTCGGGTCCGTGGCAAAACGGGTCCACACCCAATTCACAACCGTACAGGTTGCGCAAGAACTCGTTGGCGTCCAGCGCCGAGTTGCGAAGATATTCGTAGGCCGAGCCGCGAAGAGTGTTCGTCCCCGATTTGGTCACAATGGTCGTGACCGATCCGGCGCTATTGCCGTACTCGGCGGAGAAGTTCAGGGTGTTGATGCGGAATTCCTGCACAATGTCCGCATTGGGCAAGGTGACGTAGCCGCCGCTCAACCCCTTGTTGGCCACGCCGTCCAGCCAGAATCCGTTGAAATTCTCGCGCACGCCGTTGACCACGGTATTGTCCCGGGTTTCAAACATCACGCCGAAAACGTTGACGGCGCCCGGAGCGAGTTGCATCAGTTGGTAGATGTTGCGCCCGTTCAAGGGCAGGTTCGAGACCTCACTCGCGCCCACTAACGACGAGAGCCGCCCTTCCTCGCTGTTCACCAGCGGGGCGGAGGCCTCCACCGTAATTGTCTGCACGGCCGTCCCAAGCTCCATCTTGAAGTCAACTCGCTGGACGATGCCGACGCTCAGCTCCAGGTTTTGGTTCACGACCGTCTTGAATCCCTGCGCTTCCACCTTGATGGAGTAAAGCCCTGGCAGGAGACCGCTGACGCGATAAATGCCGGTCGAATCCGTCTGGAACGTGCTGGCGACGTTGGTAGCTTGGTTCGTGATGGTAATAACCGCGGCGGGGATTGATGCGCTGCTGGGAACGGTCACCGTGCCGGCAAACGCGCCGCTTTCAATCTGCGCCATCGCGGGCAACGAAATCAGGAGAAGAACCGGGGTGAAAAAGAAGAGGCGTTTCATGGCCGTTCTCCTTTCAGGCTACGGCGAGCTACCGCTGCTATCGGCTGGTTGGGGGAGAATCCGGGAGTGGGAAACACTCGTACTGGCGGCGACCATAGTGCGGCCACCTCGCTGGAAGAAAGTGAGGGAACGTCGGGTACGGTCAGGCTAGGTCCAAATATCGAAGAAGTCAATAGAGAAAACCCAAATATCCTGAGGCAGGCAGCTTGTGCATTGGTGTCGTTCCCTCGCGGCAGGATTGGGCCCGAGAAAACCGGCCTCCCGTCGATTGGCCACTGATCACCTGCTGGCCCTAAAACAGCCTATGCGCAGATTGGCACCCAATGGTTCCGGGCGTTTCGTCGGCCGCTCGGAAGTTGCCCACGATGAGAGGAGTGAAGAATACCCGTCGTGAAATCCCCTTCCCACAAGCAACGCCGACGCGGCGACACAGGGCAGTACACCACAT
>OFHG01000162.1_pt1 | contig 28438 bp, 21 predicted proteins | sample 1521931 | NCBI WGS metagenome assembly OFHG01 (sample SAMEA2468438, study PRJEB22500) | soil metagenome | biome: Glassland; feature: Farmland; material: Clay | place: Australia | collected 2013-01-31 | depth 0.55 m
GTGTAGGTGGTGCCGGTGGGGCGAACCTCGAGTCCGGAGCCGAACCAGAGCCGATCCGAGGTGCGAAGCGCGTAAGCGTTGAATCCGGTTCCGTTCCCCACGTTGCCCGCGTTCGTCCGCCCGTAGCCGAGGTGCACGGTAACGGAATGATCGGCGTGGCCCGGCATGATCCAGACGGGAGCGCGAACCGTGCGGCCTTGGTAGCGGAGCTCCACCACGTCTTCGTTCTCCACTTTGAGTTCCTGCGCGGTCCTGGGACTGAGCAAGGCGGCGTTGTCCCAGGTGAGCTTGGTCAGGGGCTTCGCCAGTTCCTGTAAGAAAGCGTTGTTCGTGTAACGCCCGTCCCAGACGTTGGTGTCGGGCCGGAAAATAATTTCCAGACCTCCGTTGGACGCGGCCTTCGGCGTGGCACCGGCGAACTGCGTTTTCAAAGCTACGGCCTTGGGCGCGAAGGCTGTTCCCGCCATCACCCCGTCATGGAGTGTGGTCTCCCAGAAGGCCTCGTAATCCTTTTCTTTCCGCAGGCTCATCCAGTAATCGCGCACGATGTTGTGTCCTGAGCGGCCCGCTTGGCCCGCGAGCGCCGCCACCACTTGAATGGCGGATTTGCCCTCGTAGAGGGGCGAGATGAGCGGCTGGATGGTCGAGACCGTCCCGTCGTACGCGCGTGCGTCTCCCCACGCTTCCAGGTAGTGCGCTTCCGGCACGTGCCAGTGGCACTGCACGGCGGTCTCGTCCACGTAGAGGCCCAGATGAATGCGGCGGCCCACTTTCAGCAGACTCTCTTTGAAGTTCAGGTCGGCGGGCGCGGAATAGACGGGATTCGCGCTCAAAATCGCCAACGTTTCCACCTTCCCGCCAGCCATGTCCGCCACAAGCTTCTTGAACGACTGCGACTGGTTGGTCGGGTTGGGCTCGATGCAGTCGGTGTAAATGACGGTCTTCCCCACATTGTCGAGCGCCGCGTTCATGGCGTGCGCCAGGGCGTGCACGATGGGCGGCTGGGCATATCCGGCCACGACAAGGCTCGAACCGCGATGGTTCTGGAGGTCGCGCGCCAGGGCATCAATCCATTTGTATTCGGAGGGCGGCGATCCGGCATCCGCGGCCACGCCCTTGACTCCCAGTTTTCCGGCCAGCGAGGTTGCAAACCCTTCGATTTCCGCGGCCCGCAACGACAAGCGGTGGTCGGCCTGCACGCCGGTGTGCGTGGGCGCCGGCTCGACAACGTAGAGCCGGTTCATGGTGCTGGAGGGATCCGTCACGCGCCGCTTGTCGGCAAAGTCGCGCGCGTAACGCACCGAGCCGGGCGCGGCGCAAAGGAAGTTCGAATCCAGAGAAAGGACAACATCGGCGCGGTCGAACCGGTATTGCGTCTCCACGACCTCGCCGAAGGCAAGCCGCGCGCCCTCGCGAACGTTGTCGCGGCCGGCGGGCTCGTGCTGGTGCCACTGCGCCTCGGGAAACTGCTTGAGCAAATCCGCCAACTGAGCGGTGAGGGTCGGGGACGTCAAGGTTTCGGTCAGGATTCGGAAGCCGGCGCCCCGCGTAGCGGCGAGCTCCAGGCGAAGCACGCCCACGTATTCCAGGAAATCGCTCCAGTTGGCCAACCGGCCGTTGTGAATCACCACCTGTGAACGGTCCGGGTCCCAAAGACCCAGCACGGAGGCCTGGGCGAAGATGTCGGCGGCACCCAGGCTGCCCGGGTGCTGGGAATTGCCCTCGGCCTTGGTGGGCCGCCCCATATGGCTTTCCAGGAGCAATCCGTTGGCGACGCCGCCAAAGGGCATGGAGGTGGCGTAAAAGAGCGGCTTGCCCGGAATGATTTCTTCCGGCGGTTGAACGTAAGGAACGATCTTTTCGGTGGGAAGTTTCGTGCAGGCGCTCAAACCTGCCATCGCCGCCGAAGCGCCCATCAGCTTCAGGATGTTGCGCCGGCTGATGCCGCCGGAATCCTTCTTGTTGTGGTAAGGGAACTCGTGATGCAGGAAGTCCTTGTAGTGGTCCGTGCCGGCCAACTCCTCCAGGCCGCGCCAAAGCTGCGGGGCGGGGCTGCTGTCAAGCTGCGTCCGGATCTTGACGAGATCGAGTTTTTTCTTACCGTTCTTGCGATCGGTCATAATCCCCTGGTTCTTCCCTCAGCGGTGGCACGTGTAACAGTCCGTGATAATCCTCGACGGTTTGATCTTGTACTCTTTCACCAGCCGGCGGCCCAAAGCGTCCTGGTCGTGGTATTCGACACCTTCGAACTTGACCGGCGCGAAAGTGGAGGGCGGCTGATACCTGGCGCTGAAAACTTCGCTGCGCGGGCGAACGTAGTTTTGAGGATGATTGTGGCAATCGATGCACCAGCGCATGTAGAGCGTGTGCGCCCTCCAGGTCAATGGCATCTGGCCGATCGGCCCGTGACACGTCGTGCAGCCGACTCCCTTGTGGATGTGAATGCTGTGATCGAAATAAACGAATTCCGGAAGGGCGTTGACCCTCGTCCACTCGAGAGACCTTCCCGTCCGGTAACTGGCGCGAACCGGTTCCAGCATCGGGGCGTTCACCCAAATCTGCGAATGGCAGGTCATGCAAGTGTGCGTGGGCGGAATGCCGGCGAAGGAGGAGTTTTCTACCGAGGTATGACAATAGCGGCAATCAATGCCGTCGTCGGTCACGTGGTGTTTGTGGCTGAAGGGAACCGGCTGCTCCCGGGCCACATTAATTTCGGTGTAGTAGGCCGACTGGTTCACTTCGTAAGCCAGATAACCGAGCAGGCCCGCGAGGAAGACGGCGCCGAAAATACTCGCCCTGGCAATCGTGTTGGTGCTGCGATGGAATATCTGGGCCATTCAGGCGACTCAAACCACTTGCTCCGATTCGCGTCCGAATTCCGCGGACCGGCTGCTGCGCTGTTCCACGTGCCGGCGGGGAGCTGTGTCTATCTTGAACCTAAGCTTTCGAGTGGCTAGCCCTTGGCCGATGAATCCGCACTCAATGAGAACAGCAGATTGTGATTAATAATAGAAGACTGCCCAGTGATCTTGATTGCTTTGCAAAAAACTTCGGTCTGCAGGGCCGCTCAATTTGCGGACAGGCTGCCCCATCGTGCAAGAAGCGCGTCCCCATTATTCAAGAGGGAGCCTGGCAGGCTCTGCGTGCTGCCTGCCAACTTGTACAGAAGCATCTCTGGCAGGCAGCGGCACAACTGGTCGTTCCGACCCCACAACATCATTCATGAACTTAAGGTAATCCTGGCCCTGAGAAAAATAAGTATACCCATGCTGGAAAGCGGCGTCAATGCAAAATACAAACAGAATGTCGCGGCGACAAAAAATCTGACCAAGCGCAGACATTTTGTCGCTGTCCGTGCCGCCGCGTTGCCGCTGTGATGGGGTCTTTCTGGAGGCGAGTCGTTTGTGAAGGTGAAGAGAGAGGGACCTGAAGTTTTCCACCTGTCGCGGTTGCGCAAGCAGGGCCGCGCCTCAGGCAAGACGCCTAGTCCACGTCAGCGCGCAGGGGTTTGAGGCAGAGACGGTCGCTCTCCTGGAGGCTCCGCGCCGTCCATCATGAATTTGTGAATGGACCGGGCGGCGATTTTAGCCTGGCCCATGGCGCTGATGACGGTGGCCGCGCCCGATACGATGTCTCCGCCCGCAAACACGCCGGGTTTGGAGGTCGCCATGGTTTCAGGATTGGCCACGATGGTGCCGTGGCGGCCCAACTCGATGTCGGACGAGGTCTGAGGCACCAGCGGATTCGGACTGTTGCCGATGGAGACGATCACCGTGTCGGCGGGAATCACGAATTCGCTTCCCTTGATCGGCACGGGCCGGCGGCGGCCCGAAGCATCGGGCTCGCCCAGTTCCATCTTCAGGCATTCCATGCCGGTCACCCGGTTTCGCGAGTCGGTGAGGATGCGCGTGGGATTGGTGAGGAGATGGAAGACCACGCCTTCTTCCTCGCCGTGGTGGATCTCCTCGGCGCGGGCGGGCATTTCGACGCGGCTCCGGCGGTACACGATGGTGGATTTGGCTCCCAGGCGGAGCGCCGTTCGCGCCGAATCCATGGCCACGTTGCCGCCGCCCACGGTGATGGCGTGGCGGGGACGTATGGGCGCTGTCGCGTAACGCGGAAAGTCATAGGCCTTCATCAAGTTGACGCGCGTGAGAAATTCGTTGGCCGAATACACGCCAATGGCGTTCTCACCCGGAATGCCGAGGAACATCGGCAGCCCGGCTCCCGTGCCGATGAAAACAGCGTCGAAGCCTTCTTTCAAAAGCTGGTCCACCGTCTCGGTTTTCCCGATGACGTGGTCGGTGACGATCTCAACGCCCAACTTTCGAAGGTTATTAATCTCGTATTGCACGATTTCCTTGGGCAGGCGGAATTGCGGGATGCCGTACATCAGCACGCCGCCCGGAAGGTGCAGGGCCTCGAAGATCACCACTTCGTGTCCCCACTGGGCGAGGTCTCCCGCCACAGTGATTCCCGCCGGCCCCGCGCCGATGACAGCCACTCGTTTGCCGGTCGAAGGAGCCCGCACGGGGTCAGGAACGCCGCCGTGGACCTGCGCGTAGTCCGCCGCAAAGCGCTCCAGACGGCCGATCGCCACCGGCTCGTACTTCTTTCCCATCACGCACTCGGCTTCGCACTGCGTCTCCTGTGGGCAGACGCGCCCGCACACCGCAGGAAGGGAGTTCTGCTCTTTAAGTTTCAGGAACGCATCCATGAACCGGCCCTGGGCGATCAGGTCCACGAACTTGGGAATGTCAATATTCACCGGGCAGCCGGCGATGCAGAAGGGCTTCTTGCACTTGATGCAGCGGGACGCCTCCACGATGGCGGTTTCTTCCGAGTATCCCTTGGGCACCTCTTCGAAGTTGGTGCTTCGCCGCCTGGGATTCTGCTCGGGCATGCGCTGGCGCGGGACCCTCTCCCTTTTGGGTTTGGGCTGAGCCGCAGCCGGTGCGCTGCTCTTTTCTACAGGTTGTTCTCCCATTCCAGATTCCTCAAGCAAGCCCGAGAAGAAGCCGGCGGCTTGCCGGCTGGCGCCGGCGCCGCGAGTACTTCTCCCTTCCTATTCCTGTCGCAGACTGCAGCCGTCACTGCCGCGGCTCTCGGCCTGCTGCAGGCCCGAAGCCGTGACTTCCGCCATCTGAGGCATAGCCTCGATTTCCTCCCGGGCATAGGCGCTGCGGCGGAAGAAGAGTTCGTCCCAGTCCACGCTGTGGCCGTCGAAGATGGGGCCGTCGGCACAGGCGAATTTCGTCTTGCCGTCAATGCTGATGCGGCACGCACCGCACATGCCGGTACCGTCCACCATGATCGGATTCAGGGCCACGTAAGTCGGAATGCCGAACGGTTGGGTCGCTTCCGAGGCCATGCGCATCATGAAGGTGCACCCGATGGCCACGAAGAAATCAACCCGCCGCCCCGCCTCGACCAGGCCCTTGAAGATTTCCTGCACGCCTCCGTGCACGCCGCGGCTGCCGTCCTTGGTGGCCACCAGCAGATCGTCGCACACCGAGCGCATCTCTTTCTCCATGTAGAGCAGGTAATCGCCGCAAGCCTCGATGGCGCAGATGACTTCGTTCCCGGCCTCTTTCAAAGCCCGCGCGATGGGATAGATGGCGCCGATGCCGTAGCAGCCTCCGCCCAGAACCACCGTTCCCTTGTTCTCAATCGGGAAAGGCACACCGAGAGGGCCGCTCACGTGGGCGATTCTTGCTCCCGGTCTGAGCGAGACGAGTTCGCGACTGGATCGCCCGACTTCTTCGATGATGACCGTGATCGAGCCTTGCTCGGCATCCCAATCCACCAGGGTGAACGGAGCCCGCTCCGAGGTCTCCTTCGCCATGAGGATCACGAATTGTCCTGGCTTGGCGTATGGGGCCACCTGCGGAGCCTTGATCTTCAGCAGGTGCATGTTGGGGACGACTTCTCGTTTCTCGAGCAGGGCGAAACCGTCGGCTGCAGCCTGTTCCAACATCTTCTGGGGCGATGCGGGAAGTCCGAACGCATCGAGCGAGTGCACCGTGTCGGCAAGATAATGGCCGCGGAAGCGTCCCGGAAGATTCTTGACGCTGAAGCGCGGATTGGCGCCCAGCCGGTCGGGAGCCGCGTCGGAAGTGATCTCCGGAGTAATCTCGCCGGCCTCTGCATACTCGAACCCGCTGACCCCCATGGCCTGCGCGAGATCCCGAATGATGCGCCACTCGGCTCGCGCTTCGCCCGGCGAGGCGCTTGCGGCGGCGACAGGTTTTACATCGCCCGCTGCGTTGCGGTAGGTTCCCTCGGATTCCGAAAGAACCGCCGCCGGTAAGACAACGTGGGCCGCATCACTGACCTTGCAAGGCAGGCAGTCAATCGCCACGATGTATTTCAATTGCCCAAGAGTATCCTCGTCCAGCAAATCGCCGTTGACGACGACAGCCGCGATCTTTCCGCTGCCAAGATCGGCTCTCAGTTCCTCCGGCGCGAGCGCCTCCGGTCCGGACACGGACGCGGCCGTTCCCAGGCGAGCACCCAGAGCGCCGGCTAACTTTCCGTACATGTGGCGGTCTTCGCGCGTGGTGGATTCGCTCACCACAACCGCGATACTTCCGGTCGAATTTCGCAGCCCTTCCGCTGCGGCCTGAAGGGCTGACTCCCAGTCTACGGGAATCAGTTCACCGCCCTCGCGTACCAGCGGTCGGGCGAGGCGCTCCGGCGCGTTGACCACCTGCACGTAAGCGAAGCGGCCAAGCGCACACAGGCTTGTCTGAGACGAGAAGGCGATCATGCGGTTGGCGATCAGTTTTTGTCCCTCAGTGAGGGCCAGCACGGAGCAGCCCTCGGGACAGAGCGTGCAGGTCGAGGGCGTTTCCGCTGTGGGCCGGCCGTACCAGCGGGCATAGCGGTCCGTCAGCGTTCCCGTGGGACAGATGTCAATGCACGCGCCGCAGAAAGTGCAGCCCGACTCCACGTGGCTTTTGTCAAACGCCGTCCCGATGCGCGCCCATTTGCCGCGGTTGACGATACTGATGGCCGGTACCCCGTGGATCTTCTCGCAAATTCTCCAGCAGCGCCCGCAGAGGATGCAGAGGTTGTAATCCCGATCCATGAACGGATCGCTCCGTTCCAGGTTGTAGGAGGAATAGAGGGTTGGAAGGGCCAGTTCCTGAGGCTTGGACGCGAAGGCGAGGTTGCGGATGTTACACTCATCGCGGTTGCTGCAGAATCCGCAGCGCGTGGTGCGGCCCGCCTTGGTGGGCCGCGGGCGATACTTCTCACAGGCTTCGCGATGTATGCACACCAGGCAGCCGTTGGGGTGCCCCGAGAGCATCAGTTCCAGTGTACGGTTTCGGAGGGTTCGGAGTTCCTCCGACTGGGTTCGCACCACCATGCCGGGCGCGGCGGGAGTGGTGCAGGAAGTGGGAAATCCGCGCACCCCATCAATCTCCACCACGCACATGCGGCAGGCGCCGAAGGGGCTCAGGTCCTTGTGGTCGCAGATCGTCGGGATAATGATGCCGGCTTCCGTGGCAGCTTCGAGCACTGTCCGGCCCTCATCCACTTCGACCCTTCGGCCGTCAATGGTCAGGCTGATTTTCCCCATCGTCTCTCTCCGCCGGCGGGTCCGTCATTTGACGGATTCCGCGTTCTGCCGGCTTGTGTTCGCTCGAGTCATTCCACGGCCACCGCGTCGAACTTGCAGACGTCCCGGCACGAACCGCAACGGATGCAAAGCTCCTGATTGATCTCGTGCAGCTTCTTCAGCTCGCCCGTAATAGCTTCCACCGGACAGGCCGGAATGCACGCCCGGCAGCCGGTGCAGGCCTCGGCGTCAATGGAAAAGCGGATGATCTCGCGACAGACTCCGGCGGGGCATTTCTTCTCCTCGACGTGCGCCCGGTATTCGTCTTCGAAATAGCGCAGGGTGGTCAGCACGGGGTTGGGAGCGGTCTGCCCCAGGCCGCACAGGGATCCCTTTCCCATCGTGTCGCAGATCCTCTTCATGGTCTCGATCTGCTGCGGCGTGCCGCGGCCTTCGGTGAAGTCCTTGAGCATCCGCAGCAGGTGCTGCGTGCCCATGCGGCAGGGGACGCATTTGCCGCAGGACTCGTTCTCGGTGAAGGTGAGGAAGTAGCGCGCCACTTCCACCATGCAGGCGCCTTCGTCAATCACAATCATGCCGCCCGATCCCATGATGGAGCCCACTGCGGCCAGGTGCTCGTAATCCACCGGGATGTCAATGTGCTCCGCGGGAATGCATCCTCCCGATGGTCCGCCCGTCTGCACCGCCTTGAATTTCTTGCCCGCCAACACGCCGCCGCCGATTTCCTCAATCACGGTGCGGAGCGGTATGCCCATCGGAACTTCAATCAGCCCCGTGCGGTTGATCTTGCCGGCTAGCGCAAAGGTCTTGGTTCCCCGGCTCTTTTCCGTGCCGTATCCGGCGTACCAGGCGGCGCCCTTCTCCAGGATAGCGGTGACGGCGGCAAGTGTTTCGACGTTGTTGATGTTGGTCGGCTTGCCAAAGAGGCCGGCGACCGCCGGGTAGGGCGGTCGCGAACGGGGCATGCCGCGCCGGCCCTCGATGCTCTGCATCAGCGCGGTTTCCTCGCCGCACACAAAAGCCCCCGCGCCTTTCTTGAGCTGAATGTCGAAGGAGAAATCAGAGCCGAGAATGTTCTTGCCCAGCAGACCGTTCTCGCGCATCTGAGCGATGGCGCCCTGGATGCGTTCGACGGCCAGCGGGTATTCCGCGCGGCAATAGACGTAGCCTGTGGATGCGCCGATGGCGTAGCCGGAAATCGCGAGGCCCTCGAGCACCGCGTGAGGGTCGCCCTCCAGCACCGAGCGGTTCATGAAGGCGCCGGGATCGCCTTCGTCGGCGTTGCAGATCACATACTTCACGTCGCCGGGAGATTTGCGCGCGAACTGCCACTTCAATCCTGTCGGGAATCCCGCCCCGCCGCGACCGCGCACACCCGAGGCTTTGACTTCTTCGATGACTTCCTCGCAACTCATCCGGAGGGCTCGTGCGAGGCCTGAATAACCGCCGCGCGCGATGTAGTGATGCAGGTTGGCGGGGTCAATGACGCCACAGTTGCGCAGCACGATGCGCACCTGATTGCGAATCATCGGCATCTGGTCGAAGGACGGGACTCCGTCGAGGGAAGTTCCATCCATCACCGCCAGTGCCCGCGTGGCTAGAGGTTCTCCGCGAACCAGGTGCGATTCCACCAGGCGAGGGACGAACCTGGGGTCAACCCCGTGGTAGAGCACGCGCTTTCCGTCCCGGCCACGGATTTCCACCAGCACTTCCGCGTAGCACATCCCCAGGCAGCCGACTTCCACCAGCGTCGTATCGGCCTTCAGGCCGTGCTTGTCCAGCTCCGTCTCGAAGGCTTTGAGAACTTCGAGTGACCCCGCGGCGCGCCCGCACGTCGCCGAGCCAATCAGCACGCGTGGCCGATCGGGCCTGCAGAAACCTTCCCATTCCAACTTCGATTGCTGTTGCAGGTCCTTGAAAGACCTCATTTGCTGCCCTCGATCAGCTTCTGCATCTTTCGGGTCGTCATGCGGCCATAGACTTTCTCGTCCAGCACAACCACGGGCGCCAGAGCGCACGAGCCGAAGCAGGCAACCTTCTCCAGGCTGAAATCGCGGTTCCGGCTGGTCTCTCCGGGAGAAATGCCGATCTTCCGCGTCACCTCTTCCACGATGAGCCGGCTGCCGCGCACGTGACAGGCAGTTCCGTCGCACACCTTGATGTGGTGCCTTCCCGGCGGATGAAAACGGAATTGGGCGTAGAAGGTCGCAACGCCGTAGACATCATTCTCGGAAAGCTTCAGGTAATCCGCCACTCGCCCGACCGCAGCGGACGAAAGGTAAGTCTGACGATCCTGGATTTCCTGCAAAATGGGAATCAGGTTTTCGCGCGCGCGGGCGTGAGCATTGAGAATCTCACTCACGCTCGGTTCCATGCTGTGTATCAATTCGACCATGTCCTCACGACCTGCTTGGGTTCCCGTGCCATTGAACTCGAGAGCTCTCCATCTGCCGAGGGTGTTGGTGCTCTTGTGTCTTTGTTTCCCAGCTTAAGTTCACAGCTCCGTCAGGATTTGCCGAACCACGCCTCCTCGTGATCTTTGTGACGGACATTTTGTCCGTACGACGCCCTGAGTTCGATGGCTGATACGAATCTCAACACTCCCCAGCGGGGACAGCTCCCAAATCCCGACATAATGGCGGAGCAACTCGGTTTCCAGGGCAAGCAGTTGCCGCACACTAATAACTTGCTAATTGTCAGTAGGTTACGTCCGTCCTGGTGCGCAGCTAGGGCGTCGCGAGCCTTCCGGGTTGGGGAAAGTTGCGCAAAGTCAATTTACGTGTGGGTTAGGGGGCGCAGAGGCTTCGACAAGACCTGTCGTGTGGCCCCGCAATCCTGTTAATGTTCAGCCGCGCTTGTCACGTGCCCCCGTGGCCCTGTTGTTGTAAGATGCTACCAGTTGCGGGCCCATAGCTCAGTTGGTTAGAGCAGCGGACTCATAATCCGTTGGTCCCAGGTTCAAGTCCTGGTGGGCCCACCATCCAACCGAATTTCGGGCAGGGAATTCATCGCCGCACTATTTCCAGATTTCGCGGCTCCCCTGCGAATCTGTCTCCTTGACAACTTAGGGGAGATTGGTCTAGACTCCTAATCTCCTTAGGAGGGAACGTGGCCGGCCAAGCCCAACTTCTTCCTGGCACTCTCGATCTTCTCGTTCTGAAGGCTGTTTCCCTTGGCCCTCTCCACGGTTACGGCATTCTTCTGCGCATCGGGGAAGTTTCTCACGGGGCACTGCTCATCGAGCAGGGCGCGCTCTATCCCGCTTTGTTTCGCCTGGTGCGCCAGGGACTCCTCAAGGCAAGCTGGGGGACTTCCGACAACAATCGTCGCGCCAAGTTTTACGAGCTCACCTCTCGGGGCCGCCGGCGTTTGCGTGAAGAGGCCGAGGGCTGGAACCGCCTCGTGGCCGCAATCGCCTCCGCCCTCGCCGCGCAGCCGGAGGAAGTATGAAACTCTTGGCGCCCCTTCGCTCCCTCGTCTCTGCTTTCTTCCATCGCTCTCAGTTTGACGGCGAGTTGGACGAGGAACTTCGCTCGCATATCCAAAGTCGCGCCGATGATCTCGAGCGTTCCGGCCTTCCCCGCGCCGAAGCCAAGCGCCGCGCGCGCATCGAGTTCGGCGGTTATCAGAAATTCAAGGAGGAATGTCGCGAAGCCCTTGGCATCCATTTCCTCGAAACTCTGCTTCAGGATGTACGCTTCAGCTTCCGCATGCTGCGTAAGTCACCGGGCTTCACCGCGGTCGCCATGGCTACCCTGGCATTGGGTATCGGGGCCGTCACCGCAATGTTCAGCATACTCTGGGGAGTAGCGCTCCGACCGCTTCCCTTCGATCAACCGAGCCGTTTGGTGTGGATTGAGGCGACGACCAACGAGGGTCGGCGCAACTCGCTTTCAGCTATGGACTACTTCGACTACCGGGACCAGTCCAACGCTTTCGAGTCGCTCGCCGCGCGCAGCGTTTGGGAGCCTGGAAGGGTAGTCTTGGGCACGGCCGAACCGGAACGCGTTACGACGACCAAAGTCTCGGGAAACTTTTTCCATACTCTGGGAATCCACCCCGTCTACGGCCGGTCTTTTCTGGCAGAAGAGGAAGTCAGTGGTGGGCCGAACGTGGTCCTGTTGAGCTACGGTTACTGGCAACGGAGGTTGGGAAGCAAGCCGGACGTGGTGGGCACGAATATCACCATAGACAACGCTGCTTATACAATCGTCGGCGTGATGCCCAGCGGTTTCGATTACCCCAGTGGAGTCAGCCTGTGGTTTCCTATGCAGCGTGGCGGGCAGGAGGAAAGCGGCCGCGGAAACAACAACTTCCTTATGGTTGGCCGGCTAGCCGACGGCATCAGCCTGAAGCAAGCCCAAGAGCAGATGGACGCCATCGCTGCCCGTATCTCCAAGGCCTTTCCGCAGGCAAAAGGCGGGTGGGGCATTTCGCTCGCACCTCTGCATGAACACTTCTTCGGCAATGTCCGCCCCGTGATGGTCATGCTGATGGGAGCCGCCACCTTTCTTCTGCTCATTGCGTGCGCCAACCTATCCTCTCTCATGTTGGCAAGGAGTCTGTCGCGCCGCAGCGAGTTTGCGGTTCGTCTTGCCCTTGGCGCCTCTTGGTGGAAGGTTGCCCGTCAGTTGTTGATCGAGAGTCTGCTCCTCACAGCAGGCGGCGCCGGCCTTGGGTTGCCTCTGGCCAGGTTTTGCATCCAGGCAGTCAAAGCGTCGGCGGCCGGTGAGCTGCCGCGCCTCAGTTCAATCCAGATTGACGGTTACGCGTTGCTGGCAACGGTTGCCGCGACGACGTTGGCGATCCTCCTGGCCGACATCGTGCCTGCCTTCCGGGGATCGCGACTTGATCTGCTCGGTAACCTCCAGAATGCCAATCGCACCACGGAGGGTCTCCGGCACCTGACTTTGCGCCGATTTCTCGTCGGGTGCCAGATATCGCTGTCCTTGGTACTGCTCGTGGGGACGGGCCTGCTGCTGAGGAGTGCCGCCCGGCTGCAAAGGGTGGATTCAGGGATGCAGCCGAACGATTTGCTCACGCTGAACATTCAATTGCCAGGATCTGAAGCGCCCCCGCAGCGAATCCAGCAGGGTTACGATCAGATGCTGGAGCGTGTTCGCGCCCTTCCAGGTGTCACGAGGGCCGCGGCCGCGGACCAACTGCCCTTTTTCGGCGGGCCTTGGAACGGAGTTTATCGCCCGGATCGGCCACCGCGAGACTCGTCGGATCTGCTTCCCGCGACGCGGCGCATCGTGACCGAAGATTTCTTTCAGACGATGGGCATCCCGATCTTGGCGGGGCGGGGATTCGAGCGGACCGATGCGGCGGGCTCGAAGCCCGTGACGGTGGTAAGCCGGTCTCTTGCGCGTCAACTGTATCCAGATGACAACGCGGTTGGCAAGATACTCATGCTGAATGTTCCACTGGAGATTATCGGTGTGGCCGGCGATGTCCGTGACTTTGGGCCGGCGGCAGACTTCCGGCCGGCCTTCTACCTTTCGCTTCGCCAGTCTCCCTTCCCTCCGTCCTCGATGCGATTTGTTATTCGAAGTGCACGCTCTCCGGATGGAACCGTCCCGGCTGTGCGCACGGCCATCCGCGAAATCAACCCGGGCGCAGCACTCGACCAGATTGGCACGATGGAGCAGTGGATTTCCAATTCGACGAGCCAACAGCGGTTCTCAAGTTTTGTGTTGAGCACGTTTGCCTTTGTGGCGCTGGGACTGGCGGCGGTGGGTTTGTTCGGGCTGATGGCGTATACCGTTGCGCAGCGCACGCACGAAATAGGGATCCGCGTGGCCTTGGGCGCGAGTCGCCGCGAGATTCTAAGGCTTGTGCTCAAACAGGGCATGACGCTAGCGGTCGTCGGCATGGCGGTGGGCGTGGCTGCCAGCCTGGCACTCTCACGTTTCTTGAGCACCATGTTGTTCGGTGTCGCGACCAATGACCGAGTGGCCTTCCTCGTGGCGGCGGTGCTGCTGATGCTCGTGGCAGGACTGGCATGCGTGATCCCAGCCCGCCGTGCGAGCAAGGTCGATCCCGTGGTTGCGTTGCGCTTCGAATAGTTCGCCTCCCATCTTTATGCACGAAACTCTGTTCATAGAACGGATCTCTCCTCCTGAGCGCCCCCAAAGTCCACTTCCGGAGAGTCAGAAGCTCCGGGGGCGCTTGCCATCCATGGTGGGTGGATGACGGGCAACTCGGAAGCAATCCGTCTGGACGACCAACGGGCTAACCGTTGACGTACACCCCTCTCGCGCACGATCGTTGTACAAGAATCTGCCATTGGCGGCGAATCGACAGTATGGCTATTCTGCGACTTGCGCGGGGCCATTCAGGAGGATGAGACGCCTGGTTCTACGTGTCCCTCCCGTCCATTTTGGCATCTGTCCCGGATGCTTGTTGCTTCCATTTTGCCGGACTTGTCCACGGCCTGCCGAGTTTTGTTGCTGATTTCCTTTAGAATCAGTAGATTGGGAAGAACCCACAATCCGTTGGTCCCAGGTTCAAGTCCCGGTGGGCCCACCAGCCAATCGGATTGCGGCCAGATTTCAGGCAGGCCATTCATCGCCGCGCCGTCGTCGGGCTTTGACTTCCAGGCGCCCTCGCCGGGTTCTGAGGCTCTTTTCCATGCATCGTCGGCCGGGATTGGGTAATATTCGTATCCGACTGTCATGGCATCGCAGCTTGCTTTGATCACGGGAGCCTCGCGCGGAATCGGGCGCGGCATTGCGGTTGAACTGGCGCGCATCGGATTCAGCGTGGCCATCAATTACGCCGGCAGGCGCAACGCGGCCCTGGAATGCAGGAAGCTGTGCGTAAAGGCCGCTCCCCGCGACGCCGAACCCTGCTTCGAGATCTTCCAGGCCGACATTTCGAAAACTCCGGATCGCGCCCGGCTGCTCGCGGAGGTCATCAAACGTTTTGGATGGATTGATCTGCTGGTGAACAACGCCGGCGTCGCGCCCCTCGTGCGCGCGGACCTGCTAAAAGCAGGAGAAGAGAGCTTCGACCGCGTGATGGGCATCAACGCCCGCGGCCCATTTTTCCTGACGCAAGCCGTCACCAATTTCTGGATCGCCGGACTGAAGGGAAGAGCCAAGGCGAGCGCCAAACCGAAGATCGTCAACATCTCTTCCATTTCCGCTTTTGCTCCGGGCCCCACGCGGGCCGAATATTGCATGAGCAAAGCGGCCCTCTCGATGATGACGCAGCTTTTCGCCGTACGCCTGGCCGGGTACGGCATCCACGTGTACGAGATTCGTCCCGGCGTCATTCGAACCGACATGACCGGTCCGGTGCGGGAAAAATACGAGCGCCTGATTGCCGAAGGCCTTGTACCCATCGCCCGGTGGGGAACGCCGGAGGACGTGGGCCGCGCCGTTGCGGCCATCGCCGAAAACCGACTTCCTTATTCGACCGGCGAAGTCATCAACGTGGACGGCGGATTTCACATCCGCCAATTCTAGAAGACGCTGGGCGGCGCCAGCGCCGGAGTTTCCTCGAAGGCTATGATCCGCATCAACGCCGAACTCACGCCGGAGAAACTGAAGCCTCGACTTGAGCGCCTCTTCGAAATCTCTGCGCAAAAGATTCGTGCCCTGGAAAAGGCCTGGGACCCTTCGCGCGGCGCGCCGGCCGTCACCGTGCGCGGCGTTTACGCGGCCCGCGAGTGGACGGATTGGACAGAGGGCTTCCTGTACGGCTCTCCGCTGCTGCAATTTGACGCCGTGGGCGAGCAATGGTTTCTCGATTACGGCCGGCGAGGCACCGTCGAGCGTATGGCGCCCCATCTCACGCACCTGGGCGGGCACGATCACGGTTTCAACAACGTCAGCACTTACGGGAACCTGCTGCGCCTGGCGAGCGAGGACAGGTTCGCCGCCGGCGATTTTGAGGAACAATTTTATGCTCTGGCGCTCGAGGCGAGCGGCGCGGTTCAGGCAGCGCGCTGGACGCCGCTCCGCGACGGGCGCGGGTTCATTTACTCGTTCAACGGCCCGCACTCGCTCTTTGTGGATACGATGCGCTCGCTGCGGTCGCTGGCCCTCGCGCACCGCCTGGGGCACGTCCTGATGGGCGAAAACGGGCGGCGTATCTCGCTGCTCGAGCGCCTGGTGCACCACGCGGAGGTGACGGCGGAGTTCTCCGTGTACTACGGCGAGGGACGCGACGGCTACGATGTGCGCGGGCGCGTCGCGCATGAATCGCTCTTCAACGTGAACGACGGCGTTTACCGGTGCCCCTCGACCCAGCAGGGCTATTCTCCATTCACCACCTGGACGCGCGGCCTGGCATGGGCGATGTGCGGATTCGCGGAAGAATTGGAGTATCTGGAGACCGTCCCCGACCAGGAACTGGACCCGCTCGGCGGGCGTGGAAAAGTGGAGGGCGTCCTGCGGCGCGCCGCCCAGACTGCCTGCGACCATTATCTGGATGAGGCGGCGCAGGACGGCATTCCGTACTGGGACACGGGCGCGCCGGGCCTCGAAAAACTTGGCGACTGGCGCAACAAGCCCGCCGATCCCTTCAACGACTTCGAGCCGGTGGATAGCTCCGCCGCCGCCGTCGCCGCACAAGGGCTATTCAGATTGGGGCATTATCTGGAACGGCAATCTGCTGAAAGTGATACCGCCACGCGCTACCGGCGGGCCGCGCTGACCATCGTCGCCACCTTGATGGACGAGCCCTATCTTTCCACCGAATCCTCGCATCAGGGATTGATTCTTCACTCCGTGTACCATCGCCCGAAGGGTTGGGATGACGTTCCTCCCGGCCGTCGCGTGCCCTGTGGGGAATCTTCGCTGTGGGGTGACTATCACGCCCGCGAGCTGGCTCTCCTGCTGCTGCGCCAAACCCAGGGCCGGCCCTACCTGGCCTTCTTCCACATCTAATCCACCCTTGAAATATCCGCTGAGGTGATGAGGGGCGGCGGGGCGTTGCGGACGGTCGCGGGCGCTGGCGGCGCGGCGCGCTGAACGGCCCTCTCAGCCGCGGGCTTTTGCGTATCCCGGCTTGATGACTTTGTAAATATAGTCGCAGCGTTCGCGGTAGCCGATGAAAGCGCTCTTCATGGCGTTGATGGTGATTTTCTCGAGGTCGTCGAGCGTGAGATGGAAGGTCTTGACCGCGGCCTGAAACTCTTTGCTCATTGAGGTGTCGCTCATCAGGCGGTTGTCGGTGTTCAAGGTCATGCGGAACCTCTCGCGGTAGAGCAGGCCGAAGGGATGCTGGGCGAGGCTCGGCACCGCGCCGGTATCCACATTGCTGGTCAGGCAGGTTTCGATAGGAATGCGCTTGTCGAGCACGTACTGCGCAAGGTCGCCGAGCCGGGCCACCTTGCCGTCCACCACCGCAATATCGTCAATCAGGCGCGTTCCGTGCCCGATGCGGTGCGCGCCGCAATACTGGATCGCCTGCCAGATCGATTCTTTGCCGTAACCTTCTCCGGCATGTAAAGTGATATTGAAATTCTCGCGCTGGATATAATGAAAAGCCTCAATATGTTTCTTGGGCGGGTAGCCGCCTTCTTCGCCCGCCAGGTCGAAGCCCACCACGCCGCGCTGGCGAAAATCCACCGCCAGCTCGGCCATCTCGAGCGAGACGTTCATGTTCCGCATGGCGCTGATGATCAGCCCGGAGCGAACGTTGAAGACCTTTCGGCCGCGCTCCAGCCCTTTCAGGACCGCGGCCACGACCTGCTGGTGGGTGAGTCCTTTGCGGGTGTGGAAGACCGGGGCGAAACGCGTCTCGAAATAGACCACGCCGTCGTTCGCCAGGTCCTCCACCTCCTCGTAGGCGACGCGCTCCAGGGCTTCCTCCGTCTGCATCACGGCGATGGTGTGCGCGAAGCCTTCGAGATACTTGACCAGGCTGCCCTTGCTCTCTCCCCGGTGAAACCACGCCATCAGGGCGGCGGGCTCGGCCGCGGGCAGTTTGGTGTAACGGACGTCCCGGGCCAGCTCGAGGATGGTCGCGGGGCGCAGCACCCCGTCCAGGTGTTCGTGTAATAGTACCTTGGGCAATGCCTTGATAGTGTCTCGGCTCAGTGTCATAGGCGCTCAATTTGGGTCCGGGCTGCAGGCAGCCGCCCGCGGACATCTTAGCGTTTGCGCTTGACCCTGGCGGCGCAAGCACGGTGGCTCACTGCTCTTCAGGCTTAATCATCATTTTAGCCGTTACGCCGGCGGGCCGCAAGGTTTGGAGAAACGCCTTCAGCGGCCGGAAGCGCCGGCAGAGAAAGCTTCCACTTCCGCCCGCGTGGGCGTGGCGATCTGCGTGCCGCGGCGCGTGACCGAAAGCGCGGCGCAGGCGTTGGCGAAGCGGCAGGCTTGCGCCAGTTCGGCGCCTTCGGCGAGCGCGACCGCCAATCCGCCGTTGAAAACGTCGCCCGCCGCCGTGGTATCCACCGCCTGGACTTTCGGCGCGACGAACGCTTGGGCGCGGCCGTCTTCCACCAGCAGGCAACCTTGATCGCCGAGCTTCACGATAACGGCTTTGGCGCCGCGGGCGCGCAGTCTGGCCGCGATTTCGCCCGCCTGCTGAGGGTCCAGTCGGCTGGGCCGGAGGCCTGCAAGGATCGCGGCTTCGGTTTCGTTCGGCGTGAGGATGTCCACCAGGGCCAGAAGTTCGTCCGGCAGCGGCTGGGATGGGGCGGGCGCGGGATCCAGGACGACGCGCGCGCCCACGCGACGCGCCACGCGTGCTGCCGCCATGACGGTTGGCAGTGGATTCTCAAGTTGCAGCAGGACCAGCGCCGCTCCCCGCAGAAAATCTTGCGCCGCCTCCACGTCTTGCGGCGACAGGTGGGCGTTCGCGCCGGGAACAATAATGATCGAGTTGTGTCCGTCGTCGGCGACGAAGATCAGTGCTATGCCACTGGCCGAATCGGGAATCGTCTTGAGCTCGCTGACGTCGCACCCGACCTGCCGGAGGTTCTCGCGCATGCGCCGGCCGAAATCGTCGGAGCCGACGCGCCCGAGCATCGCCGCGCGCCCGCCCAGCCGCGCCACGGCGTAGGCCTGGTTGGCGCCCTTGCCGCCCGGCTCGTCAAAGTAAGTGTGGCCGGTGATGGTTTCGCCCAGCACGGGAATCCGCGCCGCGCACGCCACCAAATCCATATTCAGGCTGCCGACAATCACCACCTTTTCGGCCATGCGTGCCACCCCCTTCACCCTGTCTTCCGAACCGATGGACCTTGCAGGCAAGTGCGGACTCTAGCACTTGAAATTTTGGCGAGTCAACGCGAATCATCGTGGGCTTGGTTGCACCCTGGCCGCTGAGGCTATAAACTGAAATCATGGAGCGACAATTGAATGGCTGAGGATGAGGCCGAAAGAACGCGGACCGACTTTCTGGTGATCGGCGGAGGGGCGAGCGGGCTTTTCGCGGCGATTCTGGCCGCGCGCCGCGGCTCGGTGGCGCTGATCACCAAGGCAGAGCTGAAGCTGAGCAATTCCGCCTGGGCGCAAGGAGGCATCGCCGCCGCCGTTGCCCCGGATGACTCGCCGCGGCTGCATCTGGAAGACACGTTGCGCGCCGGCCGCGGGCTGTGCAACGAAAAGGCGGTCGAGATTCTCACCTGCGAAGGGCCGGAGCGCATCCGCGACCTGGAAGCGATGGGTGCGGCCTTCGAGCGGAACGATTCGGGCTACGACCTGAGCCGCGAGGGCGGGCACAGCCGCCGCCGCGTCCTGCATGCCGACGGCACCGCTACCGGCGGCCACGTCGTCAACGTGCTCACGCGCCGGGTAAGGGAAGCGAGCGCCATCCGCGTCTTTGAGTACACCGCGGCGTTGGAGCTGCTCTGCGATGACGGAAAGTGTTTCGGCGTGCTGACGGCCAACGTGAAGACCGGCGCGCCCGGAATTTTCCTGGCTCCCCAGACGATTCTTTCCACCGGAGGCGCGGCGGGACTTTTCCGCAATACCACCAATCCACCCACGGCCACCGGCGAGGGCATCGGCCTGGCTTACCGTGCAGGCGCCGAAGTCACGGACATGGAATTCATGCAGTTTCATCCTACCGCTTTGTATTCCGAGAGCGGCCAGTGCTTTCTGATCAGCGAAGCGGTGCGCGGCGAAGGGGCGCACCTGCTGAACGCCGCGGGCGAGCGCTTCATGCTTCGCGGTCACGAGTTGGGCGAGCTGGCTCCGCGCGATGTGGTTTCGCTGGCTGTCCATCGAGAGATGGAGGCGGCGAATAGCAACTGGGTGCATCTGAGCGTGAAGCATCTGGGCGGAGATTTCATTCGCCGGCGCTTTCCCAACATTTATGAAGAGTGCCTGAAGCAAGGACTGGACATCACCCGTGATCCCATTCCGGTGTGTCCCGCCGCGCATTACATGGTCGGCGGCGTGCGGACCGACCTGCGCGGCCGGACCAGCCTGGAAGGCCTTGCGGCGTGCGGGGAGGTCGCGGCCACGGGAGTGCACGGGGCAAACCGCTTGGCGAGCAATTCGCTCCTCGAGTGTCTGGTTTTTGCCAAGCGAGCCGTAGAGAGCGCCTCGCCGAGAGAGGTCCCTGCTGATTGGCCGGCGCCGCGGAAAACGCAATGGCGGCCGCCGGAAGAAAGCTCGGAAGAATTCCATCAGCTGGCCAGCCTGCTGACAGGTCGAGCCGGGCTGGTTCGCAACCAAGCCGGGCTTTGCGATGCGCGCAGGGAACTGGACGGGCTGGGCAAGGCGGCGGGCGAGGGCTCGCTCGACTGGCGCAACCGTCTCACGGTGGCGGGGCTGATCGTTCAGGCGGCGCTGCTGCGGACCGAATCGCGCGGCGTGCACTCGCGCGAGGATTTTCCGGGCGAAAATCCCGAATGGCGCCGGCACATCGTCCTGCAGCGCGGGAGAGAGCCACGATTCGCGGAACTGTAGATCAGCAGGTTCAAGCCATCGTCGAACGCGCGCTGGAAGAGGACATCGGCAGCGGAGACCTTTCCGTAGCGCTCTTTGCCGAAACGGCGCACGCGCGCGCGGTGATTCTGGCCAAGCAAGCCGGAGTCGTGGCCGGGCTGCAAGTGGCAGAGATGGTTTTTCGCCGGCTTGACGCGCGACTCGTCTGGAATCCGCGCCAGCAGGACGGCGACAAGGTCCGCGAGGGCGACACGGTCGCGGAACTGAGCGGAAATCTGCGGGCGATCTTGACGGGCGAGCGCACGGCGCTCAATTTCCTGCAGCGCATGAGCGGCATCGCCACGCTGACAAGCCGTTTTGTGGAAGCCGTGGCGGGTTCGCGCGCGAAGATTCTCGACACTCGCAAGACCGCGCCGGGGTTGAGGATTCTCGATAAACTTGCGGTGCGGGCGGGCGGCGGCCTCAACCACCGGCTGGGCCTCTACGATGGCGTGATGCTGAAGGACAACCACCTGCGCGCGGCGGGCGGCATCGACGAAGCCGTGCGCGCGGTTCGCGTGCAGCTTCCTCCCGGCCGGAAGATCGAAGTTGAAGTGACGCGGATGGAGGAAGTGGAAGAGGCGGTGCGCGCCGGGGCGGAAATCATCATGCTCGACAACATGCCCGTCGCGGAAATGAAGAAGGCGGTACAATGGATTGAGGGCCGGGCATTGGTTGAAGCGTCGGGCGGAGTCACGCTGGAAAACGTGCGGGAAATTGCGGCCACGGGAGTGGATTGGATTTCCGTCGGGGCGCTCACACATTCGGTGAAGGCTTTGGATTTGAGCCTGGAAGTGGTGGGGGGATGATTACAGCACAGGAAACTCGCGCTGAGATCGTGGAAGAAATTCAGCGGCTGAAGAAACAGAAGAACGCCGTCATTCTGGCGCACAACTACGAACTGCCCGAAGTTCAGGACGCGGCGGACTACGTGGGCGATTCGCTGGGCCTCTCGCGCGAAGCGGAAACCACGGACGCCGAGCGGATCGTTTTCTGCGGCGTTCACTTCATGGCCGAAACGGCTTCCATCATCTGCCCGCAAAAGAAAGTGTTGATTCCCGACCTCGAAGCGGGCTGCTCGCTGGCGGCGACCATCAATGCCGCTCAGTTGCGCGAATGGAAAGCCAAGCATCCGGGCGCGGTGGTGGTTTCCTACGTCAACACCACGGCCGAGGTGAAGGCGGAGTCGGATTACTGCTGCACCTCGAGCAACGCCGTGAAGGTGGTGAACGCCATCCCGGCGGAAAAGGAGATTCTGTTTCTGCCCGACATGTTTCTGGGCGCCTACGTGCGGCAGGCGACGGGGCGCAACCTGCACGTCTGGATGGGCGAGTGCCACGTACACGCCGGCATCCGACCCGAGGACGTCCGGCGTTTGCAGGAGGAGCACCAAGGCTCAGAGACGCTGGTGCATCCGGAGTGCGGCTGCACCACGGCGTTCCTCTATTACGACGCGGCGGGCGATATGCCCCGCAACACTTACTTCCAGTCCACGGAAGGCATGACGCGGCACGTGCGGCAGTCGCCGGCCAAGGAATTCATCATTGTCACGGAAATCGGCATCCTGCACCGCATGGAGAAGGCGTCCCCCGACAAAACTTTCATTCCCGCCAGCCGCGAAGCTCTCTGCCCCTACATGAAGATGATTACGCTCGAGAAGATCCTGCACTCCCTGCAAGAGGATGTTTACGAGGTGAAAGTTTCGGCGGAGACAGCTTCCAAAGCCCGGCTGGCCATAGACCGGATGCTGCACATCGGTTAAGCAAGCCAAAGACTCAAAATTGAAGAGGCCGCACGTTGTGCGGGGAACGCCTCACCCTAACCCCTTCCATGGCCCGACGATTCCTTTACCTGTTGCTCCTGGTTGCACTCTCAGCGCCGGCGTTTTGTGCCGGCGAGCGGCGAAAAGTGATCATTGACCAGGACGCGGCGGGGCCCGGCGGCACGGGGCAGCAGGCGATTCTTCTGCTCATCCAGTCTCCCCAGACCGAAGTCCTCGGCATTACCGTGGTCACGGGCGACCAGTGGCGCGACGAAGAAGTGGCCCACACGCTGCGCACGCTCGAAATCATCGGGCGCACGGATATACCCGTCGTCCCAGGTGCTGAGTATCCTCTGTTACGCCGCAAAGCCGATACGGAACTCTGGGAGCGGCGATACGGCTCCGTGGCGTGGCTAGGCGCCTGGACGCCGCGCCTCTGGCATGAGGCCGATGTCGTCCCGCCGCTTCCCGAAGGGCAGCCAACCACCAAGCCTGCCGCGGAGGACGCGGCCCATTTTCTGGTACGGATGGTGCGACGCTATCCCCACCAGGTGACCATTTACGAAGGCGGGCCGATGACCAACCTCGCCTTGGCGATTTCGATAGACCCGCAGTTCGCGTCGCTCGCGAAGGAGCTGGTCTTTATGGGAGCGAGCCTCAATCCCCAATCGGAAGATCCTGAATTCGCCAACAATCCGCGCCACGAATTCAATTTGTGGTTCGATCCGGAAGCGGCGCACATTGTGCTGCGGGCCGACTGGTCCAGGATCACCTGCTCGCCGGTGGATATTTCCATCAAGACGAGCTTTACTCCCGAGATGGCCGCAGAGATTGCAGCCCAGGCCACTCCGCTCGCCCGGTACATTGAGAAATATCAGCCGTCCGGCCCCGGCCATCGCTACATGTGGGATGAATTGGCGGCCGCGGCCTGGCTCGACCCCAGTTTAATCACGCGCGAAGAAGTGAAGTTTGTGGACGTGGATCTGGATCACGGTGCCGGCTACGGGAACACTTTAACGTGGGGTGACACCGACAAGCCTGAAGGGATGCTCAAACCCGTGCACATCCAGATGGATCTTGACAACGCGAAGTTTGACCGCGAGTTTATCCGCCTGATGACGTCGCCGACTCCCCGGCCGTAGCGGCACCTCACAGGAGTCAGGCTTCCTACCAGCAACGGAACTTCACTGGGGTTCGCCCTCGGGAACGGGGGACGGGGGTTTTTCGGAGTGGTGTCGCACGTCAATGCCCTGGACGAGGAAAAGGACATCTTCGGCGATGTTAGTGGCGTGGTCGGCAATGCGCTCCAGGTTCCTGGCGACGAACATGAGGTTGACGCACTGCGGAGTGTCGGCAGGGTCGTCCTGCATGGTGCGAATAAGTTCCTGGTAAATGGTGTCGCGTAGATCATCCACGGCATCGTCGGAGGCCAGCACGGTGCGCGCCAGTTCGGCATCCTTGCGCACGAAGGCGTCCAGGCTCTTGCGCACCATGGACTCGACCAGCTTGGCCATGTGCGGGATGTCAATCAAGGGCTTTATGCTCGGCTGCTCCATGAGCCCGAGGGCGCGCTCGACGATGTTCACCGCCATGTCACCCATGCGCTCGAGGTCGTTGTTAATCTTGATGGCGGCCGTCAGGAAGCGCAGGTCGGTGGCCATCGGCTGCTGCAGCGCCAGCAGGCTGGTGGCAGCGTCGTCAATCTCGATTTCCATCTGGTTGATGCGCCGCTCGTTCTTGAGGACTTCGTGAGCCTGCTCCCGGTCTCTCTCAGTCAGCACCAGAATGCTGCGATAAACGGCGGACTCGACCAGCCCGCTCATTTCCAGCAGCTTGTTCTTCAATTCGTCCAGTTCTTCTTCAAAGCGCCGCACAGACGGACCGCCTTTCTAAGTTTTGTTCCAAGCATCCTATCCGAATCGCCCGGTGATGTAGTCCTCGGTTTCTTTCTTGGAGGGAGTCTTGAATATGATCTCGGTCTTGTTGAACTCGATCAGACGCCCGAGCAGGAAGAAGCCGGTCATGTCCGCGACGCGCGCCGCCTGCTGCATGTTGTGCGTCACGATGACCAGAGTACAACTGTCTTTGAGCGCGAACAACAGTTCCTCGATCTTGGCGGTGGAAATAGGATCCAGGGCGGAGCAGGGCTCGTCGAGGAGAAGCACTTCAGGGTCCACAGCCAGCGCCCGGGCGATGCAGAGGCGTTGCTGCTGCCCGCCCGAAAGCGCGTAGGCTGACTTGTGCAACGAATCCTTGACTTCTTCCCAGAGCGCAGCGCGCTTCAAGCTGTGTTCGACGATGTCGGCCAGGCTCCCTCGGCTCGAGTGATGGCCGTTGACGCGGGGACCGTACGCGACGTTATCGAAAATTGTCTTCGGGAACGGGTTGGACTTCTGAAACACCATCCCGACGCGACGCCGGAGCTGGGAAACGTCGGCGGCGAGCACGCTTTCGCCGTCCAGGAGCACTTCGCCTTCCAGGCGCGCATGCCGCACGGTTTCGTGCATGCGATTCAGCGAGCGAAGAAACGTGGACTTGCCGCAACCCGAAGGCCCGATCAGCGCCGTGACCTTGTTCGCTTCGACATCCAGGTTGATATCCTGCAAGGCCTGGAGTTGCCCATAGAAGAAATTCAGGCCGCGCACGCGGATCTTGGGCACCGCAACGCTGGCGGCTCTTTCGGCCCTTGCGATGGCGGGTTGTTCTTCAGAGGTTTGTGCCATAACGGCTGAGTCGGAAAGCCCTCCCATAGTCTACCCCCGTGCCACTCGAATCCCCCGCGAAAGAATCAGGCGGGCGCCGACATTCGCCGCCAGCACCAGCGCCAGCAGAATGAAGCCCGCCGCCCAGGCCTGGCGGTGCCAGTCGTCGTAAGGAGAGATGGCGTAAATGTAAATCATGTAGGGCAGCGAGGCGGTCGGCTGGTTGAATCCCGAACTCCAGTATTGGTTGTTGAAACTGGTGAAGAGGAGCGGCGCGGTTTCCCCCGCTACGCGCGCCAGGGCGAGCAGAATGCCGGTGGCGATCCCCTGGAATCCCGCCGGAATGACCACGGTCACCACGGTTTTCCATTTGTTCGCGCCCAGCGCCAGAGCGCCTTCGCGGAGGCTCAGGGGCACGGCGCGCAGGAATTCCTCCGTGCTGCGGACCACGATGGGAATCAACATGGCGCCCAGCGCGACGCCGCCCGCCAGGGCCGAGAAGTGCCCCATCGGCAGAACCACGACGGTGAAGGCGAAGATGCCCATCACGATGGAAGGCACGCCGTTGAGCAGGTCCGCCGTATAGCGAACCAAGAAAGGGAACGTTTTCCCGCCGAACTCAGAAAGGTAAACTCCGCCGATGAACCCCACCGGAACGCCGGTCACCGCCGCGATCAGTAGCAACTTGCCGCTTCCGACAATGGCGTTGGCCATGCCGCCGCCCGTTTCGCCTACCGGCGCCGGCAAATGGGTCAGAAACGTCCAGGTCAGGTAGCGGCCGCCGTTCCACACCAGGTAACCGAGGATGAACATCAACACTGAGACCGCGATGAGCGCGCAGACGCCGGTCAGGGTCAGCATGATGCCGTTCACGGATTTTCTCCACATCCTTCGCAAACTCATGCGTGAGCCGTCCCGCGGCGCGTGGTGGTCAGCACCAGCAACCGAGCCAGCGCGTTGATGATGATCGTCACCACGAAAAGCACCAGACCTAGTTCGATCAGCGATTCACGATAGAGACTGCCCGTGGCTTCGGTGAATTCGTTGGCGATTACCGCGGCGATGGAATATCCGGGCGCGAACAAAGAGGCGCTGACCTTGGGATCGTTCCCGATGACCATCGTCACGGCCATGGTCTCGCCCAAAGCCCTTGCCAGAGCCAAAAAGATGGAACCGGCAATCCCCGTTCTCGCATAAGGTACTACGACCTTCCAGGTGGATTCCCACTTCGTCGCGCCGAGCGCCAGGGCGGCCTCGCGCTGCTCCACGGGAACGGCCAGCAGGACCTCGCGCGAGATGGAAATGATGAAGGGCACGACCATGATCGTCAGGACCAGGCCCGCCGCCAGGAATCCGACGCCGAACATGGGTCCCTGAAAAAGCGGCAGGAAGCCTAGAGTCTTTTTCAAAAATGGCTCGACGTCCGTCCGGATAATGGGGACGAGAATGAAGATCCCCAGGACACCGAAAATGACGCTGGGAACCGCGGCCAGCAACTCGATGACAAAAGTCAGGCCATCCGAAATGCCCTTGGGCGCAAGCTCAGCCAGGAAAATTGCCGCCCGCACTCCCAGTGGCATCGCCAGAATCAACGCGAGAGCGGAGGTAACAATGGTTCCGTAGATGAACGGCAAGGCGCCGAAGTTCTCGAAGACGGGGTCCCAGGTGCTGGTCGTCAGGAAGTGCCAGCCGAACTGGTGCCGGGGCAGCGCCGAGTTGCGCCAGAGCTCGAAAACCAGGGCGGCGGTGAGGAGAAAAATGCATGCGGCGAAGATCAGGGTGATGAGGTGGGCGATCTCGTCGCCGCTCTTGAGCCGCGCCAGAAACGCGTGCACCCGCCCACCGGAGGGCGGACGGGTGCCGGAATGGGGAATCACCGAAGTGCTTGCCATGTCACTGAACTTCAGCTAGGGCCTTCTCTTCGATCGAAACGACTGCCTTGGGCAGGCGGGCGTAGTTCAAAGACTCCACCATGCCTTGACCGTTGGTCATCATCCACTCCAGGAAGCCCTTGATCGCCTTCATTTTCTGCGCGTCAGGAATCTTCTTGGGGATCAGCAAATAGGTGAAACTGCAAATGGGGTACGCGTTTCTTCCGGGAGGATCGGTAATGGAAACGCGGACGTCCTTCTGCATTTCGGAGGCAGCGGCTGCGGCAGCCTCTGTCACCGTCTGGAGATTGGCCTTGACGAAGTTCCCCGAGGAATTCTTCACCTCACCGTAGGGCAGATGGTTCTGAAGGGCGTAAATCAGTTCCACGTAGCCGATGGAATTGGGCTGTTGCTTGACGATGCCGGCCACGCCTTCGTTGCCTTTGCCTCCCAAGCCCACGGGCCAGTTCACCGAGGTGTTGCTACCGACGTGGCTCTTCCACTCCGGGCTTATCTTGGAGAGGTAGTCGGTCCACACAAAAGTGGTTCCGCTGCCGTCCGAGCGGTGCACCACCACGATGTCGTTGGCCGGGAAATGGACTCCGGGGTTGGGCCCGGTGATGGCCGGGTCGTTCCACTTGGTGATTTTGCCCAGGTAAATTCCGGCCAAGGCTTCGGGTGTGAATTTCAGCTCCGCGGTGACGCCGGGAATGTTGTAAGTGGGCATCACGGCGCCGAGCACAGTGGGGAACTGAACGATATTGAGGTTCAGCTTTTGCAGCAGTTCATCTTTCAGCGGCATATCGGAAGCGCCGAAATCCACCGTGCCGGCATGGAGCTGCTGGATTCCGCCGCCCGACCCGATGGACTGGTAGTTGATCTGAACGTTCGGGTGCATCTTGTGGTATTCGTCAAACCACTTGGAATAAATGGGATAAGGGAAAGTCGCGCCGGCGGCGTTAATCAGCAAGGCGTTGTCGGGCGCGGGTGCCGGGTCGGCTTCAGAAACCGGCGACTTGCTGACAAGCAACACGCCGAGGGTCAGGACAGCCATCAATCCTGCGAGGGCTAGTTTCTTCACGGGAAAATCCTCCTTAGAAGGTTTACGGCTCAATTGTTACAGCCGTGTTACAGCCGTGTTAAATGGCCTTAATAAAGCGGGGGAGCGGCGTGACCGCTCCCCATCGTCCTCAGTAGTTGAACATCAGGTTGAGAAACAGCGCGTTAGTGCTTTGCGGAACCGGATTGGGAATGCCGTTCGGATTGGCCGTGGCCAGGGAAGAGCTGAAGGTCTGAATCTGGCTGGCCGGCATCAGAAACTGGCTCTTGGTGTAATTCAGGTTCTGATTGTCGAGAGCGACCTCAAAATGCTCGTTGTACTTGTAGGCGATGCCCACGATGGTGCGCGCGAAATCCAGCGGATTCGGCTTGATATTGGTGTTGGGCTGGAAGAACTGGTACATGCCGAAGAGCTTGAAGGGTGATTTCCAGATCTGAGCGTGGCCGAAGAGATCGTAGCCTCGCGGGCGGGGTGGGTCGCCGGGGCGAAACACCGCGGCGAGTGACTTCCACCGGGGTTAGGGGGTGGGGCCGAGGCCGCCGGCCCGCCACAGTCGCACCCGCCG
>OFHG01000163.1_pt1 | contig 28366 bp, 30 predicted proteins | sample 1521931 | NCBI WGS metagenome assembly OFHG01 (sample SAMEA2468438, study PRJEB22500) | soil metagenome | biome: Glassland; feature: Farmland; material: Clay | place: Australia | collected 2013-01-31 | depth 0.55 m
TCTACCGCCTGCTGATGAGCACCATCCGCCATCAGGCGCCAGCGCCCTCCGACCTGGCGACTTTCAACCAGGCGCTTGCCGCAGCCCCGTTACGGGCGGGTGTGACCTACCGCGAAGGCGCCTACCGTTGGCAGCTGACCGCCGGGAGCAATGACCTGGATGGGATATTGTGGCGCATTATATGGGAGGCTGCCGACCTGCTCACCTCGGACCGGCTGGCGCAGGTGAAGCTCTGCGCGGGGGAGGACTGCGGGTGGTTGTTCCTGGACGCCAGCCGCAACCAATCGCGCCGCTGGTGCTCGATGTCAGACTGCGGGAACCGCGCCAAGGCCAAGCGCTACTACCGGCGGCACAAGTAGACCGCAGCTTCTATAATAAGGGGTCGTGAATGGCCCGGCCAGCTGCACTGCTAAAGAGACTGACGTGATGAATAATCATATTGGTGAAAATGTAACCCCCTCCTCTCCTCAAACGCTCATGGCAGCCATGGATGCTTACCTGGGTGTCGTCCGTGATTCTCGTAGCCCGAACACCGTCAAAGCCTACCGCCAGGCCCTGCAGGCGCTTGGCCGGGTACTGCTGGAGCACCAGCTCGACTTAAACGCCCCTCCCGGCCAGCTTCCCGAAGAGGCCATCGTTTGGTTAGCCGATACGCTCAAGGACTACGCCCCGGCCACCGAGCGCCTGTACCTGTCGGCGGTGATCGGTTTCTACGAGTACCTGGAGGGCAGCGGCCTGGGCGAGCCCAACCTGCCGCGTTTGAGGCAGCTGCTCAAACGGCGCGTGCGCCGGCCTGGCCAGCGCCTGCCCCAATTTTCCAGAGAAGCCATCGAGAAAGTGTTGGACTACGCCGAAAGACTGCCCGGCGCACCGGCCGAAAGCGACCTCGGGCGCCTGCGCAACCTGCGCGACCGCGCCTTCCTGTTGTCGCTGGCCGATACCGGGCTGCGCGTGCACGAGGCCTGCAAGATGCGGCGCGGCGACCTGGATTGGAACGAGGGCAAGGCCATCCTGATCGGCAAAGGCGATAAGCAATCCGTGATCCGCTTCTCGACCCGCAGCCTGAACGCCCTGCGCGATTACCTCTCGGCACGCGCCGCCCTGGATGGCGCTGCTCGCAAGCCGCTCGGATCCCTGCCGCTCTTCCTGCGCCACGACCCGGGCGCCCGGAAGGGCGATAACCAGTTCAAAGCTATAACCACCGAGACCGGGCGGAACATCGTCGAGGGGCGCGTACGGGAGGTCCTGGGCGACGCGGCCGCCGGCACCATCACCCCTCACTCCTTCCGTCACTATTTCGTCACCATCGTCTTGCGCGCCTCGGGCAACCTGAAGATAGCCCAGGCTTTGGCCCGCCACAGCAACATCAGCACCACCAGCCTGTACGCTCACCTGGCAGATGACGAGCTGGACAAGGCCTACTGGGAGACTTTCGAGGATAACTGATCAGGGGGAATTCAAACCCCGAATCGCCGAGAGTAGATCCTGATGTTATTTTATAGAACTCGAATCGCACCAAACGGGCAGGCCGGAGTGCACAGGCCGCAGCCCCGGCACATCCCCGGGTAAACGTCCGGCATCTCGAATGGGGTTTCCTGGCGCAGGATGCTACGAGGACATTCCAGGGAGGCCAGGCAGATACCCTGCTCGCAATTTTCAACCTGGCACTCATGATAGTCCACCACGACGACCGGCTTAGGCATGACGCTCAGCCCTCCTTCCACTATTCAGAAAGTTTACCGCAAAAATTCGCCAGGGCGAACCCCTTTCTTGAAGATGGCCTGGGGCAAACCACGCCTCATCATCTTGGGCGAGCCCACCGTATGATCCATTTTTACAGCAATTCGATCCCCGCAGCCAGGCTTGGGTAGAGCAACTGGGGCAGCAGCTCTTGCCGCATGCGGGTCGTGTCGGACACGTATGAAGCCATGCCGATCTTGATGAAGTCGCGCGTCAAAGGAGATGCGCTCCGGAAAAGCAGGGCGTAGGCTTCGACGCACCAGGCGGCCAGGTAGAATACCCAATCCGGGGCCCGCCACGGTTTGGGAGTCCCCCAATGCCCGGCGGCGCGATCCAGGAACTCCTGCAGGGTAAGCGGCGCTTCATCCCCCAGGTTGTAGATCCCCCGAACGTGGCTCCCCTCGATCGCCGCTTCGATGCTGCACAGGAAGTCGGGCAGCGAGATGAGATGGGTCCAGGTTGGCTTCCTCCAGATGCCCAACAGGCGACGTTCGAGCAGCCGGTGGGCGGCCTCGATCATCAGCACGCCGCGCCCATAGATCATCCCTGCTCGCATAGATACCGGAGCCATCCCACCGGCCTCACAGGCTGCGAAAAGCTGCCGCTCCGCTTCCAGGCGCGTGCGGGCGTGAACCGACTCCGGAGAGCCGAGCAGCGTGCCGGAGGCGGGATTCTCCGGGCGACTCTCGCCCTCGACCTGGGGAAAGCTGATCAGGATAAACTTGCCTACCCCGCCGGCTAAAGCGGCGGACACGAGATTCCTCACGTAGGTTACGTTCGTCTCGGGCAAGAAGCGCTCCGGTCGAGGCGCGAACAACCGCCCGGCGAAATGCACGATACAATCCGTGTTTTCACACGGCGTATACAGGGTCTCGATCCGCCCAAGATCAGCCTGATAGACGGTCGTATTCGGATGGCTGGCAATCTCCGGCGGAAGCTCCTGGTGATGGGTCATGAGCTTCAGTTGGTGGGGGCCGGCGAGCAAATGACGGCTGAGGAACGAGCCCAAATTTCCGGCCGCGCCCGTGATCAAAACGTTCATAGCCGCTCCATCCTTCCAATGTGCCAGCGGTAATCGATCGGCATCACCTGGGTAGTGCGCACCAGGCGGGCTTCACCGGAAATGGCGCGCGTCAGGTATTCCCAACTGGCCGCCTGAACCCGAACTCGCTGCTCTTCCCAATCGCCCTCCTCGCGCTGCACCTCGGCAACCTTCAACCAATGGCCGCTCCGATCGATCGACAGGCCAAATGGGGCGTACTTCAGGATCTGTTCGCGCTCACCGGCCGTGCGAAAAGGTGGTGCGATTTCATCTTCTCCGGAAGGAGTCATTTCGATAGCGAGTCCGGCGTCAGCGATCGCATCAGGGGTCCTTGCGACCTTGAGCCGGATGGAGTCTTGATCCATTACGCTGCGGATCGAGGCTTTGTGGAAGCGGAAGTCTGTCAATGCGTTGCCGGGGATGACGGGCAGATACTGGTCGATGTCGCTGCGCAGGAAGTAAAGCCCGGCGATAGTTTGGTTGGACGACAGGTCGGCGCTGGCGTGCAAGCGGTAGGCGATGTGCCAATAAGTAAGTCCGAGGGAGGAGGGTATCCCGGCCGGGCGCATCCTCAAGATGCGGCTGATCACGATGTTGAGGAATGCGAATCCCCGGTAGGTGAGAGGATGAAGGCCCTGCGGCAATAGGCTAACCACCGACCTTTCAGGGACGGCATAAGAAAGAAGGAAACAAGGGTCAAGCCGACCCTGCATGATAAGTTTCATGGCCCCTTGGGTTCAATGAACGGCATTGATCTGTGAGAATCGGGCCTTATAGCCGGCTAACCTGAATGGGCGGCGTTCAAGGCGCTTCATTATATTACGTTTCTCTACGGCAGTTATGTGTACCGGGAAATCTTCCCGGATTGGAAAGGACATCTTCCCTATCAAGATGAGGCCAGCGCCTCATGACACGGCCACCCATATTGGTATAAGATGATCTTAGTTATCCAGTATCAAACGGTTTCTAGGTAAAGTGGTTATTTCCCAATTTCTGATTGGAAGGAGGTGGTGCTTGAGCGATTCAGCGGATCAAGGGTTTAGTGGGTCTAATTTCAGGTAGGTTTTAGAAGCAGGAGGTAACTAAAATGAGGAAGCTTTTTATCATGATCGGAGTGCTGGTTCTGGCAGCCTCTTTGACGACGGCGGCTTTCGCGGGAGGCAATTCGAAGGTCGCCTATACCTGGACCGCTGCCGACCTGGGACAGGGGGTTTGGGGCGGCGGCCTATGGTGAAGCCATCTTCAGCCCGGCCATTGCCGAACGTCTCTCTCAGGTGATTTCAACACCGCCCCCGGCTGGGATGGAGGCGCTTTTCCCGGATCTCAATTAACGGGCGATATTGGACCTGTCGTGTCGGTTGCATCCGCACTATTGATTATCCTGAACGTTGGCTTTTTTGCAATTACGAAGGCTCGTTTTCAACGGACTGGCCTGATCTTCAACGAATAATTCGGAAAGAACCTCAAAATGGATTACCCCCGGCTTATTTGCCGGGTGGTCAGGGCACGTAGTTGAAGAGGGGATTGTTCACCGCCGGCTGTCGTCAGGTGGTTGTTCAGCGAGATGCACTGTCGAGAGCAGCCATATCAGCAGCCCGAGCAGGGCAACCGTAAGGATGCCTATCGGCACCACCACACCCCAGGCGGCGGTCTCGCCGCGCGCAGCCTGAACAACAGGCGTGAGCAGGATGGGAATGCCGGTCAACACCAGGAAGACGATGAATGCTGGCGCCACGCTATAGGCGAGCGGCTTCTTTTTGAACAGCATCACGCCGCTGGCGATCACTGCCGGCAGGAAAAACCCCAGGTCGAGGATGTGGACCGGGTTGGTCGGCAGAGCCATGTCGATGACGCTTTGGGGCTGGGCATTGGAAAGCAGAGCAGGCACATCTTCGGAGAGCCAGAGAAAGCCGAAGAGAACTGCCGTGACGATCAGAAACCAGGCCATCACGGTGGTGGCGCCTCGGCTGGTAAAAGACGATTCGACGTCTTTATGGTCAACTGCGGTTACTCCGCCAATCAGCGCGTACAAGCTAAGTCCCAACACTGCGACCCATAACAAGAAGAGCGGCCCAAACGGGATCGAGAACGTATAGATCACATAGTTATAGACGGTGAACGTCAGCACGCCCAACCAGAGAAGATATGCGCGCAGCGAACCGCGCAATGCCAGCGCTGCCACGATCAACCATGCCGGAGAGACAACCGCCAGGTTGGCGATATCCTGCGCCAGCGCCTGTGGCAGAAAGGCGGGCGTGAGGCTGGCATAGATGCTCGGGACCGAGAGCGCAACGACGCTGCCAGTAACCGCCAGCAGGGCCGCCAGGATCGACAGCCACAACCATAGGACGGTGCTATAGAAAGGAGCCCTTCGTTCAACCTTGCTCGTGGTACTTTGAGTCGTCATATCCTTTCTCTCGGCATCTCGGTTTCCGCTTCCTCGAGCCGGAAAGCCGCCGGGAGCTCCGCCGCCCAGGACCGGATCGCTGGCCAGTTTCGCCGCTCTCCAGCCGTAGCCTGGATGATCAACATGGCAAACAACACCGCCCACCACTTCAAGCGCCCATATTCCAGCCGGCCGCCAAAAACCCCGATGCTCACCGGTTTGGCTGGACGGGTCGCCGCGAGAATGGGTTGCAGGTAATTCGATAGCCTGGCATAGCGCTCTCTGAAGCTCAGGCTGACTTCTTTTTCAGGCGGCTTGGGCAGTTTTTCGTCCACGGTAACCGGCACGCCGCCCACGCTTGTTTCGCCGGTGCGCGTCAGGCTCATCGCCATGACGAATACCGCCAGCGGGATGCGCTGAAAGGCATCCCGGTGTTTTTTGAGGAATCCCGAGGCGGCGCGGTGCCAGCCCATGATCATCGGCCCTCCAACCACCACGCCATCATAGGCCTTAAGATCCTTGACCTCGTGGAGGGGCAGGATGTCCACCTGATACCCGCTCTTGGCGATCTCCTCACCCACTGCCTGGGCGACCTCGGCCGTCGAACCGGCCATGGTGGCGTAGGCAACCAGAATTCTCCTCATCTCAGTTGACACTGTGAAAGCCAAGGATGCGGAACATCACCCGCATCATCGCGTGGCCGAAATCCGGGTTCAGGAATTGGTTCGGGCACGCGCCGGGGATCACCGTGATCCCGTTCTCGCGGCACATGCGCACCGCCTCCGGTGAGACGCTGGTCGAGCTCGCCGCCAGGCCGGGCTTGGTGCCCATCAAGCAGTGCATCCAGACGCGCTGGATGCCCAGGTCAACGCATTGCTGGACGATTTGCTCAGTGACTTTGGGGTTGGCGAGGATGAACACCGCATCCGGCTTCTCGGGAATAGATTTCAGGTCCGGATAGCATGGATCGCCTTCAAAAGTCGTCAGGCGCGGGTTGACCGCGCTAACCGCGTATCCTGCTGCCTTGAATTTGCGGTAGCCCAGGTTGCTGCCCGTCTCGCGTTGATCCGAGACGCCAACTACGGCAATCTTTTTCTGGGCAAGAAAGTCTTGCACGAGGGTATCCATCTTAGCCATGAGAGCTCCTTTTTTGTGTCTTTTATCTACACGCCAACAACAAGCCTAAATAACCATTGGTGCTAGTTGACAAAAGTCATGAGGTCCTCTAATCTGTTAGTTGCATAACCAAACAGATCTGGAGGCACCTCATGACCACCGTGGATTTTATCACCCAACTTTTTTGTCGTATTGACGATCTCATGCCAAATGCTGAAAAACACTCGCAAGCCAATCTCTATCCCAGCGAAGTGGTGACGTTGGCGATTATTTTCGCTTTGAAGGGGGTTGGCACTCGCGCCTTCTATCGTTGGCTGGAGCGGGATTACAAGCCTTTGTTTCCCAAATTGCCGGTTCGCACGCGCTTGTTTCGCTTGTTCAACACGCACCGGCAGTGGACCCAGACTTTCATGGCCAAACCCAGCTTGATCGGCATCGTAGATAGCTATGGGATCGAATTGATCCACCCGCGGCGCGAAGGCCGCAGCGACCAGCAAATTGGCAAGAAGGGCTTGTCGAACCAGCGCTGGATTGTAGGCTGCAAGCTGGGTTACGTGATCAATCACCTCGGCCTGGTGGTGGATTGGGAGGTGGATACTGCCAATGTGTATGATGGAACTGCCTTTCAAGACCTGGTGAACCGCAACACAGCCTACATGGCCTTGTTTTCCGATGAAGGTTTTGAAAAGAAGGATTGGCATCCTGCCAACCTGAAAATTTGCCGACCGGGTGAGTGGAACTCCCGCATGATTGTAGAGACCGTGCTGTCCATGCTGACCCTGGTCAACCATTTCAAAAAGGTGATGCACCGTAAATGGGCCTACTTCAAGAGCAGACTGGCTTTTACGATGGCGATGTTCAACATTCTGGTTGAGTGGGATGGAATCCAAGTGGATGAGTTTGGCTGTGTCCACTTCTCGTTGGCTCCCTTCAGCCTCTAAAACTAGCACCAAAGGTTAAATAGACGATCTCAGGGTATGACCCTGAGCTTATTTTTCAAGGGAATGAAATCATGGCTCTTCAGGAATAACCGTGGGGGATCCCTTCACGGAAAATCCCAAGGACCCGAAATCATTGTGGGAGAAAGCGACGGTGTAACTGCCAAGGAATGATTGTTTTAGAGTATAGACAAAAAATGCCTTGGGAGATATAGACAAATTTCCTCTCATATCAAGATAATTGTCATACGCATCTTGACAAAATTACTGAGCACGCTGGCGCGGCACGGCGAGCCCGATCAGCCGGGCCAGCGTCGGCGTCTTGCAAACACACTCCGCGCACAACACCGCCAAGGCGCAGCGTGAGCTGAGCGTGAACTATCGCCCTTTTGAAGACACGCTGCGTGACACCGTCGCATGGTACGCCAGTCATGACTTCTTTGAAACGAAACCATCTCTCGACAGCAAACCAGGAATGGTTTAATGCGCCTGCATCATCGCAGCCGCGGCGCGCACGAGGTCGGCATTGTCGACCGCCAGGTGGCCGTCGGGTAGCAGAATGGTATCTTCCAGCCCGGTTCGGATGCCGTGTCCCCGGGAAAGTGCCCACATGCAGACTGCCCAGCTTGCCACGCCATCTCCATGATGGATCTGCTCCAACGTGATGCCAGCGGCCAAGAGCGCCTCTTCGATGGCAGCGGCATGGGCAACGGCGACCTCGGGATCAGCATCCAGCGGTTCCACCAGGGCCCTGACGCAGCGGCCGGCTATCCCTGAGTAGGCGAATGCCTGGGCATCACTCAGGCTCAGCAGCCCCGCTTCAATGCCCACTCCCCGCTGCATCAGGTGCTCACACAGCTCCAGAATCCCCTCCTCACCCTGGTTAGCAGTCACGAGCTCTGGCAGTTCCGTCCAGCCCGCAATGAGCTCGAGGCGGCGCCTCGGGTCGGGCTCAATACCTGCCGAAGTGGTCAATGAGATAGGAATCCCCGGACAGGCCGCGCGCACCGCTTGCAACGCGGCAGCACACGGCTCGGCCGCCAGCGCCTCTACCCCTAACGGATCGTAGGCGTGCAGATGCAGGATCTGGCCTCCTGCATCCACCGAAGCGCGCCCCTCTTCGGCAAGTTCCTGGGGAGTTCTCGGGATAGCGGGATGTTCGCTTGATGAACGCGAGCCGTTGAGGGCTACTGCCAGCAGCCGTGGCATTACTCACTCTTCCTTGCCTGGCTGATGCCCCACCAGACTCCGGAGGCCAGTGCCATGAACCCAAGAAGAATCGGGAAAAAATTATCCAGAAAAGTCACATTTCTGTTATAAGCGATCACAAAGTAAGCCAGCAGAATGATTCCCCATATTACTCCAAAGATTATCCAACCTGGCCTGGTTCGGATCATCAATTCTTTGCCACTCTTCGAACGAAAGATCGTGAAGCCGATAAAACTGAGCAGCCCTATCGCAACCGGCAGGAGCAAAATCAGTTCCGGGCTCCACCCCAGCCCCATATAGAACAAACGGGCCAGGAGAAACATGGCTGCCCCCCCAATCGCCAGCGCCCGGAACATTTCTTGGATGATAATCTTTTTCACCCCGCCACCCCTTTCGTAATTATCCAGGTGTTCACATAATACGGCTGAAACAAAGTCGGCTAGTATTCGTCCCCACAAGTTCAAAACGCCCAAAAGCCCCCGGTCTCTCTCGGCATCCCTATAAAGGTCCCGATACGCCTGTTGTATCAATTCCCCATATTCTCGCCGAAATGAGCGCGGATAGAACTGGAGCAGCAGGCGACATAGGGTCTCGGAAAAGGCTTTGGGTTTTCTCCCCCTCCCTTTCTTCATGTGCCACCCTTATACCCCATAGTCGTACCGTTTTTTCCCAACGGCACTTTCTCACGCACCACTTGCATCAGGCTCGCCAATCGCTCGGCTTCCGCCGACAGAATCTTTCGCCCGGTTTGCGTAAGCCGGTAATATCTCCTTCTTTCATCATCCGATTCGGGTGGGGTCTGTTCATCGACTTCTTCGATCAAATGATCCCGAAGCATACGTTTAATGGTTCCGTATAATGTGCCAGGACCCATTTTAATTTTCCCCTGGCTGATTCGATCCGCTTCCTGCATAATTCCGTACCCGTGCTTTGGCCCATCTGAAAGCGCTAAGAGGATGTGAAAGACTGCGGGAGACAAGGGGAGAAAACGCTTGATCTGCTCAGGAAAATCTTCCATAGGCCATTCCTTTATCCGTTGCGGATACATCCGTTACGGATATATTATAGCATGTTTTTCCTTGAGCAAGCATTAATTACCGGAAAGTGAAAAATGCAGGTCCCACGGCCCGGGGACCCAGACGGTCACGCCGTTGAGCGCGACCCGGTAGCGCCCGGGGAGCAGGTCGATCCGGTCGGCGGCGGTCACGTCCAGGAAGATCCCGGCCTGCAACTGGCTCGAGCCGGACTCCTGGAGGCCTACCCCGCCATACGGGAGGGAAATCATGCCGCTGTTTTCAAGCGCAGGGTCGATCCGCAGGGTCTCCCCATCCGGCTGCTCGACTTGCGCGAAACGCAGCTCGATCAGGTGCGAGCCCCCCTGGCCCTCGGCCGGCGGGTCGCCCGTCAGCAGTAGCCGGTAGGGCGGGTCGGAATGCTCATCGTGCTCGAGCTGGGCCTGGGTGAAGCGTAGCCGGTAGCCGGCGAGATCGAAGGCGATGTTCACCGGCCAGGGATCGCTGACCCAGCGCGTCTCGGTCACCTGGCGTTCGGGCCCGCCCCCGCCGATCACGGTCTCTGTGTATTCTTCCGGCTTGAATGTCACGTCCCGGGGCACCTCGACCTCAAAAGAGGCCTCGCCCGGCGCAAACACCTCCACGCCCGGGACGTGCAGGCTGAGGCCCTGGGCTAACGGCTCCAGGGGTGGGAAGTACCGCCAGCGCGGGTCGTAGCCGGCATTATCCCCGTCAGGCCGGATGACCGCCTGGTTCCCGCCCGTTTCGTAGCGTCGCCCCCAGTTGTCCTCCAGGTACAACCCAGGCGGCTTCGATGAACTCAACCCAGGGATTAGGCGATATAGATCGAAGGTAGTGGGGTCGTAGGCCAGGGCCTGGACCAGGGAATCTCCCGGAGGGAGCCCGGCTGCGCCGAATTTAATCGCGGTGAGGCGGTCGCTCAGAAAGGCCTCTGCTACCAGCGGGCGCATCTCTCCGGCCGGTTGCTCGCCAGCCGCCGGGAAGAGGCGCACGGGTTGAACCAGGCTGGCCGGATCCCTGCCGGGGATCGCCCAGGTGACCTCCCACGGCCCGCCCATTCGCAAGCTGGCTCCCATAACCTGCAATTCAACCCTCCCGGAGGGTAGCTTGCCGGTTGGAAATTCCAGGCGCCCTGTGTAGCGTTCGATCCCGTTGGAGATCGATCCCCCACCGTGGCCGTGGACGCCGAGCTGCAGGTTGGCCAGGTCGAAACCGGTCAGGCTGAGCCCATCCCGCTCCTCCAGCGGGTCCAGGTCGAACTCCAGGAAAGCACGCTTTTCGCTGTGGCCCTCCCCCGTTTCGACCGTCTCCTCCCGCAGGCGCGCCGCAGTCAGGTGTACGGGGAACCCGGCGACCTCCAGGCGCACGTCCAGCGGCCAGGAGTCCCCAATCTTGGGGTTGGGGCCCAGGTCCAGGCTGAAGCTTCCCTGGGCCGGCACCTGGAATTCCAGGGCGTCCACCCACAGGGTGGCCTGGCTGGCGGAAAGCGACAGGGCCGGGAACACCAGCGTATCGGCGTGGCTGGGAGCGGCCGGTGTGGGCGTAGCCTGCGAGGCGTTTGGGATGGCAATAGCGACCTCCCCCACCGACGAACCATGCGACCCCAGGCCCTCCCAGTAGATGTGCCCTAGGTCGTCGCGCAGCTCCGGCATACGGCTCGATCCCAGCCCGAAGAGGAACTCCCAGTTGGGATCCGGCCATTCGACCTGGTAACGGACGGCGGTCTCGGTGGCCGATTGGGCCACGTCCAGCACGCGCAGAGTGATCCCGTGATGGCTATCGCTGGCGTCCGGCGGGCTGTAAGGCTGCGGGAAAAGCGCCTGGTTCAGCTCGCCGCTAAGCGGGCGCAGGGCAAGCGGGACCTCCCAATCCTCCGGCAGCGCCCCGGCTGGGGCCAGGGGCAGGCGCGGCACGACCAGGGTGACCCGGTTGACCCCGGCCGGCAGGGGCGGGAACTCCAGCTTGCCGGCGCCGATGCTCAACTCCCAGCGCGTCATCTCCATCCGGCTGCTGCCATCCAGGAGGCCTGCCTCCGAAAGGCCTTCCTTTGGAAGGAGCAGAAAGGCGCTGAAGTCCGAGTTTTCCACGGCGGCATTTGGCCAGGGGAGGTCGGCCTCCGAGAGGCCGGGAACGGAGATCAGCACCTGGGTGCGCTGCGGGCCGGCGATCACCTGCTCCACGCGCAAAGTCACCCCACCGCGAGTGACTTCGACCGGGCTGGCCAGGGCGCGCGTCTCGGCCAGGTTCACGAACCCGATCCCGGGCACGTACCCCAGCCAGCGCTGCACCTGGGCCAGGACGCGCTGCGGGCCGATGGCAAACAGGGCGATGGCGAGCGCCGCCAGCAGCACGAGCGCAAAGTATCCCCAGCCGCGCCGCCTTAGCAAAGTGGCGAATTTTGGCCACCACCGGCGAGCACGGTCCTGACCGGGCTGTGTCGCAACGCGCAACTCCGCCTGGCGCGCCAGCAATTGCCGCTCCAGCCCGGAGACGAAGGCCGGTTCCGGATCAGGCGCTGCACAGAATTCCAACAGCGGCTCGACAAACCCCTTGGGGAACTCGGAGGTAATCTGCTCGTCCATCACTGCTCTTCCCACCTGGCATACATCTGGCGCAAGAGGCGGTAAACGGCCATCTTGACCGCCGCCTGGCTGCGCCCCAACAGGGCGCCGATTTCGGCGTAACCCAGGCCGGCGCTGAAACGCAGGCGCAGCAGCTCGCGCTGGTCTTCGTCCAGATCGGCAAATAGCGCCGCCATGCGCTGGCGCTGTTCACCGCGCACCACCTGCTCCAGGGGGTCATCGGCGGGACCAGGAACCTGCTCGGCCTCGCCCAGTGGCAGGTGCGGAGGCGGGCGCCGGTACGCGGCAATGGCCTTGCGGCGGGCAATGGTGAACAGCCAGGCGGCGAAATTGCCCTGCTCGCGGTAATGCGCCAGCCCTTCCAACGCCTTCAGGAAGACCTGGGAGGTCAGGTCTTCGGCCTCCGCCGGGCTGCCAACCCGCTGGCACAGGTAGCGATAGACCGGCGTCACGTAGCGCCGGTACAGGCTGGTGAATGCGGCCGGATCGCTGCGGGCGGCCTCCACCAGGGCAGCTTCGTCTTCCAATGCCAGGTCTGCTTCTTCTCTCGCCAGGGTTACGTTTTCCATTAAAGATCGAGGTTATCAAACGAGTTAACGGATGCTCTCATATTGTATATCGCGGGAGGCGAGGAAAAGTAACAATGCGGGAGCGAGGTCGGCTATACACAATGTTGGGCGGCTTTTTAGATTGTCTATGACTTTGCTTCGGTTTCCACCTGTGCCCATACATCATCGTGACTCATTCCACCAGTTTCTTTGATGCGGCGTTCCGCTTCATCGAGGAATGCCTGAAACCTTGGCGAAATGGCTAACATGATGCGCTCTAAATCGTCTTTGTCTGAAATACCCAGCATAATCGCAACTGGTCTGCCGTTCTTCGTCACGATGACTGGCTCATTTTGGATTTTCCTGATATATGCGCTAAAGCGCGCTTTGACATCGGCGAGTGGGGCGATATTCATAGTTTCACTTCCTTTCCACCAATATATAAACGCTCTCGAATTTTGATGCCAACCGCCAAAATATGAACTTCCGCTTTCTCTGGGTAAACACTGTAAAGGAGGCGAAATTCATTATTTTCACCAAATCGGGGTTCCCAACGTGCACCAAAATTGGTTTCTCTGGTTAAGGTTTTACGATTGCGCGTTTCAATATCAGGTTCAAAAACAAGTTATTGCTCAATTGTCGTGCGGATAAGTGAGTGATATTTGCGCTCAATGAACCGCATTTGTGGGACAAATTCTGCATCGTAGACCAGGCGAAAGCGTTTGTCTGGCATATTGACTAATATTATAGTCAAAATAAGCTGCTTGCCAATCGCCTGAAAATAACAAATATCCTTCGACTTTACTTGCGAATTGCCGCCCATGGCGTAGCTTAGCGACGGAATGGACAAGACACCACAACCATCATACGCAGAGCGTGGGTATCAGGCGTTCGCCGAAATTTACCGCCCGGATGTCTTTCAGATGGCGCTCTCCATCCTGGATGACCCTGCCGAGGCGGCCTCGTCCGTCCAAGATGCCATGCTGCGCGCCCTGAAAAGCCTGCATGCGTATCGCTGCCAAGCCAAGCTCACGACCTGGCTGTATTCCATCACGCTGAACGTCTGCCGTGGGCGCCTGCGCAAACGCCGCATTCGTGAACGGCTGAGGCAAACCCTGGATCGGGCGTTCGGGATCGATAGAGCAGAAAACGACCAACCCGAAGTACGGGCGATTCGCAACGAAAGTGATGCCGAAGTGTGGCGTGCAATCCAATCCCTGCCGGAGAAGCTGCGCCTGGCGGTTACACTGCGCTACTACCACGCGCTGCCGATCGGTGAGATCGCACAGGTTCTGGAGATCAGTGAACGGGCGGTACATCACAGGCTGCAAGCGGCCCACGAACGCCTGCGAGTTACTCTGGATAGAAGGGTGGCAGAAAGATGAACGAGATTACACACGAACAGGCTTACCAGTACATCCACACCGGCCAGGCCCACCTCGACCCGGCACAACGCGCTGCGCTGGCCATCCATCTGAGCAAGTGCAAAGCTTGCCAGGAGTATGCCCGGCTCCAGGAGAGGCTGGCGCCGCTGATCGCCCATGCGATGCACGCCCGCTGGGACGGGCATTTCCCCCGCAACCATGCGCTAAATGTAACTCCATCCAGTATCAGGAGAAGTACAACATTCAGGCACATATTTACTTATACAAACGCGGCAGTCCTGCTGGCTCTGCTCATCCTTGGCCTGGCGGCGGCTCTCACCTGGGAGTGCCCACCGGCTTCACAGCCGGCCGCACCCGTAATTCCCGGCAAGGGTACATCGTCCAGCAGTAGCCCCTTAACGCCCGGGCTGGAGCAGCTCTATATCCTGAGCGAGATCCCCAATCCGGATGGATCGGGCAGTAGTGTGGCCGGGCGTGTGACTGTCTTGAATATGGCGTCTCAAGGAGAAATCGTTTCGATCAAGGCGGGAGTCGACATCGACGCAGTACCTTCCGCCGATGGGAGACGCCTTTACGTTGCCGGTGTGGATGAGGCTGCGGATGGCCCTGGAGTGGACCATCTCTTTGCCGTGGACACCCGGACCGGATCCGAAATCTGGCGCGTTTCGCTGAGCCGTGTGAAGTATATTGGTGGCGGCCCTTCTACGCTGGCGGTCTCTTCGGACGGCAGCCAGCTCTATGTCTACAGTTATCCCTGGCTCAAGCTCGACAAGTATTCAGCCGGCCAGGTGCCATATTGGATCGAGATCCTGGACGCCAACACCGGGCGGGCTTTACCGGATACGATCCCTCTGCCGGACTGTGGCGCGGCCGGTTTGCCCGCCCCAACCGTAGCGGGAACCTTGTACGTGGTTTGCTATGATAGCAAGGACGTTCGTTTCATCAATACAAAAACATTTCAGATTGAGCAGCGAGTCAAGATTCCCGGCGCGTCTGACCTCCTAGGAAAAGCGAGTTGGATCGTCAGTTCGGTTGAATCACCGGACGGTCGCAAGTTGTACGTCGTAACCAGTGACTGGCGCGTGGCGGTGGTAGACCTGAAAGGGCGTGCCCTCCTCCAGGTGGTGGACCTGGGAGGGAGGGATAATGGGGATGTTGCCGGTAGACTGGTGGCGCTGTCGAGTGATGGCCGTTCTCTCCTCATTGCCGACGCCATCCAAAACGGGGCCGGAAAGGCGATCGCTCATCAATTGCATTTGTTTGACACACAATCGTGGAAAGAAACTCATAATATTCGAGTTGACGAACCTTTAGCCGAGACGAGCCTGGCTTTCGATCCGGATGGAAGTTCCGTCTATGGGATAACCACCGGTCATAACCATACACCGTTTCCCGGCACAGACACAATTCTCAAAATCAACCTGACCAATGATTCGACGAACGCCTTACTGGCGCGTAAAGGGGAAGGAATTATGCGTATCTTTTTCGGACCGTAATCCAATTCACCAGGTTCGAGGGATCAATTTCTATAAGCGGCTAGATCACTCTGCACCGGGCAGATAGCAAGATGTATATTATGCACCTGGCTATCCGGTACCTTTACCTGTGGAAATCCACAGGTGACTTGTGAGATTGTTTGTGCTATAAAGAGGCGAGTTATGAAAAAGAAAAACACCTGGAATTTTGTTGGTGTTGATGAAGTTGTAGTCGTATTTTTTGCGAGTAAGTGGTATGCTCGCCGTTCGGCGCAGAGGAAGATATGGTGGCCGAAAATGTTCGAGTGCGAGCCATAGTGATTGACCCCTACCCGGCGTGCTGTGAGAGGATCTCCAACTACCTGAGGCGGGGCAGGCATGTTGTCCTGGGTCAGGGCCGGGATTTTGAAACTGGTGACAAAATAAGCAAACGGATATTCTAGATCGTATGGGAATTGTCACAGGGTGTCGTGGCCAAGCCTAACCAAAAGGTCAAATGGAAAAAGTAGGCGCTGTAGGGAACGAAAAGTAATTGGTTAGTGTATTATTAATTGGGAGACAAGAATGATGAAACAGATGAGGGCGAAGGAAGACCGGGTAATGAAATTAATTTCAGTAATAATGTCCACCTTCTTGCTCCTCACAGGGTGCAATTCACCAAAAACGCCTGGGGTGGCACAACTAAAGCCGGAGACCGCTACATTGGCTCCCCGCCCCACTTCATCGAAAGCGACCGAACCAACAGGAGTGGTGCAAACCAAAGTAGCAATCCCCGCGCCACCAACCACCAAGCTTGTCACGCTTGGAGAAAAGGGTGATAGATCATGGGGCCGTCCGGTCGATCCGCTGTCATTATTGGATCTACCAGGGTACCAGGCTATAGACTTCGGACATCACTACACCCGTGCCCTCAGTCATGATGGCCGGACTTTAGCTATGATCACCTGGCCAAACGGAATGGACAACCTGGGCGGCGTACTCCATCTAGTCGAGATGCCGGCCTGGACGGACCACGTCACTGATGTGACTTTTAACTACTTCGTCGGCACCCTTCTGTTTAGCCCAGATGGGAAAAAGCTATATTGGTACGCGCCAACGCGAACGGATCCAACCCACGGGTTGCCTCGGGATTACAAACTTTATCGCTACGACCTGGGCAGCGAGGTGCTAACGGAAGTCATGCAGTTCCCGACTTCGTTCGAACCGTGGGAGATGCATCTTCTGGATGCTGGATCTCGAATGGCGATATATGGCCTCCCTACCAACCCGGAAAACCTGGTCGGAGACGTTCCGCATGTGCTACTCGTTGACCTGGATACAGGCCGCCTAACGGCCGATGTGCGCCTGGAAGGGGTAGCGGCCGGGCAAATGCGGGTAGATACTACTGGAACGAATGAAATCCCCTACCGGTCGTTCCGGCCCGGTCTGGCCTGGGACGTAGGGCGTAGTCTGCTTTACGTGGTTCACGCAGACAGCGACCGGATTACCGTCGTGGATCTGGCAAAGGGTAAGGTCCGCCAGCAGGCTGACATCCGTCCGGCGCAGTCTTCGCTGGAGCTTCTCTTGGGCTGGCTGGCGACGCCGGCACAAGCTAAAGTAGTAGCTGGAACTGAAAAATGGGCCACGCTTGATCCCGAGGGAAAGCGCCTGTACGTCGTTGGCTTGCGCTCGGAGTTTGAACGAAAGCAAGACAGCCAGGAATGGACCTCGCGCCAGATTCCCCTGGGTCTGCAGGTCATCGCCACCGACGACTTGACCGTGCAACAGCGACTGGACCTGGCTGTGAACGACCTGGCGTTCTCGCCGGACGGGAAATGGCTGCTGCTGACCAGCGCTTACGACGTGACCGGGGCCGATGGGCAGCTCGAGCGTGTGACCGGCGGTGTTTACCTCGTGGACGCTAACACTTTGCAAGTCGCTGACCACCTTCTACCGGATAGCGAGGTCTGGCTGCACGGCTTCTCAGCTGATGGTCGTTATGGATATGTGAGCACAGCCACCAGCGAGTGGCTGGGTGATCATTGGGGGAACTGGCGCGAAAATTTGCACCTTCTGGATCTGGAATCGGGCCGTTTCGTGGCTGAACGCGAGTTCCCAGGTTATTTCCTTGATATATTTCAATGAACAGAAGATGATAGAGTCTTATATGGCGTAGACGCTTAGAGCGCGTCCGAAGAGTATCAACCGTGAGCCGTGAGGAGGCGCTCTAGTGTGTCCGACGTCTAGGCCGGATATGATTAGTGCAATGCATTACAGGTTTTCAGGAACCTGTTGCTGACGTACGGTGTAATCAACATATGAAGATCCGGTGAAAGGGATATACCATGCGCTTTCTATCATGGCAGTTTGGTATTACTTTTTTGTTCATATCCCTAACAGGTTGCGCAAATGTCTTCCAGAACAGTGTAATTTCAAAGACGCCAACCAAGGAGTTGCCAACGGCTATCGTGACACCGCCGAGGCAAGCTTTGCCATCCACGACATCGCCTGCGGAGACAATGTTGCCAACACAACTCCCCACAACTTCTTCTCTCGCCACGGATGTGCCATTGGATCAGGCTGCCATAGCTTCTTGTCCGGTTACTCTACCGAACGTAGGTACCTCATCACCAAGCTCACACTATGTCAGTCCCTTCGGCTATGGGAATGGTGATTTGTGGGTGGCTCTCGGACCAGGAGGTAAGTACGTTCCTGCGCCCGAGTATTGGTCAGAAGATGGTTCGCTGGATTGGAAGATCGGTTGGTACCGGCGGGTTCGTGGCAAATTGATTGCGACCGGACGCCGGCTGGATGCTCCTTCACCACCGGCGCGGGGAGATGATAACAGCCAGTGGTATGGGGATACCGGCTTTCAAGCTGGTGGTGTTCACTTTCCAAGCGAAGGATGCTGGGAGATCACCGGCAAAGTGGGAGATGCCAGCCTGACTTATGTGACGCTGGTGGCGAAAGTCTCCTTTGATTTATTATGGCCAAAGTGGCTGCCGGAAGGGCTCTCTCTTAAAGACCGAGACCTTGGCGGCCTACCGAGGTCAGTTGCGCAAATCTGGGGTGTTCCCATTTTGGGTGATGGGCAGGTCTCTTGGGATATTGGCCAGGTAAGCCTCGAAACGACCCAAGGTAGCCAGGAGAAACGAAACCCCTATCCTGAAGACGCGATCCAGGTGGTCTCGGTCCATGGGCAACCGGGGATTTGCGTGCAAGGTAACTGGGATGCGACAGGCCAGTGGAATGCCAAGGTTGACGCAGGCGCCCTGGAGTGGTCAGAGGACGGTTTCAGTTACCGGATCGGTTACAAGGGGTTGCGATTAAATTGCGAGGACTTGCTGCGCGTTGCTGGATCGTCTTCCTGAACAGGTAGCCCAATAATTTTCAGTTGCGTTTCCTGATTGGTTACACCTGTCGGACGGTGTGGCAAAGGGATGCACGATTCGAGGATTACGAAAACTCCGAGATTTGAAATAATTCCGCAAATGCTCAATATAGGGGTGCGAAATGTGGGTATCAACTAACGGCAATGATAATTGAGGTAATAAAATGGGTTTTCCAAAGAAGGATCGCCTGTCGTCCGTCTTAACCCTGGGAGTGACTGCAGTGGTTGTATTTGGCATGGGTATAGGTCTCAGGCTCGCAACACGCACCCACGCCCGTGAGATGCCCGCCCTCAACCCCGATGCAATGGCCTTGGCTGCAGAACCATCGACCCCGACCGAAGCGCCACCGGATGTCATCGCCACCAAAGAAATCAAGATCGGACCGCCGCCACCCGGCGGGAGACGTTCGTTCTTCAATGGCGAGATCCAGTCGCACCTGCAGACGGTGAGCGAGGTGGAAACGGTCAGCGGCGTGGAGATGAGTATCTCGGATTTCTATCTTTACCAGGGACACTTGTTCGTGAGCGTGTGCTTCGCAACGCGTGGGGTGGAAGGCTGGCAGATGGGACCGGCCACGCTGCGCTTCGCCAACGGCGAATCCAGCGCGTTCTCGGGGCGCACCGTCCTTGACCAGCGCGGCACGAACGACGGAGAGCTTGGCCGGCACTGTGAAACGCTGGAGTTCGATATGCTGCCGGCTGGAGCGGACCTGTCCAATCTCAGCCTGGAGGTGCAGAGCGTGCTCCTGGCGCCGCCCGAGGATTTCCATGAATGCGAGACGTTCAAGGCTCGCTGGGGGAGATCCGCGCGGATGAAACAACTGGGCATCGTCGCAGACTGCAAGGCTTTACCGGGTTCCACCCAGGTCACCATCGCGGCCAAACCGCAGGGGATGACCGAAGAGGAGGCCCAAACCATCGCCGGTCAGGAGGCCGCTGGCATGATCCTTGGCCCCTGGACTTTCACAAAAGGTAATCTCGTTGTCGCGAAATAGGGAATAAACCTTCAGTCCCCAGGCTGCCGGTCCATCGCATCCTCTGGCGAGAGGCGCTGGGATGAATCGCCCAGCTCACCCAGCGGCCGGTGAGAGGGTCGCATCGCAGAGACCAAGGCCGCCAATATGGTAATAGCAAAAGACAGCAGGAAGGCCTCACGCAAGCCAGACTCAAAGCTCGCCAGGGCTTGCGGGTCGTTGCCCATCCCGCCACCATAGAGGAAAACCCTGAACATTACATCCTGGGGGATCTGGCTGAGCACCAGGGGAAAGACGATGGCGATGCTGACCATCTGGCCGGTATTCATCAGCATGGTGCCCACCCCGGCGGCAATGCCGCGCCGCTCTACCACCACGCTGGACATGATGGCGTTGGTATTGGGCGAGCTGAACAGGCCGGATCCGCCGCCCATCACCGCCATGTAAACGGCCAGCAACCAGTAGGGAGTCGCAGGGCCAATCGTGCTAAGCAGGTACAACCCCACCGACGAGACCAGCAGCCCCAGGGTGGAGAGCAGGCGTGAGCCATAATGGTCCGACAGGTAGCCGGAAACCGGCCCCACCAGCATGAAAGCGGCCCCGAAGGGCATCATCATAATGCCGGCGGTCAACGGATCCTTGCCATAAGGTCCCTGTAAGAAGAAAATCAGCAGGAAGAGCACCGCACCGCGTGCCAGGCCGTTCAGGGCGTTGGCCAGCGAGGCAAAGGAGAAGAGACGGTCGCGGAACAGGCTGAAGTCCAGCATGGGCTGGCTTTCATGCATTTCAACCAGGAAAAAGACGACCAGCCCGGCAGCGCCAATGGCGAATAAGGCATAAACCACCTGCAGGCCTACCAGTGGGAAAGCGATCAGAGAAGCTGCCAGCAGAGCGGCGCCCAGGCCCAGGGTAAAGGACAGGCTGCCCTTCCAATCAAAGGTCTGGGCTGCGGGCAAGGTCTCCGGCTCGCGCAGGCGGCGCATGCCCCACAGCGTGCCGAACACCCCCAGGGGCACATTGATCCAAAAGACCCAGCGCCAGTCGATCGAAGCTAGCACCCCACCCACCACCGGGCCGAGCAGGAATCCGGCTGCCCCGGCAATCTGGTTGACGCCCAATCCCAGGCCGACCCGCCCTTTGCGGAAGGCGTCGGTGACCAGGGCCGTGCTGTTGGTAAAAAGCAGGGCGCCGCCCACCCCCTGGATGACCCGCGACACCACCATATCCCAGGCATGGAATTGAAACTGAGAGAAGCCGGCCAGCAAGGAGCCGACCGTAAAGACAGCAAACCCGGCATTGTACAGGTTTTTGCGCCCCACGATATCCGCCAACCTGCCGATCACCGGCACCAGCGCGGTGGTGATCAGCAGGTAGCTGAGCAGCACCCACATGATGGTGAGGAATCCGGCCTGTAAATCGGTCATGATGTCGGGCAGGGCGATGATCAGCGCCGAACCCTGGATAGAGGCCAACAAGGCGCCGGTTGTCGTCACCGAAAGAACCACCCATTCGTAGTCGTGTAAATTTACTTTTCTAGATTCCATTTTTCCTTATGATCCCCCCTTTCCTATTATGAGATTATATATCCTAACCCGGACAAGCCGGAACCAAACAGGTTAAAACGAAGAGGGAAAGTTGCTCAACAAGACGGGGCCAAAGGCACCCTACACAAGTCATTTGCGAGGCAAGCTCAAGGGCTTCCTCAGACTTGAAATAACGAGGTAAGCAAATAGCTTCCTCAAGAAGTGGCAACTTTCCCTCGCCCAGATTGTAGCATAAATTCATGTGTTTTCGCATCTTGCCTCTTGATCCAAACTTGGTTATATTTCACGCCATCCTGAGTATTGCGGAGGGGACGAATGGCAACCGAGCTGCTGACGGAGAAGTACACGGATGCTTTGGATGGCGTGTTGCACTGTTATGACCGGATCATCTTGACCGGCAGCATCCAACCGTGGTGTTATGCGCAAGGGATGACCGGCTATCTTTATGGACACGACATTCGTATTTTTGATTATGTCCAGTTTGCCCAACCTCTGCGGGAGCAAATCTGCGCCAACGCCGCAGCGCTGGCGCAAGCCAACGGTCTGGAAATCGAATATATTCGCAAGAAGAACTTCCGCAAAGAAGACCGCATCCGCGCCATTCTAGACGAGCGTGGAGAACAGCCCGGGCTGGTACATATCTTCTCGGCTTTGGAGCCCTGCTTTTCCTACAAGCCCTGGCATAACAAGCAAACTGGCAAAACCTATCTGAAGCTGGATAGCGGCAAATGCCTGCATTACTACTTTTACTTCATCCACGAGCAACTCGGTCTATGCTATCTGCGCGTGCCGACCTGGTGTCCCTTCCGCTTGCAGTTCTACTGCAATGGGCATGCCTGGCTGGCCACTCAACTGAAACAGAAAGGGGTGGCCTTTGAATTGCTCGATAATGCCTTTGCGCACATTGCTGACTATGCCCTGGCCAATGAACTGGCCGCAAAACTGGATGTGGAACAACTCCACGCCTGGTTGGACGACCTGGTCCAGCAGTATTGCCCGGTCGTTCCCATGCTGAATGCTTCGACAGGCTCAGCACAGGCTCTGCGCTATCACTGGAGCATCTGGCAAGCCGAATATGCCACCGACCTGGTCTTTCGCAGCCAAGCGACCTTGCAAGCCTTTTACCCGCTTCTCCTGGAAACCCTGATCTCAGCCGTCAAACCGGCTGACATTGCCACCTTTTTAGGACGCAAATTGCATGGCAATTACCAAGGCGAGATGGGCAACCGCTTCAACCAACGCTGGCTGGGAAGTCGCCTCAAGCATCAGATGGGACCGGTTTCGATCAAGCTGTACGACAAATTCAACCTGATCTTGCGCATCGAAACCACCGTCAACAACGTCGCCTTCTTCAAGCAGTATCGCCAGGTGCAGCATCGGGACGGAACCACCTCGACCCGCTGGGCTCCCATGAAGAAAACGATCTACAGTCTGCCACCCTTACGAGAAGTCTTGCAGGCGGCCAATCAGCGTTACCTCAAATTCATCTCGGCCATCGCCACCCCAGAAGTTGGCGTGGAGAAACTGCATCGCTTAGCCGAAACCCAGGTGGAGAACGACCATCGCTTCAAGGGCTTTAATCTCCTCTCAGAGCAGGATGCCACCTTATTTCGCACCTTGCTGCGCGGAGAGTTCACCATCAGTGGTTTCACCGCCAAAGATCTACGCCAACTGCTCTCGGACAAGAACCCAGGCCAGATGACCCGCTTGCTCAGGCGCCTGCGCGCTCATGGACTCATCAAGAAAGTGAGTAAGCGTTACAAATACTATCTGACCGAGTTCGGGCGACAGGCTGCCGCGACGGCTTTGAAGCTGCGCGAGATGACGGTTATTCCTCAACTCGCTTTAGACTGCCATCAGGCAACCTAACTTGCTTGTCTTTTGTGCAAGGATTCAACTTTTAAGGTACTATTGGCACTTTTGGGGATGAGCCTATTGCTAAGCAGTTGCGCGAAAACGACCCAAGAAGCTACCAGATCCATAGGAGTAGCAACCAATCAACCCACTCAGATGAGCACTACAAGTGTTCCTACAACCTCTGTGCCAACCATACAGGTGGCAAATACCGCCAGCCCAACTGCATTTGCCCCTGTTCAGCCTACCGCCATAGCCACTGAAACACAACCCTTCCCAACTTTGACGCCAGCTTCGAACGGGTTGCCGAATTTTAGCCATATCTTTATCATCATCCTGGAAAACAAAGAAGCCTGGCAGATTTTAGGATCTCCAGACGCGCCTTACTTAAATCAACTGGCCCATGATTATGCCCTGGCGGGCAATTATTACGCCATCACCCATCCCAGTTTGCCCAACTACCTGGCTTTAACCGGCGGTGACACCTTTGGAATCACCAGCGATTGCCATACCTGTTTTGTAAATGCGGATAATATCGCCAGTCAGCTTGCTGCTGCCGGCAAAACCTGGAAAGCTTACATGGAATCCATGCCAGAGCCTTGCTTCGTAGGAGATAAATTGCCAGATTACAGTGTGAACCATGATCCGTTTATGTATTATGATGATATTCGCACAAATCCCGACCTTTGCAGTCGAGTTGTCCCCTTTTCTCAATTCTCGATTGATTTGCGCGCTGGTACCTTGCCAGATTTTGTTTGGATAACACCCAACACGTGCAACGACATGCATAGTTGTGCCATCTCCATTGGCGATTCCTGGCTGAAGACCCTGGTGCCCGAAATTCTGGCCTCGCCGGCCTGGAAGGATAATGGCGTCCTGTTTATCACCTTTGATGAGGGTGTTACCCAAAGCGGTTGTTGTTCCTTTGCAGCCGGGGGCAAAGTGTTCACTTTGGTAATATCACCTTTTGGTAAAGCCGGGTACCTATCCACCGCTTCATATGATCATTATTCAATGCTGCGGACCATCGAAGCTGCCTGGAATCTGCCACTGCTGCAAAAAGCCGGTAGCAAATCTACGCCGCTCATGAGCGAGTTTTTTGCCAGATGAATGATGACTTTTTGGAAGAAAAAAGCTGAGGGTCTAAAAGTTCAAACCATGGCCTTGTACTTCGCCTGGCGGGACCCCAGGGTGCCCTGGTACGCCAAAGGATGGATTGCTTTGGTCGTGGCTTATGCTTTCAGCCCTATCGATTTGATTCCCGATTTTATTCCGGTACTGGGCTATTTAGATGATCTGGTTATCGTGCCTCTGGGTGTTTATCTCGCTGTGCGCATGATCCCTGCCCGGGTCATGCAGGAGTGCCGGGACAAAGCCCGCCAGCAGCTGGATGAGGGAGAACCCAAATTCAGGTGGATGGGGGTGATTGTGGTGGTAATTTGGGTGATTGTGTTTCTGTTAGCCCTTCTTTGGGTCGCACGATTGCTGGGCGTCATTCCGGGATTCGGCAATATCTAACTTTTCCCTTCGACTCACGCCACCTCGTCCACCAGGATCGCGTACAGGCAAGTGTCCCAGTAGCGCTCCTTGAAGAACTCGGAATCCCTTAGCGTGCCCTCCAGCCGCATGCCGATCTTTTCCAACACGCGCCGTGAAGCCAGGTTCTCCCTCAGACAATTGGCCCAGGTACGGTGCAGGCCCAGTTCCTGGAAGCCGAAATCGCGTACCGCCCTCGCTGCCTCGCTGGCGTAGCCCTGCCCCCAAAACTGTGGGTCTACTTCATAACCCAACTCCGCCTGGTGATCGCCGGCATCCCCTTTGCGGATGCCAGCGTTACCGATCAATTGCCCGCTTTTTTTCAAGGTCAGTGCCCATTGGAATTTGTAACGTTTCAGATAAGCCTGCCACTCGATAAAAACCTGGATGAAGGCGCGTACCTCCGCCTCCGTGCGTCGTTGCCAGGGGTAATAGCGTAGATAACGCGAGTCGTTCTGATAAGACAACACCGCTTTCCAATCATCCTCAACGAATTCGCGTAGAAGCAGTCTCTCGGTTTCCAGGATCATGCCCTTTCCTCCTCAACCCAAAGGATTGGTATCCCCTTCCGTGCCCGTTTGTAAGGTTTCCGATTCCTGCTCGCGGTTCACGTGCCAGTTGCATGGGTTAGAGATGGCTACCAGTTGAAAGCCCAGCCGCTCCAGGATCGGGCGGCTCATCGGACTGGCATCCACTGTCAGGTACTGCACCCCACGCTGCATGGCCTCCTGGGTGCGCGCTAACAGTAAAGCGCTATATAACCCCCGGCGGCGAAAGGCGGCGCGCGTCGAGCCGCCCCATAACCCGGCCACCGGCTTGCCTGGATAGAATTCGATCCAGCCTGCTGCGGCTGGCTCGCTGCCCACGTATGCTACGTAAAGGGAGATTAACTCCGCGTGCTCGTCCTGGGTGCGTTTCAGGCGCTGTACCAGGCTGCTGTGGTCCGTGCTCCATACCTCATTCTCGATGATCAGGATATTGTCCAGCGGCTGGCCGGGCTCCAGGCGACGCACATCCGCCTGCACCGGCAGGCGCAGTCGCTCTGGCAGCGATCCAAGGTCGAGAAATAAGATGGCCTCGTCCTCCCCGATCTCGAAACCGCGCCGTGCCAGGCGCTGCTTCAAGTCGAGTGGAGTGTCGTAATCGTACAGTTTCCACTCGAAACCCGTTCCGATCTCTTCGAAGTAAGCGATTTGGGCCTCGATCGCCTCATCTGCATTCCCGTCGTCCAGGCACGTATAGGCGATAAGGCCATGCTCTTCGACGCCGTGGGGCACCAGGCGCACGATCCCTGGCCGTTCTTCGCGGGTGAAATTCGGATATTGTGCTTCTATGCGAATGTGCTGATCGTATATCTGGCGAGTTTGATGGTGATTCATAGCCTATCTCCCGCTCATCCCCCAAAAAAGATACTCGCTTCTCTATAGAGAGACAGATTTTATCATACCCTTTCATCGATCAACCGTGGACGGGTTGGTGGGCACGCTGCCTCCGGGCGCTCTTCAGCCGGAAATTGAGCAAATCCCAGAAGGCGCGCAAGATCACACCTGGTTTTGCGCCGGTGGCGCTTCCTTTAGCGCGCGGTAGGTGGGTTACCGGGACTTCGGCAATTTGGTAGCCAAGCGCCTTGGCGCCTACCAGGAATTCCGTATCGATCACCGCCCCGTTCGATTCGAGTTGCACGTGATCCAGTATATCTCTGCGGAATAGCTTGAAACCGCAGTCGATGTCCCGGCACAGGTAGCCGAACAGCAGGCGCACCAGGTGGTTCCATCCCCATGCGTTGAGCAAGCGCATGAAAGGATCCCTGCGGTGCTGCCGGTAGCCGCAGATGAGCTCCGCCTGAGCGGTTTTGGCCAAGAGGTGCTCGATTTCCGAAAATTCGAACTGGCCGTCGGCCGGAAAGATAGTGATCCAGTCTTTGATGGCCACCTGGTAGCCGGCTTTTAGCGCTCCACCGTATCCACGATTGGATTCATACCCGACCAGGTGAATGTGGGGCAACCTCTTTACCAGTTGGTGGGCGACCTCCCCCGTCCGGTCGAGGCTGCCATCGTTTACCACGATGATTTCGTAATCCATCTCCAAACTTTCTGCGATGGTTGAAACGTGATCCACGGTGCGCCTCAGGTTGTTGGCTTCATTGTAGGCTGGGATCACGATTGAAACGCTTACCATACCTATCCTCCAGTTACAAGAATACCGCTGAGAACCTTCAGGCGCACGCGCCGGAATTTCTTCAGCGTTATGTCCTCTCTAATACCAGGTAAAGGATCGCAATCCGACCCCAAACCGGTGCGATCTTAGGATAACCTCAATCTGTTTAGAACTGATTTAGAAGGGGTTTAGTTTTTATTATGAGTCACGCCCAGAGGGGCTGTAAGGCAGTCGCGAAGCGCTGGAAGACAAGGGTAGGGGATTGGCGACCACTGCGGGTGAGATCGGCGAACATCTGGCGCCGCAAGCCATGGCTCAGCTCGAATTGCACCCCCATGCCGCTGCGAGCGCGGTTGCACAGGTTGGCAGGGAACCGGCCAGCGTGGTGCCCTTCATCCCGTTCGGCGTAGAATCCTGCCCGGCGTAGCTGTTCGATCGCTTGATGCACCCAAAGATCGTGCAGGCCCCCGACATATACGATCGACTGCGCATCTCGGCAGCCGTGCACGGCTGCCACATATTGGGCCTCCTGCAGCATTTCTTGCAGTAATGGGTCGTTAAATCGCGTGCTGGCCACGTGCAGGCGCTGGTTTTGTTCGCCTCTATAGCCCTCAAAGATATAAAGCGCATGCCTCTCCCCGGCCAGAGCGCTGGCGACCTCTGACGCGCCGGGTTCGATGCCGCCCCCGTGTGGGGCGGCGATCAAGATCGGCGATGCGCGCCGCAGCCAACGCCTCTGGTAGTCAACCCCCTCCCTTTCGTGCCGGGCGAGTTGGATGAAATTGGCATAGGGCTTTAAATGATCGTCAGACATGCGCCTTCAAGGGGTGGGATAGGGGGTGGGGGTGCCTCCGCTGTTGTCGGGCTGTTTCCAAACGTTGATCTTCTCTTCCCAGGGATACCGGAGTCGCGGTGTTCCATAGAAATACAGCTCCACCACGCGGCGGAAAATTGGCGCGGCCCAGTCTGAGCCTTCACCCTGGTTTTCACACACCACGGCGATGGCGATATCCGGCTTATCCGGGTTCTCGGCGAAGGTGTAGCCGGCGAACCAGGCGTGAGGCACATTGGTGCTGGAGGTAGCGGTGCCGGTCTTGCCGGCGACCGGGATGCTCAGACCGCGGAATCTGTATTCGGCCGTGCCGAGCGGTTTCAGGCTTTTGATCACGCCTACCATGGCTTGCTGCACCACCTGCAGGTTTTCTGGGCTCACCGGCAGCTTGCCGCGCACTTTTGGCTGGAATTCGAAACTGGCTGGTTGGCCCGGTGCGCCGATACGCTCAATGATTTGTGGCACATACAGGGTGCCTCCGTTGCCTACCGCTGCCATGAAATCCGCCACCTGCAATGGAGTTACTAGGGTCTGGCCCTGGCCGATGGCGTTGTTGACTGCATCCACCTGGCTTTGTGGGTCGGGGATGTTGCCGGGGGCTTCGTCCACACCGGTGATGCCGGTGGGCGAGCCCACTCCGAAAC